>ERZ1034486.1-NODE-1-length-112333-cov-5.313321_pt1 | contig 112333 bp, 111 predicted proteins | sample MGYA00520683_ERZ1034486 | MGnify/ENA primary metagenome ERZ1034486 (study PRJEB33760, sample SAMEA4777685) | hypersaline lake metagenome | biome: hypersaline environment; feature: brines | place: Spain | collected 2012-08 | depth 0 m ...
CACCGCGCGACCCAACCCGCGCGATTCACCGCGCGACCCAACCCGCGCGATTCACCGCGCGACCCAACCCGCGCGATTCACTGCGTGACTCAGGCACCGCGGGCCCTCAACCCCCGCGACTCCCCCGGTCACGTCGCTCCCCCCGATTCCTCGCTTCCCGCGTCACTCGTAGGTGTTCACCATCCCGTCGTCGTGGAGCAGGTCAGCGCCGTTGAGGTGTGCGGCGTACTCTGAGAAGCCGTAGCAGAACTGGTTGGCCACTTCCACCGGCTCCATCATCTCCGTCGTCCGCGCCTGCCCGAGCATCACGTCCTCGATCACCTCGTCGACGGAGATGCCGCGTTGGTCTGCGGTGTCGGGAATCTGCTCGGTGACCAGCGGCGTCTTCACGTAGCCCGTCGACACCGAGAAGGCGCGGAAGTCGCCGTCACTCTCGGCGGCCAGCGAGTTCGTCAGCCCGCGCACCCCGAACTTGGCGACGTTGTACGCGACCTTGTCCGCGGTGACGTAGTGGCCGTGCACCGACGCCATGTTGCCGACGCCACACCGGTGTTGGTGTTCCCGGAACCGCGGCACACACAGCTTCGCGAGCAGTGTCGGCGCGCGCACCATCACCGCCTGCAGGCGGTCGTAGGCGTCCATCGGGAACGACTCCACCGGCGCGACACGCTGGAGGCCGGCGACGTTCGCCAGAAACGTCACCCGGCCGTGGTCCCCGGCCGTCTCGACCAGTCGTTCGATGTCGTCGTCGTCCGTCAGGTCCGCCTCGACGCCGTGGAACGCGCCCTCGAACCCCAACTCCGCGATCCGGTCGCCCGTCGCCGCGAGTCCCTCCTCGTCCACATCGCCGCCGACGACGGTGAGGCCGTTGGCGACCGCGACGAGCGCGACCGCGCGGCCGATCCCCGAGGCCGCGCCGGTGACGAGACAGACGTTCTCCGCGACGAACCGCTCGTCGTCCACCACGAGCGGATCGTCCGGCCCGATCTCCGGCGGCGCGACCGTCCGCTGGTCTGATGTGTCACTGTCGGTCACACGTCTCGGTGGTCGGACGGGCGGGTAAAACGCGTGGTTAACGTGTGAACACGGCGCGTGACGGCGAGGAGTCACTCCTGACGGCCGACCACTCACTCCCGAGAGCCGATCACGGCGACACGGTCGGTACCGGGTACCGGCGCCGTCTCGACATCGTCGAAGCCGGCCGCGTGGAGCCAGTCGCCGACCGTCTCTGTCGTCGGCACGGCACCGTCGCCGGTCGCGAGACTCCGGACAGCCGCGGCCGTCGACGACTCGAACTGGTCGACGACCACCAGCCGGCCGTCGTCGGCAACGTGGTCCGCCACCGCGTCGACAGTCGCAGCGGCCTCCGCCGGCGCCATCGCCACGACGGCGTCACCGAGAAAGCCGATGTCGAACGTCCAGTGCAGTTCCGACACCGGGCCGGCGAACACGTCGAGATCGCGGCTTTCCGCGAGCGGACGCACCGCCTCGACGACCGACTGTGACTCCACGAGCGTCGCCGACAACCCGCGTTCGCGAAACTCCGCGGCGTACGTTCCGGCGCCGCCACACACGTCGACAACCGACTCCGCGTCCGGGTGGGCACGCACCGCCGCGGTGACGACCGCACGCCGCGTCGCCGCCGGAACGGCCTCGCGGGCGCCGACCTGATCGCGATCCCACTGTTCGGGGAGCGTCGGCGGCACCCCTGTCTCCATCGTCTCCGGCAGCGCAACCAGCGTGTCGAGCACGTCGAGTCGGTGCGGAAGCTCGCCGACGGAACGCGGGTCGCGCTTCGTCAACAACCCCAGCGCGCGGTTCGTCGGCTCGTACTCCCCGTCGACCCGTTCGAGCACGTCCAGTTCAGCGAGGACGCGGCCGGCGACACGCGCACTCTCCTCGGTCACGCCCGCGACCTCTGCGGCCGCCGCGGGCGTGCCTGCCGACTCCAGGTACGCCGCCAACAGCCCCGTCTCGCGGGCCGCCCGCGCACACAGGAGGTGCGCGACTGTCGTCTGGTCTGCGGGTGGCACGTCCGACCGCAACGAGTCGAGACTCATAATTCCACCCATCCGAGGCTCAGCCGTCCGCCCACCCAGCCGGCAACTCACACAGGTGCCAACCCGCCCGGCCACACAGACCTCACTCCCCGTCTGTCATCCGGACAAACTGTGTCGCACCGACACGTCACAGCCGAGTCGTGAGAGCCGTTCACGCGCCGTCCCGGCCAGCGACCCGCGGCACTCGACGGACCACACCCGCCCGTCGTCGACCACCGCCGCGGTCACAGCGGCGTGGTAGCCACAGCCGGTGCCGACTTCGAGGATGTGGTCGCCCGGGGAGAGCGCCAACTCGTCGATGATCCACGCCACTGCGTGTGGTGCGCTAACCGTCTGCCCGTCGCCAGTCGGCTGTGGCTGGTCGGCGTACGTGGTCGCGACGCTCACGTCCGGGCGAAACACGTGTTGCGGGACGGCACGCAGTGCGGCCGCTGTCGACGGCCGCTCGACGTGACCCCCGCCTTCGAGCCGGTCAACCATCCGCTCGCGCGCTCGCTCCCCCTCCGGGCCGTCACGGTGTGTGAGTGACTCACAAATTCCTGCCCCCTGCGGCCACGCGCCGCCGTCCCGTAGGCTCGCCGGGCGCGCTCTTGGCCGTCGGCGTCGCGAACGACGACCACGTCACCCGCGTTGTTCCACACCGGTGTCGACCGGTTCCAGTAGCGGTGTCGGCTGGTGTCTCGGCCGATTCCGGTGTGGAGCGTGACAGTCTCGTTTGCCGGGAGCGTCGCCGTCGGCGGGAACCGATACCGGTGGCCGTCGGCGTCCGCGACGGTCCAGTTGTCGACCCCGAGCGGACGACGGCCGGGATTCCGAAGAACGACAAACTCGCGGGTGAGATTCGTCCGGTCGGCACCCGGCGCGTCCGCGTGGATCTCGACGACGACCGGGTCCGGCGACACTGACTGTCGACCCCCTGGCCGTGTCGTCTGTCGTGTGGGTGGTGGCGCTGTCGGTGACTCGGTCGCTGTCGGTAACTCGGTCGCCGTCGACGGTCTCGTCGTCTGTCGCGCCGTCCGCGTCACGCCCGGGGTCTGTGGCGGGCTCCGCGTCGCGCGCGGCCCCTCGGACGGCGTCGCAGGGGGAACGGCGTCGGCCGTGACCGGGGTGGGCGTCCGAGCGCCCAACACGCCCCGAGAGACGGTCGTCGTCTCTGCCGGCGGTGTCGGTGTGTCGGAGCCACTGGAGAACGGAGACGCCGGCAATTCGACTCCACCGCCGGAGCTGACGACGAGCGTCACGGCGAACGCGGCGACTGTCACGACGAGCGCGACGGCGACGAGCGACCGGTGGGTGTCGACCCACTCGTGGTAGTCCGTGTCGGGGGTGTCGACCACTGCGCTGGTGTGGTCCCGTTCCCGTACTTCAACCCTCGGTCAGGACTGCCGGTAGATCAGGTTGCGTTGGATCTCGCTTGCCCCCTCGTAGATCACCGGAATCCGCACGTCGCGGTAGACGCGCGCGATCCGGTTCTCCGTGAGGATCGACCGCCCGCCGTGGAGCTGCATCCCCCGCTCGGCGCAGTCGACGGCCGTCTCCGTCGACTTCATCTTCGCCATCGCGGCCCACAGGCCGGCGTCGTCGCCCGCCTCCACCTTTTCTGCCGCGCGCCAGTTGAGCGAGCGTGCCGCCTCGAACTCCGTCCGCATGTCCGCGATATCGTGTTGGACCGCCTGGAACTCCGAGACGTTCCGCCCGAACGCGTTCCGGCCGTGGACGAACCCCCACGCCTCCTCGATGGCGGCCGCGGCGAGTCCGAGCCCGTGGCCGCCCACGACGACGCGGCCGTGGTTGAAGAAGTCCGCCAACGCGTAGAACCCGCCACCCTCCGCGCCGATCAGGTTCTCTTCGGGGACGAAACAGTCGTCGAAGACGATGTGCGCCTGCTTGGACGCGCGCATCCCCATCTTCTCAGGGATGTGTTCGGCCTCGTAGCCGTCACGGTCCGTCTCGACGATGAACAACGAGTAGTTGCCGTAGCGGTCGTCGGAGTCGCCGGTCTTGGCGTAGACGGTAAGCCAGTCCGCCTCGACGCCGTTGCCGACCCAGTACTTCTCGCCGGTGATCTCGTAGCCGCCCTCCACCTTCTCGGCGGCGGTCGTCATCCCGGCCAGATCGGAGCCGGTTTCCGGCTCGGAGACGGCCAGTCCGGAGAGTTTCTCGCCGTTCGCGACCGGCGGGAGATACTCCTCCTTTTGCGCCTCGCTGCCGTACGTGTCGAGCAGCTCCGTCCCGAAGGAGGCCAACATCAGCGTCAGCCCGATGCCGGCGTCCGCGCGGTAGAACTCCTCGGCCAGCGCGAGCATCTCCGTGAGGTCCAACCCACGGCCGCCGTACTCTGCGGGGATGTCCGCCGCGACGAGCCCCGCCTCCTGGCCGGCCGTCAACACCTCCCAGGGGTAGTCACCGCTGTCGAAGTAGTCGCCCGCGACCGGCGCGATGTGGTCGTCGGCGAACGCCCGCGCCTCCTCTTTCACGTCGTGGGCGTGTTCCGGGACGACCGACGCGTCTAACAGGTTCAGGTCGTTGTCTGGCATGTGTTGACAGACGACCCCGACCCTCTTGAACTGTCTGGAACGCTCGACCCCTGGCTCGGAGTTGTCGAGGGTATCCCGTGCGCGCCCGCCTACCATGCCCGGTGTCGCTCGGGCTACCCCTCCGCCGGGAGAACGTAGTCGCCGTCGGTCCGTTCTTTCAGTTCGTCCAGGTAGTCGTGTGCGCCGTCGAGAATCTCGCGCGGGCCGTCCTGGGTGATCGTGTTGACTGCTTGATCGTAGTCCCGCCACTGGAGGTCACGGTGTTCGTTCGACAACTCTGCGGACGCCTCGTAGGAGTGGGCGATGAACAAGTGGACCGTCTTGTGGATCGTGTCACCGCCGGCCTCGAACACGTAGTCGTACTCCTCGCGGAACCCGTCGATGAGCCGGAAGTTCTCGATCCCGGCTTCTTCTTTCACCTCCCGAATCGCGGTCTGCTGGAGTTCCTCTTCGCCCTCGACCCCGCCTTTCGGAAACTCCCAGTCCCCGGGCCGGCTCTTCAGGAGCAGGTACTCCCGACGGCCGCGGGTGTCGCGGAAGAGGATGGCTCCAGCGCTCGTTGCTTCGACTGACATTACACCGGGGTACGTCGCAACGTGTTAAATGAATGTCGGAGGAACGAGGCCAGCGAGACAGTGAGTCGCCGGAGTCACAGTGTCGACGCTCGCCTGTCACCGACCACAGCCTCGTCCCGCGTCACCGTCTCTCACGCGTCCGCTCGGTAGGTGTGTTTTTCCCCCCGCAGTCGTAGAGTCCAGAGAGCATGACGTTCGTCACGAGACTCAGCTTCCAGAGTGGGGACCGCGAGGCGTTGGACGAGACGGTGAACGATCTCAAGGAGATGCTACGACGGAAGGGGGCCAAGTGCAAGGGACCACACGCCCACCCCTCGGAGCGCGTGCGGGTGCCGCTCCACGGTGATCTCGCGCCAGACAGCCGGACTGACACCTGGGGCTACGAGGTGTACCGCCGGGAACTGGAGATTCACGGGAGCGACGAGATCGCCCGTCAGGTCGGTCACCGGGAGTTCCACGACGCGGTCCACGTCGAGATCGAGGTCGACCAGAAAACCCCGATGGGCACCTGAGCGTGTACGTCCACGTCAACGCCGCCGTCTCCGTCGACGGAAAGCTCTCCACCCACCAGCGCGAACAGGTCCGGATCTCCGGGTCGGCGGACTTCGACCGCGTCGACGAGATCCGCGCCGACGCCGACGCGGTGGCGGTCGGCGTCGGCACCGTCCTCGCGGACGACCCGCGGCTCGGGCTCGACAGCGAGACGCGCCGCACCCGCCGCCGTGAGGCCGGCCGCCCGCCGGAGCCGGCCCGTGTCGTGTTCGACTCCAGCGCGCGCACCCCGTCGGACGCTCGCGTGCTCGCGGGCGACGCGGAGACCATCGTCGTCGTGAGCCGGGCGGCCGCCGAGTCAGACCGGGAACGACTCCGCGCGGCGGGCGCGACACTCGTCGTCGCTGGCGACGAGCAGACGGCGCTGCCGGCGGCGACCGCGGCGTTGGCGGATCACGGGATCGACCGACTGATGATCGAGGGTGGGGGTGAGCTGATCTTCTCTGCGTTCGCGGCCGGAATCGTCGACGAGTTGACCGTCTACGTCGGCTCACTGCTGATCGGCGGGCGTGACGCGCCGACGCTCGCGGACGGCGAGGGGTTCCTCGACCGCGACGCGTTCACGTCACTGGCGCTCCGCGACATCGACCGACTGGACGACGGTGTCGTGTTGTCGTACGACGTGGAGTAGTCGACGCAGTCGAGTAGTCGACGCCGTCACACGACAGTGGAGTCGACGCAGTCTGGGGATTGGGGACCCGTTAACCGCTGGATCAGACCGTTGTCGGTTGCGGCGACCGCTCGTGTGCTGTCCGCTCACAAGCTGTCGAACTGTTAAGACCCCGGGCCACGTACTCAGAGTATGAGCACAGTCTCAGACACGAGTCAACCGGTTCACGTGGACTCGCCGGACGAGTTCCACGACCTGCTCGATCAACACTCGCGCGTTCTCGTCGACTACTACGCCGACTGGTGTGGTCCCTGCAAGATGCTCGCACCGACCGTCGAGGAGATCGCCGAGGAGGCAGACGTGACGGTGCTGAAGGTGGACATCGAGGCCCACCAGGAGTTGGCGAGTGAGGCAGGTGTCCGCTCGATCCCGACGATCCAGTTCCTCGCGGACGGCGAGGAGGCCGAGCGGATGGTTGGTGTCCACGACAAGTCGGAGATGCTCGACGTCGTCAAGTCGCTGTAAGACCGCGCGCTGTCGCCGAGGACCTGTGTCACAGTCGGTCTGCCGCGTCGCGGAGAGTCGCCACGACCCGGTCGTGTGCGGTGTCGTTCGAGGCGACGAGCCCGGTCGCGCCCGGCTCCCACCGGTCACCGTGTGTGTCGGTCACGCGGCCGCCGGCACACCGGATCAGGTGGACACCCGCGGCCGTGTCCCAGTCGTTCAGTTCGACAGTCGAGACGACAGCGTGGAGCGCGCCGCTGGCAACACCCGCCAGTGCCAACTGTGCGCACCCGACCCGTCTGAGGTCGCCGAACCCCGTCACCAACGCCGGCGCCACGGTCGCGAGCCGTTCGCGGTCGACCTCACTCGGCCCGAACAACGGGTTGATCAGAAACCGTTCGGGATCTGTCTCGTCGTCAACCGCGAACGACTCGCGGTCCGTCTCCTCGGCCGCCTCTCCGTCGAGAGCGGCCGTCGACTCATCGCCGTCAGACTCGACTGTGGTCCCGTCGTCGACGCCGGCGGGTTCACGCCACGCGTCCGTCCGGTTCGCGACGTAGGCGTCGCCCAACGCGGGGGCGACAGTCGCCGCGGCGACAGGTTCGCCGTCGACAGCGCGCGCGACGCTCGTCGCCCACACCCGGCGGCCGCCGACGAAGTTGACCGTCCCGTCGATGGGGTCGACCACCCACGCGGAGCCGCTCGGGGGGAGGTGGTCGGGCGCGTCACCCTCCTCGCCAACGACCGGGTCGTCGGGGTAGGCGGTCGTGAGGTGCTCGCGGACGACACGCTGGGCGGCGCGGTCGGCCGCGGTGACGCTGTCGACGCTCTCACCGCCTTTCTGTTCGGCCGTGATGTCCGTCCGGAACCCGGTGAGTGCGCGAGCGGCCCCCGCTCGGGCGGCCGCGAGACAGTCTGCGGTCACGCTCGTTTCGTGCATCAGTCTCGGGAACTGTCGCCACGGTGGTAGCTCCGTCGTTCCCGCGTGTCGGGAGAGTTTTGTTCACTCGTTCCGTACCGTACACCTGTGACACGAGACACACGGTCCACGACACGACGCGAGTTACTGGCTGCAGTCGGGGCGAGCGGAACTGTCGCCGTCGCCGGCTGTCTCGGCTTCGGCGGCGGTGGTAGCGGGAGTGAGGCGAGCACCTCCTACAGTTGTGGCGAGGGCGGCGAGACAATCGAAGAGGCCGCACAGCCGGCTATCGGGCCGACGGACGCCCCAGTGACGGTCAAGGTGTGGGAGGACTTCTCTTGTCCACACTGTGCGACCTGGAGCATGGAGGCGTTCCCCAGTCTCAGGGAGGAGTACGTCGCGAGCGGGGAGGTGCGGTACGAACACCACGACTTCCCGATCCCGGTCGAAGACTGGGCGTGGGGCGCCGCCAGCGCCAGTCGCGCGGTGTACGAGGCCACCGACGGGGAGACGTTCTTCCAGTTCGCGAAGTCGATCTACGAACAACAGAGCGACTACACGCTCCAGGTGGCCGGCGACGCGGCCGACAACGCCGGTGTCGACCCGTGTACCGCCGTCGAGGCGGCCAGTGGCGAGACGTACCGTCCAGTGTTGGAGGCAGACAGAGAAGCCGGGATCGAAACGGGGATGGAGGGAACGCCGGCGGTGGTCGTGAACGGCCAACTGCTGAGCGGCGAGAGCACGTTCGAGAACGCCGCGAGCCTGATCGACGAGCAACTGTAGGGGGACGCGCGAGGTTTTTGTCCGCCCAGCGGTGACGGTCGGACGGACAATGACCGATGAGCAGTCGGGAACAACGGAGGGGGACGACGAGTCCGACGGCGGGCCACGGGAGGGGCTCCGGAGCGCGGCAGAACGGGTGGGGGAGACGGCGACGACGGCCGCAGACGGGTTCGACGAACGGTTGGTCGACCTGTTGGCGTGGGTGTTGGACACGGAGACCCGTGCCCGGATCTACGCGTATCTGCGACAGACACCCAGTTCGACTAGCGACGAGGTGGCCGACGGGACGGACCTCTACCCGAGTACGGTTCGGGAGGCGTTGGCCGAACTCCACGACGATGGGTTCGTCACCCGGGGGAAACGCACCGCGACCGGCGCCGGAAACAACCCCTACGAGTACGAGGCGATCCCGCCGGCGGAGTTGGTCGACGGGGTCGTCGACGAGGTACAGTCCGGGCTCAACGCGGTGTTGAACCTCGACCAACGGCTGGGTCGCGGCGACGGGGACAGCGTCGTCGGCCCGGTCCGCATCACCGTCGCGTCGGACGGCGACGGCGACCTGGAGGGACGTGTCGGCACCGAGCCACCGAGCGGACCGGCAGACGGGGGTATGTCGGTGGACGGCGACGCGCCGGTGGACGGCGACGCGGCGGCGGGCGAGCCGGCCGGAGCAGACGAGACTGCCGAGACCGACGGTGGCGCAACGAGAGACGACACCGAGACCGGGGGGGACGACGACAGCCGGACGGACGACGAGCAGTCGGAACGCCCGTTTTAAGTCTGCCCGTCACATCCCGCGAGTATGGACGTGGCGCTGGGTGGGACGTTCGACCCGATCCACGACGGTCACCGAGCGTTGTTCACTCGGGCGTTCGAGTTGGGCGACGTGACGGTCGGGCTCACCGCCGACGAGTTGGCACCGGAGACGCGTCACACGGAGCGACACGTACGGCCGTTCGGCGACCGGCGGGCGGCACTCGACGCCGAGTTGTCCCCGCTCGCGTCGGAACACGACCGCACCTACACCATCCGCGAGCTGACGGAGCCGACGGGGATCGCCGTCGAGGAACAGTTCGACGCGTTGGTCGTCTCGCCGGAGACAGCCGGCGGCGGCGAGCGCATCAACGAGATTCGGGAGCAACGCGGGGTCGCTCCCCTCCGGATCGAGGTGGTCGACCACGTCCCCGCCGACGACGGGGAGCGAATCTCGTCGACACGGATCGTCCGCGGCGAGATCGACGAACACGGCAGCCTCACGCCCGACCGCGACGGGCGTGAACCGACGCGGCGGTGAGCGAGAGCCGCGCCGGCCGTCACCACTCCGGCGCGTCGAAGCCGGCGTCTTCCAGTAGCTCCTTCCAGTGTCGCTGCACCGAGAGACGAGTGACACCCATCGCGTCCGCGACAGCAGTCTGTGGCCGTTCGGCGCCGGCGACGAGCGCGCCGGCGTACAGCGCGGCCGCAGCGACAGCGGGTTTCGACCGCTCGGCGTCGGGGACGTTCGTCAGAAACAGCTCCGTGGCGTTCGACCGGGCTCTCGCCGGCAGATCCAGCGACTCCGCGGCCTGTCTGAGTCTGGCGAGGTGTTCCTCCTCGTCGACCTCGTCGCTGGCTCTGTACACACCACACAGTACGGGGCGATCAAAGAAGGGTTGTTGGTTGGGGGCGCGTATACGCGAGGAGTGTCGCGCGATCTGCCGGATGTGTTTGCCGCTGCCGGAGCGACTCCTCGTCGACTGTAGTTAAAAAAGTTAGTTTTTATATCTCAACTATCGGGCACGGACGACATAACGGGCTATAGATTTTGCAATTCATCACTCACCGTCTGATTAACTCGTGGAAAAATCTATATACAGGAAAACAACATACCCTGTGTGAGCGAAATCGAGACGACACAACAGAGCGACGAACGGTGGTACAGCATTGTAGGGGGGTTACTCGTTGTTCCAGTGACAGTTATGAGCTACTGGCAGACGTGGTCAGTGGTATCGACCACTTCTATTAGTTGGGTCGTGTTGACCGCGCTTGTTATCGGCTACGTGGCGAGATTTCGCTCTGCGTACGATGACGGGATTGGGATTCGTGTCGGCGCGATTGGTGGGCTTCCGATCCTTTGGAAAGGTAGCGGTATCGGAGAGTACATCCTCGGAGTAGCAAACCCGCAGTGGTTCACAGTGCTGAGTCTCGTTCTCCTCGTCGGGTCCATAGTCGGCTTTGTCGGACTGTTTGCGTTGTTTGGAAAAGCCGGGGCAACGGTTGGGTGCCGGCTGGCCGACCGGACAGGCCGGGGCCGTCGTGTGTCTCACAGTTAGTAGGGTACACGACACGTCTAGTAACGTGTTACTTTACTGGAAGATTTGGTCAAGCTGTACCTCCGGGGAGACGCCGTGACGTGTGAGCTTTATAAATCTGGAGTGTCATCAGGGTATGTGAGTGGGCGAGTAGTTGCCGCCCATCAGAGCGCGGGTAGCCAAGCTAGGCCAACGGCGCAGCGCTTAGGACGCTGTCTCGTAGGAGTCCGCCGGTTCGAATCCGGTCCCGCGCAGTGAGCGAGCGAAGCGAGCGAACGAGCAGGACCGGATTCGAACCAGGGAGCGAGCGAAGCGAGCGACCGTGGTTCGAATCCGGTCCCGCACCCCATTTCGACGATGGAACAGACGAGCAGAGCGATCAGACGGACGAGCGAAGTGAGCGACCGGACGAGCAGAGCGATCAAACGGACGAGCGAAGCGACCATACACACACGGCGCCCTGGTTGCCCCGGGTTTATCAGAACTCGACGGGAACAACGGCCGTGCAGTCGTCCGACTCAACGGAGAGTCTCAGACCGTTCGACGACATCGTCGACAGCGTGTGGTTCGGACCGACAGCAGACGGCACCGAGACGACCGTGACCGTGCCGTTTGGCCGGCTACGGGGTCAGTGACCGTGTACGACGGCGTCGGCGACGCGGAGTTCACCTTCGAACTGCTCGTTTCCCGGTGGGCCGAGTTAGACTGGCACCCGACACGCGGGGCCCAGCCAGCACTCGTCGCGCGTCAACTCGGGACGGAACAACGGCGGTGGGACACGGTCGTCGTCGAGGTGGCGCCGGCGGCGTTCACCCGCCGTCGGGCGTTCGGCGACCGCGGGATGGACCGTGACCTGCTGCGAGTCGTCGAGCACGCGCCCGCGGAGTGGGCGTGGTACCGCGACGCGCTCCCGGACCCGGGGTTCCCGTGGCGGTACGTTCGAGCGGCGATCCACCGCGCGGCCGACCGCGGGCTCGTCGAGACCCGCGAGGGGAGTCGTGGCCGCGTCGAGTTCCGGCGCGTTCGCCCGTATCCGGACTGGGTCCGTCGGATCGTCGCCGTCGAGAACAAACCCGACCTGGACGCCCGCGCGGCCGACGCCCTCTCGGAACAGCTCGATCACGACGTGTCCGCGGGACTCCTCGACGAGGCGTGGGTCGCGACGAGTGACGCCGACGAGCGTGTTCTCCTCGAAGAGTTCCCACACGATGTCGGGGTGTTGTCGTGTTCGTTCGGCGACGGTGTCACCGCAGACGCCGTCGAGCCGGTGTGGCACGCGACGACGCTGGACCCCGACGAGACGATCACCTCCGCGAGCCGCGCGGAGTCGCCCGAAGCACACCCCAGCTACCGGCTGGAGCTGGCCGAACGGGCCTACGACGCTGGCTTCCGGTCGTACCACGAGACCACACGGCCGGACTGCCAGAGCTTCCAGCTCCGGCGGAGTGGTCGCGCGCTGGTGCCGTACTGCACGGCCAAAGAGTGTCACCAGACCGCCGCGGAGTGTTCGGGGTCGTGTGAGCAGTTCGCGCCCGAACCGCCACAGTGGCGCACCGGTGGGTGGCCGATCGACGGCGGGCCGGGGAAGGCGGTACAGCGACTGTTGGAACGGCGACGCGAGCGAGCGCGGGCGCGAGCGAGCCGAACGGAGGAGTGACCGTGGCTGCCCCCCCTGTCTGACGGGCGGTGTGGTCAGTCGCTCTCCTCGACCGTGATGGCGTCGCGCTCGACAGTCCGGCGGAAGGTAGGGACAGTCCGGTAGATCACCTCGACGACGTTCTTCCGACGCAACGCCTGCAACGCCTCCCGAATCTCCTCTGCCTCGGGGTCGACATCGAACGCCGCGCGTACGTCTTGGAGCGTCGAAACGACAGACTGTGACCGTTCCTCGGGCCCCGCGAGCACGGCGAACACCTGCGCTTGGAGCGTCGGCACCCGAATCCGGGTCGGGTCACCGCCGTCCTCCCCGCCCTCGACACCCGGCTCCACGCCGGTCAGTTCGGCGGCCTCCGGGGTCGCGCGGATCAGGCTGTCGTCGTCGCGGTAGTAGTAGTCCCCCAGGTGGTCTTCGAGGTAGCTGTGGACCTCGCTGCCGGAGTCGAGCCCCCACTGGCTCTCGAGTTCCCCGTTCTTCGTGGGCTGGAGACGGACCACGTCCGCGAGTCGGTCACGTTCCTCGTCGGTGAGGCTCACGAGCGTGCCGTTCGCTGGGGTACAGTTGTGTGTTGTGGTCTGCTCACGACTCGGGGCGCATCTGGGTTGCTGGACGACACGGCGGCTGGCGCGTGCAGCGCCGCCCTCGTGGCGGCGCAAACGGCGCGCGAGGGACGAGTGAGCGGCGCGAGTGAAACGAGCGGCGTGAACGAGGAGGCTGGGGAGGTCCGAGGCTGCGGTCCTTTCGAGGTGCAAGCACACTGCGCGGTGGTGTTTGCGGTCGCTGTCGCGGTCGTACCACAGGGTACAGTCAGATGCGACGCACGACCACCGAAGCAATCAAATCCGTGTCTGCACCAGTACCCACCAACTGAATGACCCGCGTCACAGAGCTCTCCGTCCGCGACTTCAAAGCCGTCGAGGAGGCCGAGGTGCAGCCCGGCGGCATCAACTTGGTTGTCGGACGGAACAACGTGGGGAAGACCTCGCTGTTGGAGGCGTTGCACCTGGCGCTCGATCCGAGTTCGATCTCGCGGTTCGACGGGAATCTGGACAAGGTGGTGCGGGAGGGTGCCGAGGAGGCGACGGTGGAGGTTGTGGTGAGTGGGGACGACAGGACCGAGGATCGGTCGGTGACTGTTGAGGGATACGACGAGGAAGCCGCTCGCAGACGGCTCAGGAAGGATGTCGAGAGTGAACTGGGTAAAGTCACTGAGGGTATCGAAGGGAATACACCAGAAGCCGTCTCTGAAGTGATTGAGGAGGTAACCGACAAGTGGCAGAAGAACCGCAACTTGGCCAGAGATATGTGTTTATTGGATAATAAAACATATTTATCAGAAGGTTATAAGTTCAATACTAGATTTCTAATTTCTAATATTAATTTAACTGAGCCACTAAATGAAAGACAATCAGATGATCTTCTGGAGGTCGGGGATCTAATGACGACAGCCGACGACCTCGTGCAGGCTGGACGGGAGATGCGAGACGAATTGACCAACACCCATTTCATCACAGACCCGGGAATCACCGACGACACCCCGGACCCGAGCGCGGACGGCGCCGCCATCCGTCGCAGTCGGATCGAGGATTTCCTGATCGACAACGCGATCGTCGACGGACTGGTCGACTTCTCGTTCGACAGACTCGTCTTCGAGGACGGCGACGAACGCGAGGAAATCCCGTACGACTTCATGGGGTCGGGGTTCAAGACGCTCGTCGGCATCCTCTGGGAGCTGTACGACCAGGACGCAGACACGGAGGTGTTGATCATCGAGGAGCCGGCGGTCCACATGCACCCCGGCTACGTGAACGAGTTCACCCAGCAGTTGCTCCAGGTCGCACGCCAGGAGGAGGTACAGCTGTTCGTCACCACCCACCGCGAGGATCTGATCGAGTCGTTCTTCGCGCCGCCCACTGAGCGGGCCCACGGTGACTACCTCCGCGAGGAGTTTCAGGTGATCCAGTTGACCGAGCTACTGACCAAGCAGCTCGACTACGAGCAGGCGGAGACGGAGTTGGACGAGCTGAACACGGACCTGCGGGGGATCTGATGTCGTCAGTGATCGTCATGACGGAGGGTCGCCACGACGTGGAGTTTCTGCGGGTGCTCCACCGCACCGCGACCGACCGCCGGGACTACAACACGTTTCTCGCAGACGAGACCGACGACACACAAGAGAAACGCATCCGCCAACACCGCGTCGACGACGAGATCCGGTGGCTGTACAAGGCAGAAGGCGGCCGGTCGCGCGTCCTGAAGAAGTTCCGTTCGAACGCACTGCGGCTCTCGGCGGTCGATCTCGTCTTGTTGGTCGATCTCGACGGCGAGCCGTACGAGACGTTCGAGAACACGTTCAACGAGACACTGGACGACCACTACGACGGTAAACTCCGGGTGAAGAGCCGAGAACGACGGTCGAACGATCACCTCCAGGCTCACGACTGTGCGGTGGTCGTCGGCGGCAACGAGGAGTACCGTTTCGACCTGCTCGCCTTCCACGACGACTTGGAGGCTGTCACTGGCGTCGAACGCGGCGAAGACCGCACCACGTACCGCAAGACGTTCGAGCGGTACGTCACCGACAACGATGCGGTTCGTGAACTGGTCTGTGAGACTGTGCTCTGACGACGGTTCCCCGCATCTGGCGACTGCTCCGTACGCATCTCCAACCACTACTCCGATACGCACAACCATATATACACGCGACCGAAAGCCGAGGACGTGCCAGCCACAGACACCGTCAGACTCGACATCGAGAGCGGCGTCGCGACGATCACCGTTGACCGCCCGGAGCGACTCAACGCGCTGAACGCCGACGTACTGGAGGGTCTCCGAGAAGCGATCCACGAGGCCGAGACCGCAGACGCACGCGCGGTCGTGCTCCGTGGGGCCGGCGAGGACGCGTTCGTCGCCGGCGCGGACATCTCCTACATGCAGGACCTGTCGACGCCAGAAGCGCAGGCGTACGCCGAACTCGGCCACGACGTTGCACGCGACCTGGAGACGTTCCCCGCGCCGGTGATCGCGGCCATCGACGGCTACGCCTTCGGCGGCGGGAGCGAGCTCGCCTTGGCGTGTGATCTCCGCGTCGCGAGCACGGACGCGGTGATTGGCCAGACGGAGATCGACCTGGGGATCGTTCCCGGTTGGGGTGGAACCCAACGGCTCCCGCGGCTGGTCGGCGACGAGACCGCACGGCGGATGATCTTTCTCGGCCAACGGCTCGACGCCGAGACGGCCGAGTCTGCGGGGTTGTTCGGCGAGGTGGTCGCGCCGGACGACTTCGACGAGCGCGTGGCCGAACTGGCAGAGCGACTGGCCACACAGCCGCAGTTCGCGATGGCCGCCGCCAAGGAAGCAATCAACCAGTCACACGAAGAGCCGTTGGCGTCCGGGCTGGAGACGGAACAACGGCTCTGGAGCGGGCTGTTCGGCACACACGACCAACGCGAAGGAATGAGTGCGTTCCTGCAGGATCGCGATCCGGAGTTCGAGTAGCCGTCGCCGCGCTCCTCACTCCTCGTGTTCGACGTTGTCGAAGACGGTCTCCAGCCGCGGCCGTTCGTCACCCGCCAACGCCTGCGGGTACGCCCCGGCGACGATGACGAAGTCGCCTTCGTGTTGCACCTTCGTGACGAGAATCCGCAGTTCGACTTCGGTGCCCTGAACAGTCGTCGTGCCGGCGAAGACGCCGACCGTTGTCTCCGCTCCGAGGATCGTCGTCGTGCGGTTCTCGACGAACGTCACGTCCTCGATGCCACCGTCGATCTGCCCCCCGACGCGGCTCTGTGCGCGGTCGACCAGCTGCTTGTTCGATTGGTCGGCGACGGGGTTGAACTCCTGGCCGACGAAGGAGATCGACGGCGTGGTGAACACCGCGGCACCGGCGAGCGTCCGGCTCTGTCCGGCCACCTCGACCTCGCGTGCGTACGCCGACGCGTAGTTGACGACCGTCACGTCACGCTCAGAGCCGCCGGCGTTCACTGTCCGGTTGACCGTCAGCGACTCTGCCTCCTCTGTGGACTCGTAGCCGGCCTCCGAGAGCGCGTCGTCGGTGACGGTCCCAGGCGTCGACTCGAATCGGAACTCCTCCTGTGTCGCCGCACACCCACTCAACAAGAGTACCAGTGCCACCCCGACTGTGACTGCCACTCTGCGCGTCACCATGCGTCGATTTCCACGGGCCAGCGATTAAAGTGTACCCCCGGGTCGGAGCCAGTCGAACCCTGCCCCGGCCCGCGACGCGTCACTCTGGTGGCAGGTGAGGCCGGCCGCGAAGGGGACTGACAGCCTCGTCAGCGACAGCCGGTCGCCGCTGATCCACCCGTGGTCACTCACTCGGCGTCGGTTCCCCACCGGGCGGACGGTCGGGGTCGCCCGCCTCGGGTTCTGACACCTGTGTCTGGACGAGCAGTAACGCGACGAACCCCAACCCCGCGACGAACGCGAACGGGACGACGTAGCCGAACCCCTCCAACAACCCCGAGACGAGCGGGCCGATTGCAGTGCCGAGCCCGAAACCGGTCGTCAGGATCGACAGCGTCGACCCCGAGCGCCCCTCACCGGCGAGATCACCCGCCAGTGCGAGCGAGATTGGGAAGACGAGCGCGACCGCGATTCCTTGGATCAGCCGGGCGACGATCATCCCCAGGGAGGTGGTGACGAACCCCTGGACGAGCGTCGACGGGATCAACAGTATCAGGCCGGCGATGACGAACGGTCGCCGACCGTACCGGTCTGACGCCTGACCGATGGGGATCTGGAAAACGACGTTCGCGAGCACCGCCGCGCCGAACTGCGTCCCAAACAGAAACGCCCCCTGGTCGAGTCGGTTGTTGATCGGCGCCTCCAGCGTCGCGAACAACGCGATCCCCATCGCCACGACGACGGTCGCGACACCGAGCGTAAAGACCGGGTCGAGCAGTGTGTCGTCGCCGCGAACCGCAATCGAGATGTCGTCGCCCGCGGCCGCGGCCGTCTCCTCGGGGTCGTCGACCAACACCACCACGAGCAGGAACCCCAGGGCGGCGCTCACCACCGCGACGGCGAAGGCCGCGTCGAAGCCGTAGATCTGTTGGATCGCGCCGGCGACCAACGGACCGAATCCGAAGCCGATCAGCCGGAACGTGTTGTACACGCCGAAGTTCCCCCCGCGGGTGCCGGCGTCGCCCAGCTCGTTGACCAACGCCACCGTCGCGGGGATCGTCAGCGCGCCGCCGACACCCTGGAGCGCGCGGAGCGCGACGAGCGCGCCGTAGCTGTCGACGAACGGGTAGCCCGCAGAGCCCGCGCCCAGTAAGACGAGGCCGACGAGGATGAACACCTTCCGGCGACCAACGTTGTCGGAGAGCCGGCCGGTGAACGGTTGGAGCCCGCTGTTTACGAAGCCGAACACCGACAAGACGACGCCGACGAGCAACGTCGTCGACAGAGACAGCCCCGCGACGGCCGCGCCGGACTCGCCGACGATGCTGGCGACGTAGGCGGGGAGGATGACGATCAGAAACGAGTTGCCCAGCGCGTCCGCCATCCGGGCGAACGCCAGCGCGAACACCCGCCTGTCCGTGTCGAGCACACCCATTTACATCCGCGGTTAGGAGGGGAGTCGGATACGCGTTCGGAAAACCAGTGAGACTGTATAAATTCATACAAATTGGCATACCATAACTGCACAAGATATCATCTAGCGGCCAAAACGGATATTACTATTCAACGCAAATCGAATTCACGCATGGCAGATAAGAGTAACATGGGGAGGCGGTCACTCCTGCGCCAAGCAGGGGCAGCCTCTGCCGGTCTCGCCGGCCTTGCCACGACAGCCACTGCAACAGATGAACAGATCAACGACCTAACCAGCAAGAAGAGTGTTCAGAAGATCCTAAGAGCACTCGGTCGTCCGGAAGTCCTCCGTGGTGTCAAGAAGGAAGTCGGGGAGGACGCCGGGTTCAGCGGTATTAGGCTCCACACAGAAGTCGGTAACCTCCTCTATGCGGAGGTGAACGGCGTTCCGACTGGCACTGTGTTCAAGCTGCTTGAGGAGTCTGAACGGCCAAATGCCAGTTTCAACCTCCCTGAGCGGTTCACAGGTATTACACAGGCTGGACAGGCTAGTCTCATCGTAGACGGGTCCGGTTCAGTTGAGTACACTCGGCCTGCCACCGAGACGGAGCAGCGGAGACTATCTCGGACGACCGACGTGAGTCCCACCTCGGCAGTGATGTCGTATACATCACTGGTTGACAAGTACGAAGTACACCAGATGTCCGGTGCGACAGACAGTGAGACAACATTCAGTGATCTCCAAGCGTCGTACCTTGTCACGCTAGAGAATACACATGGTACCACGTCAGTGGAAGACGTGACCGACCAGCAGCTGTCCGCTCAGGACCAGTTAGCAGCACGGGGTCAGTGTGAGACCTGGGCAGATCGGTGTATGAATCAGATCATGATCTGCATAGGCTGTGGTGGACTCTGTTTCAGTGTCCCAGTCACGAACATCCCGGGGGTTATCGCCTGCATCACCTGTGTGATGGGTTGTCACTTCACTGTCCCGCTGGCATGTGGGAAGACCGTTCAGAACTGCTAACAACGAAGACACATGACAGACGACAATCAGACACGACGGAACGTGCTGAAGGCGGCCGGAAGTATCAGTCTCGCAACCACCGGAGTTGCGAGCGCCGCAGATGGTGACAACAGGTCTGTAGAGAAGAGCGAGTTCAGTGAGGTGACAGATCTAGAGTCTGTTCGCAGTGTGTACCGTGTTCTGGGTGAGCCAGCGGTGCGTGCGAAACAGAAGATCACCCAGCGACTCAGCTCCACGGTGTTTACTCTACACACGTTCGCAACGAAACTGGGGACACTTCGTGTAATCGATCCCAGTGACAGGGGGCCAGTTGCACACTTCGTCTGTGAGACACTCAGCGAGAGTCCGATGGGTGTGTCTTCAGAGTACAGGGACGTGTTCACAGCTGAGTCGGCGTCGCTGTACAGCGGACCCTCTGGATCGGTTGAATTCGTCCGTTCTGTTCCAGAACAGGAGAAGCGGGCTGTCACAGCGCAGACAGCACTTACTAACCCGGATGAGGTAGTGTTCCTCTCTGAGGCGGGAGGATACGCTGTCCAGGAGCTAGACGAGTCACAACAGAGGGCACGGGAAGTGCTGGTTCGGACGGAGACAGGCGACCGGTCTGTCGAACTATCCGAATCAACAACGACGATAGTAACTCCAGACGAGGTGAACACCAACTGTGAGTCAGGTGACTGTTGGCAGTGTCTGAGCTGGATCCTCGGCGGTGTCGTCACCTGTGGGGGTATCTGTGCAGCTGTCTCATGGACCATCGCCGGGATCGTCGCCTGTGTCGGGTGTTTGATCACAGCTGGCGTTATCGTAAGCTTCCCGTGTCGGGAGTGCTACAACACCTGCTGATGATGCAACGCTGGCGATACGGAGTGTTGGCGCTCGCTGTCGTCACGGTGAATGCGGGTCTCCCACCGGTTCGGGAGGTTGGAATAACCCTGCTGTCGGGTCGCATTCCGCCAGTCAAGACGGCAGAACAGATCGCACTACTCGCATGGGTGGGAGTTGTAGTGGCTGTCGTCGCGTATCTTTCGTTCAGCTACGTTACCGGCACTCCACCCGACGGAGTGTAGCTGTCGACACAGCTACACGATCCGTCACACCCTTGAGGGTTCGCGCGTTACGCCGTCGGCATGAAGTTCTGCGACGACTGCGGCTCGATGATGAAGGCGAACGACGATGTCTGGGTGTGTGGCTCCTGTGGCGCCGAGGAGGCACGCGACGCCGCCGAGGAGACCGACATGTCAGTCAGCGAGAGCCAAGACGAGACTGAGGTCGTCGACGTGAGCGAGGTGGACGACGCACAGGTCGCGCCGACGACGGACGCGCGGTGTCCGGAGTGTGGCAACGACCGCGCCAGCTACGAGATGAAACAGATCCGTGCGGCCGACGAGTCCGAGACGCGCTTTTTCACCTGTACGGAGTGTGACCACAAGTGGCGCGAGGACGACCACTGACCGGGCGCGGGCGACAGCGCCGAGCGAGACGACGGCGTCTGGCGGGTTGCACAACACTCTTGACTGCGAGGTGAGTCGCCCGAGACAGATGGTTCTTGGAGGGCTCGTCCCACAGACGCCGGCGGTGTTTGCCGTGGTCGTCGTCGCCGCCACGGGACTGGTCTGGATCGGCAGCGGCTGGCTTGAGGAGTCTGCAGAGGCGCTCTCTCGCCACTACGGGCTCCCGGAGGTGATCCAGGGGTCGGTCGTCGTCGCGGTCGGTTCCAGCTCCCCCGAGTTGGCGAGTGTCGTCTTCGCGGCGTTGGCCGGCTCCTTCGGGATGGGTATCGGAGCGGTGGTCGGCTCGGCGGTGTTCAACATCTTAGTGATCCCCGGGCTCTCGGGCGTGATCGCCGATCACCCACTCGACGCCAACCGGACGCTCGTCTACAAGGAGGCACAGTTCTACATGCTGGCCGTCTCGGCGTTACTGGTCACGTTCGCGCTGGCGGTGATCTACGTGCCGACGCCGGCAGCGAGACTCACTGGCGAGGTAACGCGGCCGTTGGCCGCGATTCCACTCCTCCTGTACGGGCTGTACGTGTTCATCCAGTGGCAGGAAGTGACCGAACACGACGCCGGCGACGAGGACAGCGGCGTCGCCGTCGCGCGCCAGTGGGGGCGACTGCTCGCCGGGCTCGCGGTGATCCTGATCGCGGTCGAACAGCTCGTGGGTGCCGTCGACGGGTTCGTCGGGATCTTCGGGATTCCGGAGTTTCTCGCGGGAGCGACGATCCTCGCGGCCGCGACGAGTCTCCCGGACGCGCTCGTGAGCGTCCGCGCGGCCACGGACGGCCGCGGGCTGACGAGTCTGGGCAACGTCCTCGGCTCGAACACGTTCGATCTGCTGGTCGCGGTGCCGCTGGGTGTGATGATCGTCCCCACCGGGCGGGTGCCGGTCGACTTCGGCGTCGCGGCGCCGATGATGGGCGTGTTGACGCTGGCGACGATCCTGTTGTTCACCCTGCTCCGGACGGATCTCACGCTCACCGACCCCGAATCGTACGCGTTGTTGGCCGCCTACGGCGTGTTCCTCGTCTGGATCGTCGCGGAGACCGCCGGCGCCGTCGATCTGCTGGCCGCCTGACCACCGAACGGACGGGTTAAGAACCTCCGGCGGCAACCTCCGGCGATGAGTGAGCGTACTGCGAGTGAGGACCGCTCGGAGGGTGACCTCCGCAACACCGGGCTGTCGCTGAAACACGACCGTGAGTGGGACTACGAGCTTGACCGGATCGTCGACGAACTCGAAGACCGGGACGCCGACACGGTCGGTCTCCAGTTCCCCGAGGGGCTGAAACGCCGCGGCCCGGCGGTCGCGGACGACCTCCGACAGCTGACCGACGACGTGACGTTCCTGTTGTCCGGTCAGCCGTGTTACGGCGCCTGTGATCTCGACACCCACCTGATGCGACGGACGGATCTGTTCGTCCACTTCGGCCACTCGCCGATGAAGGAGTCGGACAAGATTCTCTACGTCCCGTTGTTCTCCAACGTCGACCCGTTCGGGATCATGGAGGAGTCACTCGAGGAACTGCCTGACCCGGACGACGATCCGGAGGTCGGGCTAGTGACGACCGCCCAACACATGAACCTGTTCGACGACATGTCGGACTGGCTCACCGAGCGCGGGTTCGAGGTCCACACCCGGCGTGGCGACGACCGACTCACCCACGAGGGACAGGTGTTGGGGTGTAACTACGCCTCCGCACAGGTCGACGCCGACCAGATCCTCTACGTCGGCGGCGGGAAGTTCCACCCGCTCGGGCTGGCGATGGAACACCCCGAGAAGACGGTCGTGATCGCCGACCCCGTCAACAACGTCGTCGAGATCGCCGACACGGAGAAGTTTATGAAGCAACGCTACGGCGCCGTCCACCGCGCGATGGACGCCGAGAAGTGGGGTGTGATCTTCTGCACCAAGATCGGACAGGGTCGGTGGGAGCAGGCCCAGGAGATCGTTGAGGCCAACGACGACGCCTACCTGATCACGATGGACGAGGTCACGCCGGACCGGCTCCGGAACTTCGACATGGACGCGTTCGTCAACACGGGCTGTCCGCGGATCACGACCGACGACGGCCCGCAGTTCCACGTCCCGATGCTCACGCCCGGCGAGTACGAGATTGCTGTCGGCAACAAGCCGTTGGACGAACTGGAGTTCGACACGTTCCACGGCACCTGGTGAGGGTCGACCACCAGCTCCGTGAACAACCATTATAAAACCTTGACGCGGAGAGTCACATGTGCAGACAGTGAAACGACTGCTCGGTGGGGTGGGGGTGGTGTCGCTCGGTGCGGGGGTAGCGTTTGATGTCGGTGTGACGCCGTTCGCGGACCCGTTGGTGTGGGCGGCGGCGTGGTGTTGGCTGGTCGCCGTCGGGCTGGGTGACGGGGGTCGTCGCCGCGGGGCGCTCGCGGCCGCGTGTCTCGTCGTCGCCGCCGTCGGATTCTCGCTCGCGTGGATCGGTGCCGCGACCTGGCGGACGACGACGTTCCCGGCCGCGGGCGTCGTGCTCGGGTGTTTCGGCGGTGGGCTGGTGTTCCAACTGCTGGGGACGATCAGGGGTGAGGGGTCGAGCGGCGAGACTCCGTCGTAGTCAGGCAACGAGGCAGGGTCGGAGCAGTCGCCGGAGGCGACACACTCACGAGCGGACGGTCGCAGTGAGCCGCCGACCCTCGTCCCGTCGTGTCGGCGCGGGAACGGCTTCGGCCATCGTCGTCACCATCTCCCCGAACCCGGCCGTCTGGCGGTTCCGTGTCACACCTTCCCATGACAACCGACTCCGATAAGTATCTTCTGTGGGTCGCCACCCAGTGTGACGGTCGCGTCGCGTGCCGCCACCCAAAGAGCCAGACACCCGCCGCCCGTCGGAGTCGGTGTGACAGACGCAGACGCCGCGGCGGCGGGGACGATCGAACTGGCAGACGGACTGACGGTCAACCGGATGGGCTTTGGCGCGATGCGGCTGTGTGCCGAGGGGATCGTCGGCGCGCCGGAGGATCAAGACCACGCACGGACGGTCGCGCGCCGGGCGTTGGAACACGGCGTCGACTTCGTCGACACAGCAGACTCCTACGGTCCGGGGGTCTCCGAGCGACTACTCCGTGAGGCGGGGGTGCCGGGCGACGCCGTCGTTGCGACAAAAGCTGGGCTCCTGCGCAACACGGAGACGGAGTGGCTCGCACACGGCGACCCAGACTATCTGCAGAACCAGGCGCTCGTCTCCCGCGACCGACTGGGGGTCGACAGCATCGACCTGCTCCAACTCCACCGCCCGGACCCGGACACGCCGTTCGCCGACAGCGTCCACGCACTCGCGGAACTCGTCGACGAGGGTGTCGTTGACAACGTTGGGCTGTCGAACGTCACGGTCGAACAGCTCGATCGAGCACGCGAGATCGTCGACATCGCGTGTGTCCAGAATCGCTACAACGTTGGCTACCGCGACGAACAACCGGTGCTTGACGCGTGTGAGGCGGCCGGGATCGCCTTCCTCCCGTGGTACCCCATCGCGGCGGGTGATCTAGACGACGTGGCCGACCCACTCGACGCGGTCGCCGCGCGCCACGACGCGACCCGTCACCAGATTGCGCTGGCGTGGCTCCTCCAGATGTCTCCGGTGACGGTTCCGATTCCCGGCACGTCGGATCTCGACCACCTCGCGGACAACGTCGCCGCCGCGGGGATCGAGTTGACCGACGACGAACGCCGGCGGTTAGACGAGGCGGCGTAAACCGGCGGTGAGGCGGCCCTCGGCGACGATCTCAGGCGGCGCGGTACCGCCGGAGGTCGATCCCGAGCACGACCACCAACACCGCCAGTCCGGCGGCACCGCCGGCGGTGACGGCCATCGACTCGCCGAGCGTCAGCCCGTACAACAACGCCAACGTCCCGACGGCGCCGACGAGGCCGACGATCAGATACCGGAGCAGCCACTCGTCCATCGACCGTCCGTCGCTCATACCTCGGGGTAGTCTCGCCGAGGATCAAAAACGAATCGGACCGGACGCCTACTCGTCTCGCCGCCAGTGTCGACTCAGGCCAGCCACTCCTCGGGTGTCGTGTCGTAGTCGACATCGTCGGCAGCGAGTCGTTCCCGCATCTCCGGGTCGAGATCGTGTTCCTCGAACCCCATCCCGTCGTAGCGGATGCGGACACCGACCTCTTCACCCTCCGGCTCGCGACCACGTCTGCGGGCGACCTCCAGTTCGTGTTCGCCGTACTCCGTCCGGATCGTCGCCAGATTCACCGGGCGACCCCACAACTGGAAGGCGCGTTCCAACGTCGCCCGCGCCTGTTGTTCGTCCAACGGGACGCCGTTGTACTGGTGGCCGAGCAACAGCTCCCCGCGGTTGGCGAAGTTGCCGTCGTACACCGCGACCGTCGGCTTCCCGAAGTTGGTGAACTGCAACAGGAGTTTCTTTTTTACGTCGCCGACATCCGTGCTGGCGACGCGGTAGTCGCCGGTCGCCTGCGAGTACTCGTAGGTGAAGTAGTTCCCCTCGGTGACGAACTCGTCGGTGAGGAACGCGTCGAGGAACGTCACGTCGTTGTGACTCTCGCGCACCTCCCGCATCCGGTCCCAGCCGGCGCTGTAGTCCACGTCCGCCAACGCCGTCACCACGTCCGAGTATCGCTCGTCGTCGAACATGTACCGAGCGGTCTGCTCCAGCTCCGAGCGCCCGACCCGGCGGAGGAACCCGCGGTTCTGTGGCTTCGTCAGCGAGAAGTGCCGCTCACACAACCCTTCGTAGCTGAGGACGTACCACGGGTACGACTCGATGTCGATGTCTCCCGCCTGGGCGGCGGCCAACCCGTCGGCGTCGACTCGCGGGTCCTCCGGGTCGAGGTCGGCGAGCGTGTCGGGACCGACCTCGGCGACCGTTTCGTCGGGCGCGAGGTGTGACTCGATCTCGTCGAAGTCGATCACGTCGTGGAAGCTCCGCCAACTCACGCCTTCGACGCGGAGCAGCTTGTCGATCACCTCCTGGCGGTTCGCACGGTTCTCGACGTACTGCCAGATCTCGAACCCCAGCTTGTACGGGTTGAGGCCGGGCGACCCCAACACCCGGGCCATGTGGTCTGCGTAGGTGAGGATTTCGTCCGTTCCGGCGAACCCCTCGTCGCTCATCATCAGCGACTCCCAGTAACTTGCCCATCCCTCGTTCATTACTTTTGTCATTTTTTGAGGCGCAAAATAGTACGCCTCCCGACGCAACAACTCCAGGATGTCGTCTTTCCAGTCGGCGCGGTCGACGGACTTCCCCTCCTCGTCGTCGTACTCCTTCCCGTGTTCGAGGAGGAATCCGAGCACGTCCGGCCGAGGGTTCGCGAGCCCCTCCTCACCCTGTGAGTCGACCCACTCCTGGTCGAACACCTGACTCCGCACCTCCTCGGAGATGTCCAACCGGTCGAGGCGGTCGTCCATGTCCGGCAGGTCCTCCGCGTCGGGCCCCTCCTCGCGGTCGGCCGCCAACGCCTGGTGTTGGTCGATGGTGTCCTCCATCGTGAGGACCGCGTCGACGAACCGCTCGACGTCCTCGCGGTCGATCTCCGGGTCGTCGGCGTACGACTCGATCGTGTCCGCGTGCCGTTCCAACATCGCCGCTGCGTCCGGGTCCTCGTCGTCGCCCGCGAACCGCCCGAACCAGTTGTTGTTCCGGAAGAAGTCCGCGTGCGCCTCGACGTGTGTGATCACGGCCTTCTGGTCCGCCAGGCTGTTCGTCTCCTGGAGGAACGCGTGACACGGGTTGTCGTTGTTAACGATCTCGAACGCCTTCCCCATTCCCAACTGGTCTTGTTTCTGTTGGCGGTCGTACTTCATCCCCCACCGCCAGTGGGGGTAGCGGCGCTGGAACCCGTCGTACGCGATCAGCTCGTTCATCTCGTCGTAGTCGACGATCCAGTAGTTCACCGGGTACGGGTCGAGTCCGAGCCGTTCGGCCAGCTCGTTGGCCATCGACACCGGCTCCTCCAGTTCGCTCGCCTCTCGTTGTGTCCGCGTGCGTTTGTCGATCATCGGTCTTCTTTCTTCGTTGCGCTCATTCGCCGTCCTCCGTGCTCAGGATCTCGTAGATTGCGTCCGTCACGTCCTTGTTGTCGCCGACCCGGGCGACGGCCACGTTGCCCGTCTCGCCGAGCGCGCGCTCAACCTCCTCGGCGTGGGTCGCGTTGATCGTGTTGCCGCCGGGCTGTGTCTCCACGTACGCGTGGAGGTTGGCGTCGATCTCCTCCATCATCGGGATCACGTTCTCCGTCGTGTCGTTGCTGGAGTTCTCCGAGTCGCCTGCCGCGAACACGTACCGGTTCCACTCCGAGTAGGGGTACTGCTCTAAGATCTCGGCGGCCGTCTCGTAGGCGGCGGAGATCCGCGTCCCACCACCCGACCGGATGCCAAAGAACTCTGCGCGTTCCACCTCCCACGCCTCCGCGTCGTGGGCGACGTACCGGAACTCCGCGTTGTCGTACTTCCCTTGGAGATACCAGTCCAACGGGGTGAACACCCGTTCGACCAGTTCCCGTTTCCGTTTCCGCATCGAGCCGGAGACGTCGCGGATGTTCACCACGACCACGTTCTTCTGTTTCTCCTCGACGACCTCCGGGTGGCGGTAGCGCTCGTCTTCCCGCCGGAACGGCACCTGTTTCAGCCCGTCCTGTCGGATGCGTTCCTGCACCGGCGTGCGTTCGACCTCGGCGTCGAACTGCTCGAAGGAGTCGTACGTCGCCTGCTCGGCCGGTGACACGTCTGCGGCCATCTCCTCGACGTCCGACAACGACACCAACACGTTCTCGGCGCGACAGAACTCGAACACGTCCCGCGGGGTCGCGTCGGCGACCTTGCACGCCTCGCGAACGTACCCCTCGTCGAAGTCTGTCGCCAGCTTCCGTTCTAACCCCTTCTTGAACAACTGCTCGAAGTCCAGCGTGGAGTTTGGACCCGCACGCGCGAGTTCCGTGAAGTCGCCCTGTGTCTCCTCGACTACCTGTTTCCCCTTCGGTTCGAGATCCAAACCCAGCTCCTCGTCGAGTTCCTGGGCGAACTCCTCGGGGTCCATCTCGTAGTAGCCGTGGTCCCCCTCCCCCTCGCCGGGGTCGCCGTCTTCACCTTCCTCGTCGCCGTCCTGATCGTCGGGCACGTCGACAGGTTGTCCTGGCTGTGGCTGGCCGTCGCCGCCGCGGCCGACACCACCCTGTTCGCGTTGGTCGTAGGCGAACTCCGGGAGGTCGACGATCTTCACCGGCACCCGCACGGCGTCTCGACCCGACCCCGACAGATCTCCCTCACGGATGAACTCCGAGAGGTCCGGGCGGCGCTTCTCGCCGATCTCGCGAAACCGTTCGAGATCCTCTCTCAGCCCCACGAGCGACTCACCTCCGCTCGTGACGACCCGGGGCGAGCGGGTCGCGTGGCTCCCTCCGGTCGCCGTTCGCAGTCAAACGCTGCTCGCTTCGCTCGCAGCGACGCACCGCTCACGGCTCCCGCTGGTCGCCGCTCGCGCGGTAACGACGGGCCGGCAAGCCGGCCCGTCGACGCACTGCTCACGGCTCCCTCCGGTCGCCGTTCACAGTCAAACGCTGCTCGCTTCGCTCGCAGCGACTCAGTCACTCCCATCGGCCCTTCACCTCCCGCATCACGCGCCGGCTGGTCAACTCTGCGGACGCCTCGCTGTACCCGTTGTCGGTCATGTGTCTGATCGTGTCCTCCTTGATCCGTGCCGTCTCCGTGTCTGTCGGCGGGTCCTCCCACTGTGCGGGGTCGAAGTCGTCGTACAGCCGCGACACGTCCGCCCACGAGTGGGTGTCGAGCACGGCCCGGATCACCGGAATCTCCGTCAGATCCACGTCGGCGACCGAGAAGTCCTCGTTGCGGTGTTCCCACGCGAACCGGTTGAGTGCGGTGATCACCTTCTCGCGACGGAACTCCTCGACGGCCGCCCGCGGCTCGTTGCCGCGGTACTCCGACTCCGAGAACCGCCCGAGGTGTTCCGTCTCGAACACCTTCATCAGCAACGGGTCCGGGTCGACCGGCCCGCGGTCCGTCTCCACCTGTTCGTCACCCTCCCAGGCGAACACGTGCTCCACGTACTCCGCGACGGTCTCCTCGGCGACCCGTTTGTCTGCCAACACCGCGTCGAGCACGTCTGTCTCCTGTTGGTCGAACACCCACGACTTGACGCCCGCCAACCGGTTCTCGTACTCTGCGGTCTCCGCCCGCGAGAACACCGGTGCCGACGACAACCCCTCGGCCATCGCGTTTAATACGTCCGACGGGAGCAACACCTCCTCGACTGGCAACTCCGAGTGTACCCGGTCCGTCTCCTCGTGGAGCAGGTCCGCGATCACGTCCCGGGTGTAGGTCACCGGAACGCCGTGGCTCCCGTCGTCGCCGTCGAAGTGGAACTCGTCGGCGTCCGTCCGCTCGTCACCGTCTTGGAGGTAGCCGCGGTCGAACAACACCGCCTTCTCGACGAGGTCCAGATCGCCAGGGAGATCCTCGCCGTCGAGCCGAGAGACCACGTTGTACATCGCTGCCGCCTCCAACGCGTGGGGCGCAATCTCCCGTTCGCGGGTCCGTCCCCGGTCGTCGCGGACGGTCACAGTCAGTGGCGCGCGAACCCGTTTCTGGACGTGGTCGTGGACCAACTCCGGGTCCACCTCCACGTCGGCGGTCGTCTCGCTGTCGGGCAACTCCGGCGTCTCGTCTAACACGGCGGTCTCCCAGACGGGCGTCTCGTCGGTCAACTCCCGGTGGATCAGCTCCGTCTCCAACGAGACGCTCGTGAGGTAGGCGAAATCGTGGCGATCCAACCGCCGTTTCAACGCCTTCAGCGGGTCACGCCCGTTCCGGTCGGCGTACTGGTCCAACTCCACGTCCAGGTCCGGGTTCGAGATAACGATCAGCTGGGTGTCGACATCCATCCCGATCCCCTTGTCGAGTTTTACCCGTTCCTCGTCGGGGACGTTCAACAGCTTCCGCAACAGGTCCGCGTGTTGGCTGGCGTCCTCGACGAGCGTCACCAACCCGTTCCCCTGCGAGAGCACGCCGTCGTAGCTGAAGGCTCGGGGGTCCTTCCGCCCGCGTGCGTCCAACTCCCGCAACATGCCGGGCATCCAGGAGCCGACGAGCCGTTCTTTCGGGCTGCCGTCGTCTTCCGCGTGGAGCACGCCGATCCCCTGGCCCTCGTCGACGACGTAGTTCTTCACCCGGAGGTGCCGGCGGTCCGTCACCGCCGAGAACAGCTGTTCGACCCCCTCACGCCGGTAGCGTTCCTCCAACTCCTCGTACGCCTCCCGCGAGAACGGGTCCAGATCCGTGTCCACCCGGATCGGCACCGGGTCCCCGTGTGCGTCGTCGAGATCTGCCAGGATCTCTGCGCGCACCTCCTTCGGGAACACCGACAACGGGTGTGTCTGGACCGGGCTCTCGTACCAGTCGTCCTCGTCGTCGCGGTCGCCCGCGTAGCTCAGTCCCCGCTCACCGGTGGAGGCGGCGATGTTCCACTCGACAGTGTACCGCCGCCCCTCGGGCGTCTTCGAGTACTCCCGGAGCCCGTTGACCAGACACCGTTTCAGCTCCGATTTCCCGGTCGCGGTCGGCCCGTCGAACCAGACGATCTTCTCGCCTTTTCCCCGGTTGGCCGCGATCGTCCGGAGATCGTCGACGAACGCGTTGAGAATCGCTGTGTTCCCCAACACCGCGTGTTCGCCGTCGTTGTGCGGGTCGTCGAAAAACCGGAACCGTTCGTGGGTCTCCCCCTCCTCGACGACCGTCCGGGTCCCCATCGACTCGATAGCGTCCAACAGGTACTTGGCGGCGTGGGCTGCCACCGACGGCTCTGTCATCGCTCGCTCGACGTACTCCGCGAGCGACAACGGCGGCTCGTAGGCCCCGGCGAGCGTCTCGTCCGCGCGGTCGATGTAGTCTCTGTCTGTCACGGTCCTGTCTCCTGTGTCTGTCACGGTCCTGTCCTCACGCTCACTCCTCCAGCTCCGATTTGGCCACCTCTGCGCCGGCGAACTCCAACACTTCGCGGGCACCCTCCTTCGAGTACCCCTGCTCGACGAGCGCGTCCACCCACGCCGACCGCTCGTCGTCGTCGAGTTCGTTCGCCGACACCAACGCGGAGAAGTTGATGTTGTGTTTCTTGTCCTCCCACAGCTTCCGCTCCAACGCCCGGCGGAGCCGGTCGTTGTCCTGTGGGTTGAAGCTCGACCCCTCGCGGGCCCGCCGAGACACCCAGTTGGCGACCTCCTGCCGGAAGTCGTCTTTCCGGTCGCCCGGAATCTCTAGCTTCTCCTCGACGGACCGGAGGAACGTCTCGTCGGGCTCCTGTTCCCGCCCGGTCAGTTCGTCCTCGACGGTCGTGTCGTCGATGTACGCCATCACGTGATCCATGTACTTCTCGCCTTGCCGTTGGATCTCGTCGATGTCGTACGCCAACGCGTGACGCACGTCCTCGATGGCGCGGTCGCGGTACTCGTCGCGCACCAGTTCGAGGTAGCGCTGGTAGGTGTCGAGCTTCTCCTCGGCGATAGAGCCGTGATTCTCGAGGTTCTGCTCGAAGTGGTTGAACACCGACAGCGGGGAGAGGTACCCCCGCCCACGGTGGGTGGCGTCCATGATCGCCTCCGCGATCTCGTCGCCGATGAACCGCGCCGAGACACCCTCCATCCCCTCCGCGATCTCCGCGGAGGCGTCGCCGTCCTCCCGGAGCTTCGCCTCGTCGATCTCGTCCGTCTCGTCGATCTCCCCGTTGTACGCCGTCGCCTTCTGGACCAGCCCGACGCTGTCGTCGGACGGCTCCTCCAACCGGGTGAGCACGCCGAACAGGCCGGCCATCTCCATCGCGTGCGGCTCGACGTGCACGTCCGGCACGTCTGCGTTGCGCAGCATCTTCCGGTAGATGCGCGACTCGTCTTCGTACTCTAAGACGTACGGGTAGTCGATCCGCTTTGTCCGGTCGTTGAACGCCTCCATCTTCTCGTCGCCCTTCTTGTCCCGGTACTCCGGCATGTTGGTGCGGCCGACGATCACCTGGTCGATGTCGATCCGGGGGTTGTTCTTCGGCTTGATCGTCTGTTCCTGGGAGGCGTGGAGGAAGTCGTAGAGGAACTCCCGTTGGAGCTTCAACAGCTCCTCCCCGGAGAAGATCCCGCGGTTGGCGTTACAGAACGCGCCGGCGTAGTCGAACGCCCGCGGGTCGTTCTCGCCGTACACCGCGAGCTTCGAGTAGTTCACGTCGCCGGTCAGCTCCGTCTCGTCCTGGTTCTTCTTGTCTTTCGGCTCGAACGTCTCGACGGCCTGCCGTTGGTTCTCGTCGGCGACCAGCCGGATCACCTCGACGTGTTCATCGAGGACGGTCTGGAGGTCGTCGTCGTAGTGACCCAACAGCTCGTTCATGTAGAAGCTGGAGGCCGGATCGAGCGACTGCTCGTTGCGGATCGTGTACGGCGCGTCCAGCCGTTCGTTGAGCTCCTCGATCACGCCGTCGCGTTGCTTCTGTGGGAGCAACACGATCGGGTCCTGGTCCATCGGCGACCGGACCGTGTCGTCTGCGGGGTCCTGGTCGTCGATCACCGCCGTGAGGTTCGTCCACCTGAACGTGTACATCCGCCCGGCGTCCCGGGTGGTGTAGTCCTCGAAGTACCGCCGCACGAGGTAGTCGAAGTGTGACTTCCCGGAGCCGACCGGGCCCAACAGGAGCTTGATCCGTTTTTCGGGCCCGAGCCCACGCGCTCCGGACTTCACCTTGTTGACGAACTCGTGGATGGACTCGTGGATCTCCCGGCCGTAGAAGACGTTCTCCCCGTCGTGGATCGGGTCCTCGCTTGCCATCTGGTACTCCACGACGCCCGCGTCCTCGTCGTAGCTCGTCCCGTAGTGGTCGAACATGTCCGCCACCCGTTGGTGGGCGTTGCGTGCGATGCGGGGGTCCTCTCGGAGCTCCTGCAGGTACCACTCGAACGTCTTGGCGGCCCGGAGGTCCTCCGGCACCGACTGTTTGTACTGCTCGCTGAGTTCCGCCAGGGTCTGTGTATCACCGGTCATGGTTGGTGGTCGGTCGCTGTCGACGGGGCCGTCCCGTCTCGTCCCGTTCGATCTGGTTGCTGCTAACGCCTCACACACCACCTGCGCGAACGACAACTCGTCGACTCCGACCAGAACGGCACACGGGTGGTGGGCGGCGTCACCTCCGTCCCGGGACGGGACCGAGGGGTTGATACTACACAGTCGACCGAAACGGATAAACTTTCTCCCTACCCCGCCGCCTTCGGTCGGTTTCTGTACGTACGTCCAACCCCTTCTTTCGACAGCTTCCGAACGACGGTGCCGGTGGCGGTCGCCACCGAGTGGTCACGGTGTCGTCCCTGTCGTGTGGTGACACGTGCCCACCTGCGCGACACATCTACGTGGGCTGGCGTGCCAATCTACCACACGTCTGCGCGGACCGACGTGCCCACCTGCACGGGTGAGAGACCGCCCGCCGACTCGTGGTGTCGGGTTCGCCCGTTTGCCGAGTCGTCGTGTCGCGCCGCAGGTGGTTTACCGACGGGACAGGAACGGGCGGTCGTGAGCTTGGAACCAGACAATCTCCCGGCGGGCTGGCGGCTGTGGAACGAGGAGCCGGACGGGCGGGTGATCCTGGCGTTCCGGCCGGACGTGTTCGACGCCGACCGGTTCGACCCGGCGTGTCTGCCGACGATCTACCTCTCGAACGGGTCGCGTCGCCGCCGCCCCGGCGCCGGGGCCGCCGAGACCAGTGACTGGCACGTCACCCTGTTCCTCGAACCGGAAGTCGAAGCCGAGGAGACGGTCCACGACGACCGCGAGACCGGCCTCGCGGCGATGCTCGATCTCGCGGAGCGGTTCGCCGACGGCGAGATTGACTACCGTGGCGCCTACCAGGTGCCCCGAAAGGGGTACTTCGACGAACTGGACGAACTGGTCGGCGAGTGACTCACGATCACAACTGTAACCTGTGGTGCGTCACGGCGGACATTTACACCTGCCGGCACAACGTCCGGGCGTGGCCACTGTCACACTCATCGGTTCACGGCTCGCGGAGGAGGGAACGGAGTTCGTCTACCAGGGGGAGTCGCCCGACTGCGAGGGGTGTCCGTACCGCGGCCAGTGTCTCAACCTCGTCGACGGCCGTCGCTACCGGGTCACCGACATCCGGGAGAACACACAGACGCTCGACTGTGCTGTCCACGACACCGGCGTCCGAGCCGTCGAGGTCGAACCCGCCAGCGTGACGGCCAACGTGCCGGCGAAGGCCGCCTACGCCGGGAGCAAGGCGAGTCTCGCCGGGTCGTGTCCCCACGTCGAGTGTCCCAGCCACCCGTACTGTGAGCCGGACGGCGCCGACTTCGAGACGGAGTACCGCATCACCGAAGTCCACGGCGACCCGCCACACGACTTCTGTGCGCTGGATCGTGAACTCACGCAGGTCGAGTTCGAACCAGAAGACGACTGATCGGTCGGCGAGCGCCCCGTAGCGGGTCGTCGCCGTCTCGGCTTACATGTAGCCGAGATCGCGCAGCCGTTCCATCAGGTCCTCTTTGTCCTGAGCGCGGCCGGCGCGCTCGGTCGTGTTCTCCATGTCCTGGAGCCACGCGGGCTCTTCGGCGGACTTGTCCGTCGAGATCTCCGAGCCGAGCGAGCGGAAGCCGGCGAAGTACTTCGGCGACACCGGGATGTCCTCGTGGCTCAGGCCGTTCGGCAGGTCGTCGTAGTCCTGCGGGACGTAGCCGTCATCCGGGTAGTCGTCGACCGTCTCTGGCACGACGAAGTACCAGAACGCGTCCCACACGTCCGCCTCCTTGAACTGGAGAATCGGCTGGACGCGGTCATGGGGCGGGTAGATGTCCGGGTCGTGGCGCGGCGAGAAGAACGTCTCGTCTGCGCGAGCGTCCTGTTCGTCCCACCGAATGCCGGAGATGATCCCGTCGATCTCCGCGGCCTCCAGCGTCTGGTTCAGCGCCACCGTCTTCAACAGGTGGTTGCCGACGTACGTGTCCAACAGGAACGGGAACGTCTCCTCTTCGTACTCCAGAATCTCCCGGATGTGGTGTTGGTTGTGTTCCGAGAGGTCCGCGACCGGAATGTCGTCACCCGGGTCCAGCCCGTTCTCGTCGACGTACTCGCCCACGTCCGTGTTCCGGGCGTACTTCACCTCCAGGTCCCACTCGTCTGCCCACCGCTCGACGAAGTCCATCAGCTCGTCGAAGTGCTGGTAGTGGTCGATGAAGACGGTGGTCGGCAGCTCCAGATCGTCGCGGTTGTCGACGATCTCCTTGACGAAGTACAGCGTCAGCGTCGAGTCCTTCCCGCCGGTCCACATCACTGCGGGGTTGTCGTACGTCTCTAACCCCTCCTCGACGACTTCGAGCGCCTTCTCGATTTTGTGTTCGATGCTTGGATACTCGTCGGGAGACTCACCCTCGCCGTCGCCGTAGTCGACGCCGAGTGCCTCCAGTGACTCCTGTGTCGCCATCGTGTAATGAGATGTAATTAGCCGGGTAAAGTGTCTTTTGGAGTCGTTCGGACGGCGGTGTCGGTCGTAGCACGCCCGCACATACCACCGCAGGAGAGGATACAGATTCTAAATACAAACAGCGGATTTATTCCGTCTCCTGTCGATAGCTACGGTCGGCGATGTCGGACCAGACGACACAGAGCGCCGGTGAACAACTACTCGACATCCTGGAACTGTCCGAGACGGAGTCGTTCGAGTTAGAACACTCAACCGAGTCTGCGGCGGTGCTGGCGGCCACACAGCGTGAACTACTCCTCGAAACGTTGTCCGAAGAGGTCGACGATGGGGTAGAGAGCTTCTGTGACATCTCTCACTCGTGGAAGGACGGAAGCTACTGTGACGACGGTCAGACACTCGAACGTATCTACAAGGAACCGTTCGACGTGGATGCAGACCTACGCAACGGCGATTTGGATGGACGATCGCCGCGTGACGGCGAGCCGGCGGTCGCGGAGGCGTTGAAGATGGTCAGTGAGGCGTACCTCGAGACACACCGGGACGCGCCCGTACGGCTCTATCGTGGGATCAACACGTACGACGGCCTCTGTGAAGCTGTCTCGGAACTACTCCAGGCCGGCGGGACGGGTGTCGAATTGGACCTGACCGTTCTCTCTAACTTCACGACCGAGAAGGCAATCGCGGACCACTACGGAACGCTCGTGGTCGAGACGGAGGTGAATCTCAGTCAGGTCGCGCTTGCTGCGGATTCGCTTCTCCCGGTGGAGGACGCTGACGGTCTAGACAGTCACGACGCCGAAGTCAGAGTGTTCGGGACCCCGAAGATCCGTGTGCGCAGCGACGGACTCCTGCTCCCGGGGTTCACACGATCAGTGATCGACGCTATCGAGTCTCCAGAGTCGAACAGCCCGGATCACCACGACATCGTCGCTGGAGTCGTGACGAAACTCGCAGAGAAGTCAGTACAGTTGGGCCCGGACGCGAGTGAGAGTGTTGTCGACTGGTACGAGGTCTTTGCAGGCGTGTCGCTGAGGGAGGCAGCTGCTCTCCGTGATGATGTGGCTGAAGTACTGCACGACAGTGTCGATTCGCCGTGACGGCGGCAAAGTTATACCTCTACTCAACGTACTGTCGCTGAAGCCAATGAGTATCGACCTGACTGGGCCAGATGAGCAAGACTGGGCAGACGGTGAGAAGGCTCCGCCCATCCGGTACTCCGAGATGACGACGGACGACGAGCGAACGTCAGACGCCGTCGAGCAGCTCAAAGAGCCGCTGGTTGAGGTTCTGACGACTCACTACCGCTATGCCGATGTCCCCCCGAGTGAGCCATATCCAGATTTAGTCAAGATGGCTGCCATAAACACCATCAATCACCTGGACAGTGAACTAAATAGCTCAGTAGAAGAGTTATTTGAGTCTGTCGCGCTACCCAGTCGTGATCAATCTGGTTGGATGGACGAGTACCTCCACAGAGTCGCCCAGAAGGTCGTCGAAAATGCATCTGACTCCTTGCTAGCGGAAATGTATCCCAGGCTAACTATCCTTGGTGAGGACGGAGTAGAGTATACACACAGAAGAGACACGCATGCATCTCATGACTCTCTCCAAGACGAACACGACGTTCGTCAGCCGGAGTAGGTAGCCTCGGTAAAAAACGACTTATCTCGTCTACCCGCTAATGAACTCGTTGTCCCGCCAGTCGACGCCGTCGCCGCCCTCCCCGTTGGCGGGCGACTCGACGACCTCGACGTTCGCGGGTCGTTGTTCACCTTCGACAATCCGGGTGGCACGCAGGCTCCCGTCGGCCTCAGTGATCGCGGTGAGGGTCCCCTTCTCCGACAGCAGCGCGATGTCCCGCAACACGAGGAACATCGGATACTGGAGCGCGGTGTTCTGGAGCACGGTCTCGCGGTCGCCCTTGAAACAGGCAAACTCCACGAGTTCCGAGGGGATCTCCTCTTCTTCCTCCTGCATCCAGCCGCCGCCGGGCTTGGGTGGTTCCTCCTCGTAGACGCGTGTCTCGCTCACGCTGGCTTTCAACTGTGCGGTCGGCGTGTACTTGCTGATGTCGTTGTCGTCCTCCGCGACAGCCTGGAGGATGAGGGTGTTGTTGCGGCGCGACACGTCGACATCCGCGACCCCACCCGGAAGCTCCGGGTCGGCGTCGAAGTGGTCGTGGACGTCTTCCAGCGGCAGTTCGAGCGTCGAGTGGAGTCGGTATACGCAGCCTGACATTGTGTTGGGGGGTGTGCCGGGGGTGTCCGGCGGATCGGTACGGTCTCGATCGATACTACGGTGTCCAGACGGTTACGCGGCGTTTCAGTCGTCGTGTCCGTGTCGCAGACTCACTCGCCCGCCAGCGTCGCTTCCAGCTCGCCCCGTTCGTCCAACTCGGCGAGCACGTCGCTCCCGCCGACGAACTCCCCGTCGACGAACGTCTGCGGGATCGTCTCCCACTCGGAGTGGTCGGACAGTGCCGCACGATACTCGTCGAGCGCGGGCAACACGTCTACCGTCTCGAACTCGTCGACGTACTGTGAGATCAGTTGGACCGCGCGCTTCGAGTAGCCACACTGGGGCATCAGCCGGTTCCCCTTCATGAACACCACGACGTCGTTCTCCTCGATAGTCCGGTCGACGCGCGCAGTCACGTCGTCCGGTTCGCTCTCTGGCTGGAACGTCATACGGGAACGTTCGTGCGGCACGGGAATAGATGTTGTGTTGTTCGTAGTTCTCGCGCGACCACGCCACCGTCGGGTGTGGCGCGCTGTCGAGATGCGAAACCCGGAGACTGGAGCCGCGAACCCCCAGCCGACAGCCGATTCGTGGTACCGCAGGAGCGATCAGTTGCGGTCGATCGTGGTGAACGCTGACTCTACGTCGTCGAAGTCCTGCACCGTCTGGTCGAGATCATCCCGGAGTTCGTCGGCGCGCCGTTTCAGTTCCAGATACTCCTCGTTGTCTTCGAGCTCGTAGCTCGGCTTCTGTGCCTCTAAGACGCCGATCTTCGAGACGATGCTGAAGTACTCCTGCATGTCGTCGTCGTACTCCCGCTCGGTGAGCTGTTGTTCGATGGCGTCGAACAACGCCTCCTTCTCGACGGGCTTACACAGGTAGTCGTCGAACGGCATGTCAACGATGTCGAAGTCCGGGTCGACGGCCGTCACCATGATGACAGAGCAGTCCAGCCCGCGTTCCCGCATCTGTTCCAACACCTCCCCACCGGAGTAGTCCGGCATTCGACGGTCGAGCAACACGACATCGACGGCCTCGTCGACACTCGCGAGCGCCTCTTCTCCGCCGTACGCCTTCCGAACGTCGTCGTACTCCATCTGGAGTCGGAGGGCGTAGGCGTCCGCCACCTGTTGCTCGTCGTCAACGACCAACACGGTTGGACTCTGATCGGGCATTCGTTGGCTGTAGTGGGGAGCGACGGGGAGATATACTTTTCCGTGCGAACCGCCAAAAGTGCAGGTCGTCGCCCCCGGTCGGGTGTCTGTTGCCGCCCCCAGCTCACCAGGAAGACGGCCCCGGTCAAACACTCGATGGCGTCGAATTTATCTGTTATTCCCCCGTTCGTAGCCGCGAGAGCGTCGCTCGCATGTACTTTGGAAAACAAGTCAGTTCGAATTCCAACAGAACTGACACGGGGTGGGGGACCGTGGTCGTCCGGGGGCGCGTCGGACGGCGAGAGGGAGACGGAGGGGCGTCATGAGGGGGAGCCGCGAGGCGACCCCAGAGCGGCGACTCCTCGTGCTCGCGGTGGTGTACCTCACGGTCGCGGCTACCGTGACGCCGTTCGTCGCGTTGCCCGCCGGAAGCGCCGCGGCGGCCGCCAACGACGGCTGTGTCACAGTTCAGGCGGCCGCCGCCGGCGGCACCGTCGCGGACGGGGTCACGATCTCCGAGAGCGGGTGTTATGTGATCTCACAGAACCACACCGGCACCGGGAGTGAGCCGCTGATCCGGATTGCGGCCGACGACGTGGTACTCCGTGGGCAGGGGAACACACTGACTGCAGGAGAGACGAGCGGTGGCACGGAGACGACGACCGCGGCGGAGACGGGCACACCGTCCATGCAGACGCCGCCCGAGGATCAGACGCCGCCCGAAGACCAGACGCCGCCCGAAGACCAGACGCCGCCCGAGGATCAGACGCCGCCCGAAGACCAGACGCCGCCCGAAGACCAGACGCCGCCCGAAGACCAGACGCCGCCCGAGAACCAGACGCCGCCCGAGGATCAGACGCCGCCCGAAGACCAGACGCCGACAGACACGACCGACACTCGCGTCGCGGTAGCGGCCGCCGACGTGACCAACGTCACCGTCACCGGCCTGACGGTCGACTCGTACGACAGCGGTGTACGCGCCCACAACGTCACCGACTTCCAGGCGACGAGCGTGGTCGCTCGCGGCACAGAACGCATCGCGTTCGCACTCAACAGGGTCACCGGTGGGCTCGTCGCCGACACGCTCGTGACCAACACACGCGGGAGTGGGGTCCGTCTCCGCGACACGAGTCAGGTGACACTCCGGAACGTCACCGTCGACGGCAACGGTGGGCCGGCAGTGTCGGCCCAACGGAGCGACGGCGTCACTGTCGAGAACAGTAGTCTCAGCCGTGGGGTGCCGCCGACCGCGGACACGCTGGTGTACGTCGACGACAGCGACGGGAACCTGAAATCACTCGCGCCGGGGACGCGCGCGGTGACCGATTACGGCGTGCAGGCGAGGGTGGTCGGCCCGGCAGCGTTCCTCGACAACGCCACCGCTCCGGAGGTGCCGTACGTCGGAACCGACGGGGCGTTGCGTCTCGTCGACGCGAACGGAGAGACGACGAAACTCGTCGCCGACAGCACCGCCGCGGAACCGGTAGAGAGCAGGTCGAAACTCGCGGTCGGCGACCGCGTCGCGGGGCGGCCGGCGGTGTTGTACGCCGGCGCCGACGGGGGCCTCTACCGGGTCGACGCCGACGACCAGACGCCGACACCCCTCGGAGCGACGGAAACTGTCCAGTTCGTCGTCGGCGTGTTCGACGCCGACCGCGACGGGAGCCAGGACACAGTGTACATCTCGTCGAGCAGCAGACTCCGGTACGTCGACGGCGAGACCGGCGAGGACCTGTCGATCCCCGTCGACAGCACGTGGGGGGTGAACGACCAGATCGGGTTCGGCGAACCGGCTCGGATCGACGGTGAGTTCGTCGCGCCGCGTGTGAGCGGGAGCGAGACACCCCAGCTCCAGCGGTTCGACGACGGCACCGTCGAGACGCTGTCGTCCGTCTCGGTGCGGAAGACGGCGCCGACGACGGTGGATCTGGACCGCGACGGGGAGCAGTCGTTCGTCTACGTCGGCGCAGGGGTGCTCGACGGTACTGACGGACTGCTCGCCACGACACCGGGCGACAGCCCACGGGTCGTCGACGGCGCGACCACGACAGTCGACCCGGACGCGGCCGTCGGGCTGGCCAGCCAGGTGACGAACGGGTTCCCGACCGTCGTCGCTGACGACACCGACACGGTCGTCGGCAGTGACGTGACAGTCGACGGCGTGACCGGCGTCGGCTTCGCGCTGGACAACGCCACGCTGGCGGGTCGCACAACCGTCCCGAACGCGACCAGCGCGACGGCGCTCGGTGGGGGTATCGTGGTCGACAACACGACCGCCGACCCGACCGCGCAGGTGACGTTCAGCTACGACGACGCCGCCGTCGACGAGACGACGGTCGCCGTCGGCCGGTACCATCCGGACACCCGCGAGTGGGTGTTCGCCGAGTCGACACAGAGCCAGAACCTGTCTGCGGACACGGTGACGGGGACACCGACCCCGTCGTCTGGGTTGTTCGCACCGTTCGGCGGCGCGACCGCGCCCGACACCACCGCACCGAACGTGACCGTCGACGTGGTCGACCGACTCGGCCGCGCCTCGGAGGTGATCGTCGAGAGCGACGAACCGTTGGCGACACTCCGTGTCGCGGTCGACACACCCGGCCCAGAGCCGTCGGTGACACGCAACCGGACGGCGTTCACCGAGACGCAGGTCGGCTCGTCGGTCCGGTACACGCTCTCACTCGAAACGCCCGCGGGGACCGTCGGCACCAACCTGACCGCGGCCGCAGACATCGCGGGCAACTCCGTGAGTGGGGTGACCGCGAGTGAGACGGTCAGCTCGCCGCCAGTCGTGGACGCCGACGGCACCACACAGTTCGAGACGCTCCAGCCGGCCGTCGACGCGGCCACCGCCGGCGAGACGATCCGCGTCCGGCCGGGTAACTACACGAACCTGACACTGTCGAAGAACGTCACCGTCCGGTTCGACGAAGGGGCGAGACTCGCCCAGCCGGGTGACGCGTCCACCGCAGTCGAGATCGTCGGGAGCGCGGCGCCGACCGTGGTGAACGCGACGGTCGTCGGCTACGACACCGCAGTCGACGCGCGAGAGACGGACAGCGACTGGACACTCCAGGGGGTGACAGTCACGGCTCCAACAACGGAGCACGGCGCGATCCAGGCAACGGGGTCGACGGGCAACTGGAGCGTCCGGAACGCGACACTGACCGGCGCGGGCATCACCGCGTTCGGTAGCCGTGGTGACTGGGTCGTCGCCGACACCAGCGTCTCGACGGCGAGTCTCGGGGTCGCGGCCGGGTCCTCACGGGGTGCGTGGACGCTCCAGAACGTCACCGTCGTCGGCTCGCTCGACACGGCCGTGTTGGCACGAGAGTCGACCGGCGACTGGGAGATCCGGAACGCGACGCTGGCGCGGGGTGACGAGGGGCTCGTTGCCGAGGAGACCACCGGCGACTGGCTCGTCACCGACACACGGATTCTGAACAACACCGACGGGGCGTCGGTGTCGGGGTCGGTCGGCAGCTGGCGCGTGACCGAGTCGTCGATTGCGAACAACAACCGGACCGGAGTGGTCGCGAGAGCAACCACGGGGAACGTCTCTGGCGTCTACTGGGGGGGAAGTGACGGCCCCGGCGGCCGGTATCTCGGCTCCGGCGACCGCGTCGCCGGCAGCGTCGAGCTCGGCCCAGTCTACCAGACTCCGAGCAGAGAGACGACAGTTCAGCCACCGGACCAACGGACGACGGGTGGTGAGGTGGTCGTCGACACAGACGGGACCGCCGACACCACGTCGGTGCAGGTGGCCGTCGACCGTGCGCTCACGGGTGACACCGTCCGCGTCCGGCCGGGCACCTACGCCGAGTCGGTCCGGGCCGGCGGGAACCTGACGCTCACCGGAGACGGTGCCCTGCTCGTTGGCGGGGAGACGACCCCAGCCGCCGGGGTCACGATCTCCGCCGCGACGACCGTCGACGGGTTCACAGTGAGCGGGTTCCCGCTCGGTGTCAGGCTCTCCGACGACGCGACGCTGTCCAACACGACGGTCAGCGCGACAGTCGACGGCGTGTTCGCCGACGGGGACCGGTGGACCGTGCGGAACGTGACCGTCGTCGCCTCGGAACGCGGGATCAGAACGGGCGCAGGCGAGTGGCGAATCGAGGACAGCTCCGTCACCGGCAGCCGGACGGCACTCTCCGTCCGGGACACGTTCGACGGCAGCAACTGGACCGTGGAGAACGCGACACTGAGTAGTTCCGGAACGGCGTTGTCGGCGGCCGACACGAGCGGCGAGTGGCACGTCGTGAACACCAGTCTCGTCGGGGAGACGGGGGTCAACGCGACCGGCACGAGCGGCGCGTGGACCCTCACCCGGAGCGTGCTCCGGAACTACACGGTCGGGGTGAACGCGACAGGCGCGACCGTCACCGGCGACGCCACGGCCGTCTACTGGGACGACGGGGACGCTCCGACGACGGCGCCGAACGGCACCGCCGGAGACGACTCTGGTGTCGACTGTGTCGGCAACGTCGACTGTTCGGACCACCTGACGACGCTGCCGAGCAACGAGACCGACACAGGCAACGAGACGGACGGGCCGGGTGACAACGAGACGGACGGGCCGGGTGACAACGAGACGGACGGACCGGGTGACAACGAGACGACCCCGACCGCACCGTACACCGTCGCGGCCGACGGGAGCGCCGAGTTCGACACGATCCAGTCGGCACTCGACGCCGCGACAGACGGGGAACGGATCGAGGTCCAGTCGGGAACGTACACGATCGTTGAGCCGTTGTTCGTCGAAGACAACGTCACCGTCGCTCTCGCGGACGACGCGCTCGTCCAGCGCGGGTCCACGTTCGGCCTGACGGGGATCGAGATCGCGACGGGGGCGGCGCCGACGATCCGCGGCGGACAGTTCGACGGGTTCCAGACGGCCGTTGACGCCGGCGGGACGACCGGCAGCTGGACGCTCCAGAACCTGACACTCTCTGTCGGGGAGACCGGCGTCGGGGTGAACGCGGCGAACGCGAGCGGCGACTGGGTCGTCGCGAACACGACCGTCGGCGGTGGCGGTCTCGCCGGCGTCGCCGCCGAGGGAGCGACCGGGGACTGGACCGTCCGCGACAGCACGTTCCTCGACAGGACGACGGCGATCCGGGCGACCGAGACGACCGGGAACTGGTCGGTCGACGATGTCGACGCGACCGGCGTCGGAGAGAACGCGCTCGACGCGACCGCCGCAAGCGGTGATTGGACCGTCCGCGGGCTGACCGTCGAGACGGCCGCCGAGAGCGGTGTCGACGCCTTCGGGGCGACCGGCGACTGGGTCGTCGAAGACACGACAGTGGACGCAGCCGGGCAGGGGTCGGTGTACGCCGCGAACACGACCGGCGACTGGGTCGTCCGGAACGTGACAGCCACCGGCGGCGACAGAGACACCGGCAACGGCCCGTTCGACGCGGTGGAGGCGTTCGACACGACCGGCGACTGGCGCGTGACCGGGCTCCAGGCGAGCAACGTCTCTGGCGGCGTCGACGCCTTCCGTGCGGACGGCGACTGGACCGTCGCGAACACCACCGTGTCGCAGATCAAGTTCGTGCCCGTCTACGCAGTGGACACGACCGGCGACTGGACAGTCGCGAACCTGACGGCGACAGACGGCAACCGGACGGTCCAGAACGGCACCTGGGACGCCGTCGAGGCGTTCGGCGCGACGGGTGACTGGACCGTCCGGGGGTTGACGACCGAGCAGATGGCCGGCGGGGTCGACGCCTCGGTGACGACCGGCGACTGGACGGTCCGTGACTCGTTTCTGGCGGTCGACCGGGTTGCGGTCGCCGCCGCCGAGTCGACGGGTGACTGGAAGCTGGTGAACACGACCACCGGCGGGCCGGCGACGGGGAACGCGACAGTCGGCGTGGTCGCCGAGGCGTCGACCGGTGACTGGCTGATCGACGGGAGCCGGCTCGTCGCGGTCGGCGGGGGGCTGGGCCCGGGCACCGGTGCCGCGGTGTACGCCCCTGACACTGACGGCGCGTGGACGGTGACGGAGTCGACCCTCGTCGGCGCACCCGACCGCCCGACAGTGAACGCGACCGGCGCGGCGGTCGTTGGCGACGCGACGGGCGTCTGGTGGGGGCAACGTCAGGTCCGACCGACAGACTGTGTCGGGAGCGTCGACTGCGGGGAGCGCCGTTCCAGTTCGCCGTTCGTCGACGTGACGCTGTCCACGAACGACAGCGTCGTCGTCGGCGACTCGGTCGACGCGACGGTGACGGTGACGAACGACCGCCGGGTGCCGGCCGGCTTCGTAGTGACGACCGGTCTCAGTGGACAGGTCACCCAGCGGTTCGTCCAACTGACAGCCGGCGCGTCGCGGACGGTCGACATCTCCCTCCCGGCGCCACAGGCCGGCGGGCAGGCGACGGTGGTCAGCCGCGTCGTCGACACGACCGGCGGGTCGAGTGACCCCGGCGGTGGCCAGACGGACCCCGGTGGCGGCCAGACCCCACCCGGGAGTGGAGACAACGTGACGACACAGCCGGCAGTTGCCCGTGCGAGCGCCACTGTCGACGTTCGCGCGGCGTTCGCGCTCGCGGTCCAGAACGCGTCCGTCGAGACGACCCCGACGGGTGCGACCGTCACCGTCGACGTGACCAACACCGGGGCGCGGGACGGGGACGGAGTGGTGACCGTCTCGCGTGACACGGACGGCGACGGGCGCCCGGGCGCCCCGGTCGCGAGTCGTGCGGTCGCTCTCTCTTCGGGAGCGGCGACGCAGGTGACGTTCGCGTTGAATCGGTCGACGGCGACGGCCGCAGACTCTTTCGTCGTCACCGGCGGTCGGGAGACGGGCAACGGGACGGCCGTCACGGGTGTGGCGGCGGTCACCGTCCCGAGCCCGCCGGCGTTGGAACTCGCCGACGCGACGGTGCCGCCGGCCGCGGCGCCCGAACAGACGGTCGCCGTGCCGGTGACGCTCCGCAACACCGGTGACCGGCCGGGGAACGCGACGGTCGAACTCGTCGTCACGAACGCAGCAGGCGAGCCGGTGGCGACCGACCAGCGGTCGGTGACGGTGCCGTCGGGCGCGGGAACAACCCAACTCGCGTTCGACGCCGACCAGCTGTCTGCCGGCAACTACACCGTGACGGTGTCTGTCGACGGGCCGTCGGCAGACGGCGCGCAGACGACGACGCGGTCGCTGACCGTCCAGCCCGAGACACCGGCGCTGACGGTGACCGGCGAGGCGGCGCTGGGTGCGGTGCCGTTGGGCGAGGAACGGACGGTCCCGGTGACGCTGTCGAACGCCGGCGAGGTGCCGGTGACCCTCACCGAGGTGAGCGTGAGCGGGCCGGTGTCGCTCGTGACGGACGCCCCCGAGACGGTCGCCGCTGGCGGGGCGGTGACGCTCCAACTCCGTGTGACCGCGCCGACGACGGCCGGCTCGTTCGACGGCCGGCTCCAGGTGGCGAGCACGGACCCGGACGACCCGGTCCAGACGGTGACCGTCACCGGCGAGGCACGCGGGCCGATCGCGTCGCCGAACCGTGAACGGGTGCGGTTCTTCAGCCAGTCGGTCGGGGAGACCGCGACCGCGACGTTGTTGCTCGACAACCCCGGCAACGAGCCACTGACCGTCGAGTCGGTCGAGATCACCGGAGCGAGCGACTTCGAACTGCGAGACGAGCGGGCGCTGGGCGTCGGCGCGACCGTCGACGCGGGTGACACCGGGGAACTCCGGTTCGCGTTCACGCCGACTTCGGGCGGGCCGCGGACGGCAACCGTCCGGGTGGAGACGGACGGTGGCACGTTCACGGCGCGGCTCACCGGCGCGGGCGAACAGCCCCGTGCGGCCGTTGACCGCACACAGGTCGGGTTCGGTGCCGTCGGCACGGAGTCGGCTCGGACCCAGACGATCCGACTGCGCAACGACGGCGGCGCGCCGTTGGCCGTCGAGAACGTCAGCGTGGCGGGTGCCGACGCGGACGCCTTCGAGATCGTCGCTGGCGGCGGGAGCGTGCGGCTCGTTCCCGGCGAGCGCCGGGCGGTGCGGGTGCGGTTCGACCCCGAGACGGCGGGGGGACAGACCGCCCGAATCGATGTGACGGCCGACGGCCCGGCGTCGCCGACCGTCGCCCTCAGCGGGGTCGGCAACGTCTCCGAGGTGAACCTCACGACCGCCGACCCGGCGACGCCAGAGACGGTGGCGTTCGGGACGGTCGGGGTCGGCTCGTCGTCGCTCGCAACGGTGACGCTGACGAACGACGGCAACGAGACGTTGTTGGTGCAGAATGCGACCGTCACCGGCGTCGACGCCGAGGAGTTCCGGGCGGTGACGGCCAACGGCGTCAGCGTCGCGCCCGGCGAGTCGACGACGCTCGCGGTCGCCTTCTCGCCGGCGGCGGTCGGTGACAGCGAGGCGACGCTGTCGGTTGCGACGAACGACCCCAGCGAGCCGATTGTCGATCTCGCGGTGACCGGAGAGGGGGCGACGGCGTCGGTGTCGGCGACGCCCGCCTCCGTCGCGTTCGGCGCGGTCCGGACCGAGACCGTCGCAAACCGGACGGTCACGGTCGAGAACACCGGGAGCGCGCCCGCGACACTGCAGGATGCGGGGTTCGCGGCCGGCGCGAACTTCACCGTCACTAACGGGCTCGACACAACAACCCTCCAGCCGGGTGAGCAGACGAGCGTGACCGTGCAGTTCGCGCCGACGAATCGCGGTGAGGAGACGGACGTGCTCCGAGTCGAGAACGACACGGGCGCGGTCGTCACCCGCGTGTCGGTCGGTGGCGTCGGCGCGGCGCCGGTGCCGCGGCTCGACACGACGCGGCTGTCGTTCCCGGATACCCGCGTGGCGGGCGGGACCACCGCGACCGCACGCGTCACCAACGAGGGGAACGTGCCGTTGAACCTCTCGACGGTCGCGGCCGACGGCTCGTTCGCCGTGCGCGACCGGCCACAGACGCTCCGGCCCGGCGGGAGCGCCCGAGTCGAGGTGGCGTTCCAGCCGACGGCGACCGGCCCGGAGTCCGGCACGCTCCAGTTCGACACGAACGCGTCGGCCGGGCTCCCGGCGGTGCGGCTCTCCGGGACGGCGGTAACGGTCGACGCGGCCGCCGACGGCAACGTCACGTTCGGCGAGGTGGCCGTCGGCGAGACGGTGACGCGCAACGTGACGATCCGGAATCGGGCGGGCGCCAGCGCCAGCCTGAACGTGACGAGCGCCGCGGTCGTCGGGCCGGACCGGCGGGCGTTCGCGGTGACGACTCAGACGGCGTTCGGCGAGGCGTTGTCGAACGGGTCGACGGACGCGCCGGTGCTCGAACTCAACCCCGGGGAGGAACGGAACGTGACGGTCGCGTTGTCACCCGAGTCGACCGGCCAGAAGTTCGGCCGGCTCCGGCTGTTCACCACCGACCCGCGCAGCTCGCAGTTGGGCACGTTCCTGTCGAACACGGAGACGGTGATCGAGGTGGACACGAGCACGGACACCGAGACGGGTGACGCGAGCGCGAACATCTCCGTCCAGAACCCGCCGGAGAACACGACGCTGCCGGCGAACGTCTCGAACCCCGAGACGCTCCGGGAGAACGTCGGTATCGAGAACCTGAACGTCTCCGTGGGCGATCCGGGGAACTTTTCCGTCGAGCTGTCGCAGGCGGACCAGCCGCCGTCGAACGCGCCGAACTTCTCGGCGCCCGACGGCAGAAACGTCGCGCCGGTGAAGTACGTCCGCGTCAACGAGACGCTGGCGGACGGCGACGTGCGGAACGCCACCTTCCGGCTCCGGGTGAGCAAGGTGCAGGTGAACGAGAGCGGCACCGCACCCGAGGAGATCTCGTTGTACCGGTTCGTCGACGACGAGTGGGTGGAGCTGAACGGGACGTTGGTCGGCGAGACGACCACCCACTACGTGTACAGCGTGGCAACGCCCGGCTTCTCGGACTTCGCGGCCGGCGCGAAGAAGCCGGAGTTCGAGATCACGGAGGCCGACATTCCGCCGGCGGACGTGAGCGCGGTCGCGATCCGGGTCGGCGACGAGGTGGACATCCTCGTCCGGATCACCAACGAGGAGGGGGCCGCAGACGGGACGTTTACGACGAAACTCCTGCTCGACGGTGAGGAGGTCGACCGCCGAGACGTGACCGTCGCCGCGGGCGGCACCCGCCAGATCAGGTTCGTCCGGCAGTTCGAGGGTGCAGGCGAGTTCGAGGTGCTCGTCAACGACGCCTCCGCCGGCACGGTCGAGGTGTCGGCCCGGTCCTCGAACAACGGTGGCGGCGGTGGTGGTGGTGGCGACGACCAGTCGGCGTCGCTGTCGGTGGCGGAGTCGACGATCAGCTCTGAACGGGTCGCGACGGGTGAGCCGGTGACGTTCGCCGTCACGGTGGAGAACCCCTCGGACGACCACAAGACGTTCTCCGCGCCGCTGACTGTCGCGGGCGTAGAACTACGAGACCGGATCGTCTCCGTCTCCCCAGGAGCGACGACGATCAACTACACCCAGTCGTTCGACCGTCCCGGCACGTACAACGTGTCGATCCGCGACGAGTTCGTTGGAACCGTGACCGTGGTCGAACAGACGACGGAGACGGCGACACAGACATCGACAGCGACGCAGACGCTGACGGAGACACGGACGCTCAACGAGACGCCCAACGAGACAGCACAGACGCCCGGCGAGACGCCCAACGAGACGACACAGACGCCCAACGAGACAGTGACGGCGACGGGCGAGCCGAACGTGACGGTCGCGCAGACGCTCGTGGAGTCGGAGACGGTACCACCCGGGACGCTCGTCACCGTCACCGCGGTCGTCGAGAACGTCGGCAGTGCGGCCGGGAGTCGGACGGTGCCGTTGGTCGTCAACGGCGTGACCGTCTCGGAGACGAGCGTGGAGTTGGCGCCCGGCGAGAGCCAACGACTCACCTTCGAGCGCCGGTTCCAGAATCCCGGCACGGTGACCGTGGCGGTCGGGGGAGCGACCGCCGGCCAACTGACGGTCGAAACGGAGACGGCCACGCGGACGGCCAGCCCGACGACCACCGACACCTCCTTCCCCGGTCTCGGGCCGCTCGTCGCCGCGCTGGCGGTGCTCGTCGCCGCGCTGTTGGCGCGCCGGCGGGAGTGAGTGGCACACCATCCCACGCCGTCGAACCACTCTTCTGCCGGCGGTGTCTGGTGAGCGGCGATGGCAGACGAACGGTCGGTTATGGAGTCGTACGACGGGTTGGCGTCGGTGTACGCCGCCCAGCGCTCGAAGCGAGACGACGAGGCGACGGCACTGGCGTCGTTTCTCTCCGCGCTCGGGCCGTCACCGCGGGTGCTCGACGCCGGCTGTGGACAGGGTGAGCCCGTGTTGGACCGACTGGCGGCCGCGGGGCCGGCCGTGGGACTGGACTTCTCTCGGTCGCAGTTGGCGCTCGCGGCCGAGCGGGTGCCGGAGGCGCCGACGGTCCACGGCGAGATCGGCCACCTTCCGTTCCGGAAAGCGACGTTCGACGGCGTGACCGCGTTCCACTCGCTGATCCACGTCCCGAACGAGCGCGACGAAGCGGTGCTCGACGGGTTCACACGCGTCCTCCGCCCGGGCGGGCGACTCCTCCTCACGGAGGGGGTCGGCGAGTGGGTCGGCTCGAACCCCGACTGGCTCGACAGCGGTGTCGGGATGGAGTGGGAGATCGCGGGCGTCGAGACGCGCCGCCGCCAACTCCGCGCGGCTGGGTTCACGGTCGTCGACGACTGGACCGTCGGCGCGGAGGGCGACGAGGAACGCTGGGTGGTGCTCCACGCGCGACTCGGGGAGTGAGTCGACGCCCCGTGTGGGTGACACACGACCGCTGGGGTTCGATAGTCGGTCTGGAGAGTCTACAGCTGTGAGAACTGCGAGACAGGCTTCGAGCACGCCGCGGAACTCGATCAGGAGACGGTTGACGAGGTGACATTCACGAACGACGAACAGCCGAAAAGATCGACCGGGGGAACGCGCCGCGCGGGTTGGGTCACGCGGTGAATCGCGCGGCGGGGGGAACTGCGCGCCGATCAGTCGGCGGCTTCGGGGGCCGGGGACTGTGGCGCGGGCGGTGTCTCGACGGCGGTGAACAACAGCGACGAGAGTGTGTCGAGCACCTCGTCGCGTTCTGCGGCGGTCAGGACGTAGTTCTCGGTGGGAACGCCGGTTGCCAGCGCACGCGAGTCTGGCACCTCGTCTTCGGGGACGACGGTGGCGTCCTCCAGGTCGGCCATCGCCTCGGCGACGGCGGTGACGAGCGCCAGCGTCTCCTCGGGGTCGCCGCGGTCGTGTCTGTCGAGGGTGGCCTGCGTCTCGACACAGTGGGTGACGAGTTCCCTGATCCGGGTGTCCGGGAGCTGGGTGTCGCGCAACTGGTCGATGGAGGCGCCGTACTCTGACTGCAGCTGCTGGGGGAGATTCGATGTCGATTCGTCGGTCTCGGTCGCGCCGTCACGCTTTTGTGACGGAGAATCGTTCGAGCACATGTCGTGGCTTCGTTGAACGGCCCACGACACGCAGGGTGGAGGGAGCTGGTCTCTCCCTTCGCCACTTTGCCGCGTGGCAACTCCCACGTGTCGTACTTTTGCGTGGGTGCTGTTGGGATTTATAGGTTACTGTTTCATAGATAGGTACCCCGGTTTGTAGAAACGGAGCGGGATCGTGTGGCGGGGTCGTCAGTCGCTGCCGACGCTCTCCTCGACGATTTCGATCTCCTCGTCGGTGAGATCGTACAGGTCGTAGACGATCTCGTCGATCAGTTCGTCCGTGCGTTGGATCTTCGCGTCGAGTTCGTCGGCGCGTTCCTTCGCGCGGCGGTAGGAGTCGAGACCCTGTTCCACGTCCGCGACGCGCGGGAGGGTGAGACTGCGGAGGCGGTCAATTGGCTGGATATTCTTAGTTGCATTTTTTCTATAGTTTGACATTTCTTCTGGATTTTTTATAGCATATGGTACATATGAATCTATCAATCTAATTTTTTGATTATCAATATTTGTAATTCTAATTGCTTTAAATTCCCCTAGAGGCTCGTACTCTCCTCTCCCTGCGTCTTCAGGCTTGTACTCTAACTTAACACTGATTACAACCGAGTTCCCATCTTGTCTAACATCTGCATCAACAATTCTTAGATTGTTATATTCTTCTCTTGTAGCAGTGATAGGAGATTTTGAAGCGCCCTCTACTGGCTGCACTAGACCGATCTCAACCAGCTTCTTGTCTGTTGAATAGCCCGATATATAGTCTCTAATTGATGTGTTTATTTTTGATCTTTTTTCTACCAATTTCGTCATACGGTCTACCAAAGTTATGAGTGTCTCGTAATTTGTAACTCCCTCTTTTTCTGTCTTTTCCTTCACGTTTTTTTCTATTCTATCTAACTTTTTGTTAGTCTGTATACTAGCAGCTGATTCAACATTTGTGTTTTTCGGGAGGGGAAGGCTTCGTAGGCCAGAGAGGGTAACCTGCCTGAAGTCGTCTTTTGATGCTGACATCTCGATATTAAACTGCCACCAAGAAATTAGGCTACTATTCATAAGTGCTAGCAGGAACTTTTCGTTATATTTTTTTGACTTAAATATGTACACATCTTTTTTTGACACAAAGTGATCAGTAGCATATGTAGCGAGCAGTCTATCTGACCGGCTTACTAGTCGACGCACCAGAAGCCGTGAACCTTTGAACATATTAGATTCAGCTGGTGCTTCCTTCAGTAGGTTATAATCAACTTCGGCTGTTTCCCCAACAGTTTCGTAACGCTGGAAACTATCAAGACAAATAGGAGTATCAGCCTTATTCGATGTTCGTGACTCTTCAGTTACTAGTACCCCACGTGTCGACTCAGCAACATCGCCAACTGTCCTCAGATCTTGAAGACGATTAGACATTCTTATCCAATTTATGTCTATAACAATAATACCTGCATCCTTCCAGTCAGAAAGATTGAATTTTGACATGTCAGGTGATTTCACAGCGATAGCGGGGGACTGTCTAGTGCCACTTAGATCAGCGGCCATACAGGCCGCATCACCAGTTGTATTGATATTTTGCCAGACAAAAATTGAAGTATCGACGTATGCTTCTTCGAAGACATCATATGGCAGGTTTATCAAACTCCTGAGATGTCCGGATTGGATAAGATTTTGTCTCGTCTCTTCATAGTTCGGTCCGGTCTCCCAAGAAGTGGGTGTTATAAAAGATAAAAACCCGTCCGAGTGTACAAAGCTTTGTGACTTAGATATGAACTGCGCGTACAAGTCAGAAGTAACAGAACGGTCAACCAGTTGCCCTGAGTCTGCATCTATTTTTGCATAGGGTGGGTTTCCAATGATAGCATCAAACCCACTCTCACCTCCGTTGGAGTCCTCACCCATGAACACCTCGGGGAACTCCAGTTCCCAGTGGAAGAACCGTTCCGCATCGGCCATCGCCTGCGCGGAGACGAACCAGTCCTCGCCGGTCACCTGTTCGGTCCACTCGTCTTCAGACTCGATTGCGTCGGCCATCGTCCGGTAGGCCCCCTCGGGCACGTCCAGCCCGAACCGCTCGGCGGTGTGGACGTTCGCCAACTCGAACAGCCGGCGGTACAAGGGGTCCGACTGCATCTCCTGGTAGGTCGCCTGCATCCGTTTGATGCTCGCGAGATCGTCGTTCTCGATTCCGACGAGTTCCGACATCAGCCCCTCGACGTGCGAGAGCGTCCGCGCCCGCGCCGCACGGAAGTCGTCCAACGTCGCCTGCCCACCGTCACCGTTCGACAACACCTCGTAGATGTTCGACCCCACCAGCGAGTTCCCGGTCTTCAGGTGGTGATCCAGGAAGGCGAGTGGTTTCCCCGCCGCGAGCGTGCGGAGCCACAACGACACCTTCGCCAACTCCGTCGCCAACGGGTTCACGTCCACGCCGTACAGACACTGCTTGGCGACCTGCCGGCGCGCCCAGTTGATGTCCCGGCGCTCCCCGTCCTCCGTGGTGACCTGAATCTCCCCCGCGCGGTCGTCGTCGACCGCCTGCCGATCCTGCCGTTCGCGTGCGTCGATGATCTCCCGCGCGAGGTAGTCCACCGCGTTCACGAGGAAGTGGCCGCTCCCCATCGCCGGGTCGAGCACCGTCAGATCGAGAATCTCCTCGGTGAACCGCTCCGCGAACCCGCCGCCGTCGCGGTCGACGTTCTCGGCCATCAGCTCCTCGCGGATCGACGCCACCTGCGGCCCGAGCGTCTCCTCGACGATGTACTCCACGACGTACTCCGGCGTGTAGTACGACCCCGTCGCCTTCCGCTCACCCGAGTCCGTCGTGAGATACACCTCACCCGCCGCGACCTCGATCTCGTCGTCCGCGCCGGCCGGCTCGTAGCTCTCGTCTGTCAGCGTCTGCGGCTCGCTCGCGCGGTTCAGTTGGTACTCCAACAGTCCCTCGTAGATGCTCCCAAGCTGGCGCACGTCCAACGAGGAGTAGTCGACGAAGGTCTTCCGGGTGGCACTGGTGCCACCACCGGCACTGGCGCCGCCAGCGCTCCCCGACGCCGCTCCGCTGTCGCGATCCTCCCGTTCCTGCCGACTCAACAGGTCGATCACCTGCGCGAGATACGAGTCGCCCACCTCGTGGGTCGCCAGAAACGCCGACTCCCGGCTCGCGTCCGCGCCGGGGTCCGTGTCGAACAACCCGCCGTTGTACGCCGGAATCTGGAGCTTCTCGGGCGGAATCCCCAGCGCCGCGCTCCCCTGGTCGATCAGCTCGAACAGTTCGTCCAACTGGTCCCACAGCCGCGTCTGCCACGCGTAGTACGCCGTCTCTGTCGCGTCCAGGTTCTCCGCGACGGCCTCCTTCTGGCTGTTCAGGCTGTACTCCGACTCGTACACGTCGTTGTCCGTCGGGAGCAGGTCCCGTTCCTCACTCTCCGCGTACAACACGAAGATCAGCCGGTAGAGGTAGATCAACGAACTGTCGTGGATCAGGTCCAGATCACTCTCGTCGAGATCCTCGTTCCCGTCGAGGAACCCCTCGGCGAGCACCCGGATCGCCTCGTAGATGTTGTCCTGTAAGTCTGCACTCAGATCCTCGGAGAACCGGTTCGACTGCTCGTACACGTCGTCGAGAAAGCAGTCCCCGCCCTCGGGGACGAACGCCGCGTGCCGGAAGAACAGGTAGAACTCCCGGAACGCCGCCAGACTCCCCTCGCCGCCCTCCGCGACGTGGTCCAACAGTGCCGGCAGGTCGATCTCGTAGTAGGAGTCCAACCGGTGACTCGTCGGCCCGTAGTACAGCCGCCACTGCCGCCCGTTCGTCAACACCGCCCACGACGCCGCCGTCTCCTCCAGATAGACGTGAATCTGGTAGCTGGGGTTCTCGAACTCCCGGCGTTTCTCTCCGCGGGTGTCCAGTTTCCGGCCCCACGACTTCGCGTCCGCGACCGCCACCGACTCCGCGTAGAAGTCCTCGCGGTCGAACGCCGCGTCCGCCGCCGTCTCCGTCTCGAAGAACCCGTAGTCCGGCCGCCGGTTCACCCGCGCGACCGTCTCCTCGATCTCGAACGGAATCCCCAGCGCCTCGAACACCGGCCGGATGAAGTTCCGTTCGAGTTGCGCCTCGTTGTAGTCGTCCACGCGGTCCGCGCAGTCCTCGTACAACGCGTGAATCTCCTCGTAGGCGTCCCGAACCGCCGCAGTGTCCGGCTCCGTCCACGCGTCCGTCTCGCGCAGCCGGTTCGAGAGATAGTGGTTGGAGAACAGATTCCGGTTCGTGCGGTAGGCGGGTGATTGCCGTGTCATCTGTGGTGAAGCGAGACCGTCGTGGTCTCCGTTGTTGATTGCGTTGCCCCGGGCGTGGGTTTAGTACTTTTGTCACGCCCCGCGGCGTTGGCCCCTCGCCGACTCAGTACGCTCGGTCCCACAGCGTCTGGAACCCGAACACCGTCATCGGGACGACAAACGGGAGCAGAATCACCAGCCCCACCTGCGACACACCCCCGAGACCGGCGAACGCGAGCGCGACCTCGGCAGCGACGGTAACGACAGTCAGCGCGACCACCACGGCGGCGTACCGCAACCGGAACGGCTCGTAGGTCGTCGTCGCGAGCGGCAACTCGAAAGCGGACGCCGCCCGGGCCGCCGACTTGACGTGTGTGAGACGCAGTTCGTCGGCAGCCGTCGGCTCGTCGACACCGACTGGTGTCACCGTCACTGACTGGGTGCCGAACAACCGGTCGGCGAGCCGACCGTCCGACAGTTCCGCACGCTGGACCGCGCCGACGGGCACCGTCCACTGTGGTGTCTCGGTGAGCGTGTCGGACGCGACGAGCGTCTCGCCGCGGCGCTGGTACGACATCGACCCGTGGGTGAGCACGTACGCGACCGTCTCCAACCCTACGACGATCACCGGCACGACCACGAACGCCAACACGGTCACACCGACCACGTCGACAGGCCCGCCGTCCGAGAGGATCAGGATTCCTAGCCACAGAAACAGACAGAACGGCACGAACCCGAGCGCCGTCCACGCCCCCGACAGGAGCCCGTTCGTCACCACGGCTCGCCACTCCGGACGAATCTCCTCTGTCACGGGCGCGTCCGGGACCGCCACCGTCCGGAGCGACCCTGCCGTCGCGGGCGTGGTGAACCAGCCGAACAGCCCGCCGTCGCGGTACTGCCCGCAGTCGACGAGCGTCTTCACCACGACGGAGGCGACGACGAACCCGGTCGCGGTCAGCCCACCCCCAGCGACCGCCACCACGCCAAACACGACCCCTGCCTCCTGAACCGGGACGCTGGCGACGCTCCGAGGGGAGACGGTCTCGTACTGTCGGTTCCCGACGTACTGTTGGCTAGCTGTGACGACGTGCGAGACCACCAACGAGGCCGCACACAACACTGTTGCCGTGCTCACGAGTTCCGCGAGCGGGTCGACGACCCGTGCGAGGAACCCGAGCAGCATCGGCGTCAAGAACAGTGTCACCTCGAACCACCTGATCGTGAACGGCACGTTCCGCGGATACACCGGCGGGAGCCACCCGACGACCCTGACGCTCCCGCGTCTGCGGTCGAGATCACTCGGCCCCGTGGATCGCTTCCCGTCCCTCTCGTCGAGTGTCTGTTCGTCCGACTCCAACTCGTCGTAGTCCGGCGGCTGCTGGGCGAACAACGCCTTCACGCCGGCGAACAACACCGCGAACAGCACCTCGACCGTGTACACGAACGCGAGACTGTCCGCGTCCCACCCGAGAAGCCACACGCCAGCGAGCGGAGCGAGGTTCGTCACGACCGTCGTCGCAAATGCGACAGACAGGTTGTCCGGCCGGTGACCCATCGTGGTGTCTGCAGCCGTCGGCGGTTAACTCACTGTCTGTTCGCAGTCGGCACGCACCACTCGGGAGCCGACCGCGAGTGCGACTCGTCGGCCCGGTCGGCGTCGACGGCGGCGAAACGGGGGAACGAGGAGAGGGACCAGCGCGCCGAACCGCGCGGTGCGGTCAGTCGGCGGCTTCGGGGGCCGGGGACTGTGGCGCGGGTGGTGTCTCGACGGCGGTGAACAACAGCGACGAGAGCGCGTCGAGTGCGTCGTCACGTTCTGCCGCCGTCAGGACGTACTCCTCGACCGGGACACCAGACTTCACTTCGCGCGACTCCGGCAGATCCGCCTCGGGAACGACCGTCGCGCGTTCGAGGTCGGCCATCGCCTCGGCGACGGCGGTGACGAGCGTCAGGGTCTGCTCGGTGTTGCCGCAGTCGTGTCTGTCGAGTTGTTGTTGGGTGTCGATGCAGAGCGTCACCAGCTGCTCGATGCGCGTTCGTGGCAACTGGGTGTCGCGCAACTGGTCGATGGAGGCGCCGTACTCCGACTGCAGCTGCTGGGGGAGATTCGATGTCGATTCGTCGGTCTCGGTCGCGCCGTCACGCTTTTGTGACGGAGAATCGTTCGAGCACATGTCGTGGATTCGCTTAGCGGCGGTCACGACACGCAGGGTGGGGGCGCTCCAACGCCCTCGCCACTTTGCCGCAGTGACGACGCCTACGTGTCGTACTTTTGCGTGGGTGCTCTTGGGATTTATAGGTTACTCTTTTGGAGAGAGTTACTATCAATTGAATAAATTGGGCAGTGTGTCGTCGGGGTCAGTCGCCGCCGCTGTACGAACAGAACACTAACAACAGTCGTGAACAGAAGAAATTCTCACTAGCTTCTATTAATAATAAGTAAAACTTATTTCAGAAAGGAGACGGGGGTTCGTATTCTACGTTCACATCTGGGGGTAGGATCTCCTCAAGTTGCTCTCGTTTATCTGATGCGACTTGGCCAGTCATTCTGAGAAATTCGTCCTCCCAGTTTTGCTCTTCAACACAACAATCTTCGAGGTCTTTCGCTAAATCATATATATCTGACATAACTCGCTCGGGATCATACTGTCCCCCAAAATACGGTATTTGAATATCATACTGATGGCCTTGGTCAGCAGGTTGGCGACTGTTGAGTGCAGAGTCGTAGTTGTCCCAATGGGCAATATGTAAAAAGTATACTTCCTCTAACTTGTCAATATTTCTTTGGGAATTGACTCCCGGAGTAAGCTCAAAGCAGACGATATCTTGTTCACTTCCACTCACATGGACAGTTTTTAATCCTTTGTAGCTCCCGGCTTTGTACTTTCCTTCTCTAATTGGATTATTTATTACCTTGATGATCTGTTTCTTGTACTGATCAAAAGAACCACTTTTTTTGAGTTCTTCAACGTTTTCTTCAAACTCCCGATTCCACCCCACACTCCACCGGACCTCAGGAATATCTGACATTCAGTTAGAAAGTAAACGTTCTAGATTGGGGTCGTCCACAGGCTTCCGCTCAGAAGTCTGGATGCTGTTAGAAACTTCAGGAGACATTATAACCTCGTCAATGTACGTTTCGAAGCCCATCTCCTCCGCGTACTCGAAGTTCTTCCAGAGCCACGTCTCTTTTGCGCGGTCAACCAACTCATCAGTACTCATTCGTTTTGTCTCCTCATGAATTCGACCGATTAGATACTTCTTTTTTGGAGACAAACTGCCGCCATCAACGACAGTAGCGTACTGGCCGTTGTTTCTGATCGAAACCCGATTCTCATCTGTAAGCTCATCAAGTGCCTGTCGAAGCGCCTTCGAATATGGCCCATAATCGTAGGGAACGAAAGTTGCGTCAGTTAAACGCTGGCCAGTTTTCATTGCAGTTTCAATCTCACTGTAGAAGACCAACTTCTGGACTCGCTTCTCGTAGAGCCCGTCATACTTCGACAGGAGTTCGACGACAACCTCCTTCAGCTCGTCCATATCATCCTTGTTGAGCGTCACTGGAGGACCGCTGTAGGAGTTACTGGAAGTCATGGTCTTCTCATAGATAAGTAGTTGGCCTAGGGTTATAAATTTGGTGTTAGTGACTATACCCCAGTTTCGAAAAGGTGACGAGCCCGACCAAGCAGTGAGCCAACGACGACTTCGAGCCGGTCGAACTGGCAACAACAGAACAAAGAACCGAACGCGTCCGAGACGATCCGGACTGACCGTCTCGCCCGCCGTCAGTTCGCGGCCAACTGCTCGCCGAACTTCTCGCGCACCTTCTGGATCTTCGGGTCGGCGTTGAACTGGCAGTAACGGTCGTTCGGGTTCTTCTCGTAGTAGTCCTGGTGGTACGCCTCGGCGACGTACCACGCCTCCAACGGCTCGATTTCGGTGACGATCCCGTCGTAGGCGCCCTCGGCCTCCAGTTCCGCGACGAACGACTCCGCGAGTTCACGCTGGCCGTCGTCGTGGTAGTAGATCGCCGAGCGGTACTGTTCGCCCACGTCGGGGCCCTCGCGGTTGCGCGTCGTCGGGTTGTGGATCGTGAAGAACACACGCAACAGCTCCGCGTAGTCGATAACCTCCGGGTCGTAGGTCACCTGCACCGCCTCGGCGTGGCCCGTCTCCTCGCGACACACCGCCTCGTAGCTGGGGTCTTCGACGTACCCACCGGTGTAGCCAGACTCGACGTGGTCGACGCCATCCAACTGTTTGAACGCCGCCTCGACACACCAGAAGCAACCACCCGCCAGGGTCGCGGTTTCGGTCGTTGTCACGTCGCAACGTACGACACCCGCGCTGTTAAGCCTCTCGCAGGGGTCTCTCGACGGCCGCGTCACTGACCGGGTCGAAGAAACGAGAAGCCGAACAGCGTCGTCGTCGGTCGCTCAGAACGCGCCGGCGTTGACCGTCACGTCCGCGTACAGCGACTCCTTCAGTGCGGCGTGGACGTGGCAGATCTCCTCGGCGTAGCCGAGCAGCTCGTCTGCCTCGTCGTCCGTCAGGTCCGCCTCGACGTGGAGTGTGAACCGGATGCCGGTGAGGTCGTCCTCGTCGTCGATGTCCGCCTCCGCGTCCGTCTGGAGCTGGCCCAACTCGTCGAAGTTGTTGCGCTGGGCGCCCGCGCGGAAGGCGTACGTGAAGCAGGCCGCGTAGTCCGAGACCAACACCGCGTTCGGGTCCGGCCCGGTCTCACCGGTCGCGTCCGTCTCCAGGTTGAAGTCGCCGACCTGACTCGTCGCACTGAACCCCGCCTCATTCACCGTGGTGGATTCGATATCTGTCATAGCTCGTCTCGAAGGAGGCTCGCTGCAGTCGTAAACCTGCCGATGCACGGGTCGTGGTGCCGTCTGGCACGCCTTGACGGGGGTGACAACAGCCGGCAGCGTCGTGACCGGGCGGGGACTGCGACCGGGTGGCGAAACTGGTACTACTGTTGCGCCCGTAACAGGCGTGTGTTTACAGAGACGGAGCGGGCGACGGGCGTGGTCGCCGACGCGCTCGCCGGCCGCCTGACCGAGGCGACGCTTCGACACGAGGAGCGCGGCGTCGTCGCCGTGTTGTCGGACCGACGCCTCCGTGTCGAGCCAATCTCTGGCCCCGAGGGGGACGACCGTTGGCAGGTGGCGGTGTCGGTCGACGACGAGATGGTCGCGAAACACGGCCCGTTCGCGTCGCCGACTGCGGTCGCCGACCGCGCGGCGACACTCGCCGCGGAGTCGGTCAGCTACACTGTCTGCTGTGACGGGCACCGCTCGTGACCGACGCGGCTGTCGCCGAGGACATCCGACGAGCCCGGGTCGTCTACGGCGGCTTTCTCGTCGGTGAGGGGATCACCGTCGTCGCGTGCGGCGAGCAAGCCGAGGGTCGACCCACGGACGCGGACGGGGACGGCGAGTCCGCCACGGGCGTCGACGACCCCGTCGCGGACACCGGTGGTCCACCCTCCGAGCGTGCCGAGGACGACCCCTTCGCGAGCGCCGGCAGCGGAGACGCCACGGGCGTCGGGCTCCTGACCGCCGTCGCCGCCGCTCGGAGCGACCTCGAACAGTATCTCGGCGAGACGGAAGACGAGTTGTCGACCGATCTGGGCGCGATCGCGGCACCACACCTCGACGGAGCGACACCGGTCGTCGCCTCGCGGGATCGGGCCGCGGCACTCGCCGTGCGGAGCCGTGCGGTGTACCTCCAGACGGAGACCGCCGGACGCGGGTGGATTCGGGTGCGCGACGCGACACCGTCGGCGTTCCCCGACGGGGAGCCGTTCGCCGGCATCCTCGCGCTGTCGACGACGGTGGCGGCGGACGCCCGCGACCGGATCGCCGCCCAACCCCCCATCGTCAGAGACCGACTGACGGCGGCACTCGACGAGACGGAGCTGTGAGTCGGGGTCGTCGGCTCACCCGTCGCTTGCCGACTCACTCGTCGGTCGCTGTCCGCGGGTTGAGGAACCCGCAAGCGGTGTCGGCGGGCAGCGTGACACCGACGGTCGACCGGGGTGACGACACGCTCGGGGGACGGCGACCACCACTCGGGACCCGAGAGCTCTCCAACGGGGCGGGACAGGATGTAGCATTTATTACTACGAAGCGTGTAAATGTCTGCGTGACCGCAGAAGAGCTGCTGACCGCGTGTCCGTTCTGCGGCGTGGAGGGGCGGGGGATCGACCCGGAGGTGCGTCACCGGACGGTGTACGCACACGTCGAGAGCGTCCACCCACACCGCGTCGAGGAGATCACTCCGGGGCCGGCCGAGCGGTGAGACGGCCGGCTACCGGGCGAACACACCGACGATCACGACCAGCGCGAACACGACGACGAGCGGGACGGCGAGCACCGGCGGGAACCCACCGACGGAGAGGCCGTCGCCGAACAACAACGCCACCGGGACGCCAGCGACGAGCGCCAACACGACGACCAGGGTGACGACGACCAGTCCGTTACTGTTCCCCACCCGACACCACCCCCGTTGGTCGCTCGTGCCCGCCACCCGACACGACCCCGCGACTGATGGACGGCGGCATCTCGTGTGACCCATCCGGGGGGGTTCTCCGGCGGCCGAGACGTTCGGTGTTCACGGCAGAGGCTCACACCCGACGGGCAAAAAGCTCCCGTCGCCTGTCGTCGATCCAACAGGAGCGACGGCCAGCCTGAACTGGTTCGCCGCCACGTGTCTGGGCACGTCGTGGGCGTCGACGCGGTCGGCGGTCGAACGCCGAACCGAACGCGTGTTGTCCGACCTCGACGACCGGTGAGGGGATCACGAACGACGGCCAGAACACGTCTACCACTCCCCGCCACACGACCGGGACGAGCCGCCGTCGACGGCCGCCGCACAGTTGGCGACGATGGCAGGGATCGCCTCTGTCGTGGTCTGGAACGACCGGCGCCGCCGCGAGGTCGTGCTCGTCGACACCCCAGCGGCTGGTGGGAGCCACCCGGCGGCCGGATCGAGCCGGGACAGACACCAGAAGCGGCGGCCCGTGCGGAGGCGCGCGAGGAGACCGGGCTCGCCGTTGAGCTGACGGAGCCGTTGTACACCCGTCGTGTCGCGTACACCGACGACCGGGCCGTCGGCCTCCCGGTGGCGCAGTTCGCCGGCTACCGGACCGACGGCTCCACGTCGAACGCGAGGGTCGAACCCACCCGGGCGTCTCGCGGACGACCGGACTGTTCGACGCCGAGACCCTGCCGGAGACGCGCCGCGACCACGATCTGATCGCGGAGCGGCTCGCGGACCCACCCGCACGGGAGTCGCGCCACAGGTGGGATTGATCCAACGCGTGACCTGAAACTATTTGCCGTTGTAGCCCGGCGACACAACCTGTGGCACCACTCGATCCGTCGACGTTCCTCCAGGTGGTCCTGCCGGTCGTCAGCGCCGGCGTTGCCGGCGGCGCGGCGTTCGGTGTGGTCCGACGGGTTCGGGCGGGTGACGCTTACACTGGGCTCGGTCGCCCGTTCGCGGGGGTCGCGGCGGCGTTCGCGGCACTCGCGGTGACGTACGCTCTCTTCGGGTCGCTCGACGCGGACGCCTCCGAACTGGTCATCCCCCTGTCGAGGTAGTCGACGTAGCTGTCGTATCTGACCGTCGAGACGACCGTGTGGGCGGTCGCGGAGACGAACAGGAACCCCGCGACGAGCAGTGGGAGGTTGGCGTCGACGAACGTCACTGTCTCGGGAGCGATCGTCTCTGTCGCAGGGTCGAACCCGTACCGGGTGCGTGTTACGGGCCACAACACGCTCCCGGCGAGTGCGACCATCGCGACCCCCTGGATCGCGTGGAGCACTGCCATCACGGCGTTCCAGAGCCTGAGTCGGGTCCCGCGTGCGCCCGTCACCTCGCTGGTCTCGGCCGTCGCTGTCGCGTCACTGGTTGCCATTCCGACAGTTCGGGCCGCGGGACCGATACGTCTGTGGGCCGCCGGGTCGACAACAGCGGAAAGAACGGAGAGCGGTCGGAGCTACTCCGGGCCGGCGTACCCGTCGACACCGGCACCCCGTTCGGTGTCGGTGCGGTCGGCGCCAGAGCGGGTGGTGTCGGCTGCCGCTCTGTCGGCGACTGCGGTGGCGGCCTCGCCGTCACCGCGACCGGCGCGTCGATCCTCGTGGGTGGGCGTCTCGACGACGGTGAACAGGAGATCGACGAGCACGTTCACCGTCTTCCGTTGCTCGGTGGGCGTGACCTCGTAGGCCGCGCCGGTCTCGCTGAATCCGGGAACGACCGCGGTCAGGTCCCGCTCGGCGGGCGCGGCGACGACCCGCGCCTCGCGTGCGTCCGCCAACGCCTCCGTGATCACCCGCAACAGGTGTTGGAGCTGGCCCGCCGAGGCGACCCCCGTCTCGGCGAGCGCGTCACGCACCACGCCGATCCGGGCGCGAAGCTCCTCGGTGCGGTAACTCGGGAGCGGTTGTTCCTCGATGTCCAGAATGTACTCCTCGTACTCTTCGGCGAGCGTCGCTGCGTCTGTCGTGCCGTCAGCTATTTCTGACGGTGAATCGCTCAAACACATGTCGTGTGTGACCGCGCACGACGCTGCAGTGGTAGGGCGGTAGTGACGCTCTGCCTCTCTTTTCGCCCTATTACTTTGCAATAAAAATACAAATATTATTAAGAAAATATTATACCTTGATTTATTGTTTAAATTATTTAGGAATCGTTACCAGGCAGATCAATTTTTATATCATCTTTTATAGATACTGATCTTATTGAATCTTCTTTTATATACATATATTTTTCGTCACTCCGTTCACTTTTTCCTTCTATTTTTTCTGGGTGAACTAATAGAACGTCTCTCATATCATTTGTTGTACCGGCCAGTCCAATATAACCCTGGATATCCGCTCCATCTTTGATAGAAATTCTAACTTTAACCGGTTTTTTCATCTTATGTATTTCTTTTATAAAGTAATCCCAGGAAGGATCAGTAATATCTTTTCGTAAATACCTTATATTTTTTGTCCTGACTAAATATCCTAAAATAGCTCCGATAACAATGGAGATGAACAGGTGAGGTATAAAAAGTAATATAAAGTATTCAATAGATGATGGTACCATAACCAAAACCTTTACTTTTCTTTCTACTACTGAAATTATAGCTGCATAGGTTATGTACAAAACAGAGACCGATATAGTACTTACGATAACACTTAGCAAGGTTTTTTCAAACTTTTCAATAGTTGTTGTTACTTTTCCTACTATTTTAAAAATTTTTATACCGGCATATCCAGGTACTAATATTAGTAAGATTGCTATTGTCTGAGTAGTAGGTAGAGTGACCACCATTATACATTTTTCTTAGCTGTTACTTTTTCTCTTCTTCTTCGTCTTCTTCGTCTTCTTCGTCTTCTTCGTCTTCTTCTTCATTGTCGTTATCTTTATCGCTATCATTTGGAAGGCTTGGTCCTAGGAGGTTGATAACCACTTGGGGATTGAATAGGTTCGCATGCTGATGCATACCATACGTTATACGTAGATAGCATAAATATGTTTTTATTTCACCCCTCCAGTTATCGTAATTTTTATTATTCTATAACAAATTTATTATTAGAAATGATATGTTTGAACGATTCGTAGCCGTGGCCGACCGCAATAACACCGATAGAGCCACGCAGTTTGATACCTGCGTCATCTGCCATTTCCCGAGCAGCAAGGTCGTCGGTCAAGAGAGCGATTCCTTCTCTCTTTGCGAGTACGATCGCGGCGCGTTCCCCGTCGTCCAGCGTGTCAGACACGACTCCGCTGTCGTCAACTTCGATTGGTTCGTACGAGAGATTGCCCACCCCGTCTGGAACACCGCCGGCAGTGATCTCTTCCAAAACAGTCTCTGGAACGAGAAGTGTGTCAAACGCCGTGAGCAGTTCAACTGAGTCGATTTCTGCGAGATGGATAAGTGGGCCCGCGTCTGACACAGCTGCGAGTGTCACGCGCCCAGACCCCAGTCGACATCCGTCTCGACAGCCGCACGCTCTCGGTCCGCTCGCTCGACGTTCGTCTGCCCGACACGTTCGATCGCTTCCTCGCGGTCGAGTTCACCGTCGAAGTACTCTCTGAGAACGAGATCCTCCCAGCGGTCCTGGAGTCCGCGTTCGAGCGCCTGCTCGAACACCTCGGACTCGGGCACGTCACGCGCCGCGGCGATTGCTCGAACCCGGTCGGAAAGTTCGGCGGCCATACGCCGTCGTTGTTCGGCATCGGTCATACATCCGTGTCTGACGTGTCTTCGGCTTGACACTCGCGTAGCTCCCCACAACTAGACAGCAGCACAACCGTATTTTTGCTAACTGATTGTGTAGAAAGTAATATAACGTTTGACCAGTTCAACTGTCCCGTGAACAACAGTTCGGGAGCAGTTGGAAGACGCGCCGTGGTCACTGCCACGGCGTTCGGACTCGGTGGCTGTGTCTCGCTTCCGGAGTGGCGGAGAGAACCAACCCCAGAACCGACACCCACAAGCTGGGAGATGGCGGGGGGGAACGCACACAACACCAGCCGACTCACCACCACAGCCGGGAGCCAGATCGGCGACGCTGCCTGGCGACGGTCACCCGGCTCGCAGTTTGCGAGCCCACTCGTCACCACCACAGAGCTGGGACTCGTTCACACGCAGTCGACGGTGTTCGGGTTCGACAAAGCCGACGGGACTGTCGCGTTCACACATTCACTCCCTGGTGGAGTCGCTGCCGCCCCAGCGGTCACAGACAGTCTCGTGGTCGTCCCGCGTGACACCGTTGGCGAGGGGTTCGACCAGATCGATCTCGACACGCCGACGGTGTGCGCAATCGACCACGAGACAGGACGACGAGCGTGGGAACACACAGTCGACGGCAGCTTTCTCGCGTCGGTCACCGTCGCTGACGATATCTACGTCCAGTCGGACCGCGAGGTACACCGCCTCACGGCTAACGGGACGGCCGTGTGGCGTCACAGCTTCGAGCAGCCGTTCGACTTGCAGAAGATCGTCTCGTACATTCGCCCAGTAGTCGGCTCGGACGCAGTCTACGTCGTCCACCGGGGTGGGGTTATCAGACTCGACCGCGCCACAGGCGAGGTCCAGTGGACACGTTCGGCGTGGGAAGCGGACTTCCCGCCCGTCGTGGTCGACGAGACCACGCTCCTCGCCTCAACTGGCGACGCGGTCGTCGGCCTCCGTCCCGACGACGGCCGCGTGCGGTGGCGTGTCGACGAGTCTCCGGCGTGGGGGCCTGCAGTCACCGACGCTGTCGCTGTGTTCGATATCGACGATGGCGGGTTGCTCGGTGTCGACCCCGCAGCTGGTGAGGAACAGTGGCGTACCGAGGATGGACATACGATATGTCCGCCTGTCGTCGCCAGTGGCTCCGTGTTCACGGGTGGGACCACGCTGTCTGCTGTCGACACCGCGACCGGTGACCGAGTCGACACCCGTGATGTCCGTACCTCGGTCGACTGGATCACACCTGACGCAGACGGACTACTTGTCAGAGAGTCGATACTTGGTGCTCCCACCATCAAACGATACTCGCTCCGGTGACTGTCGTCACCTCACACTGCTCACCCCCCGCGCTGCCGGAACCAGACGTGTTCACCGACTGGTGACTCTCCGTCGTCGATTTCCAGCCGGCCACACACCAACTCCCGCACCGCCGTTGTCATAATCAACTTGCGGAGCCAGCGGCTCGTCACTGTCCGTTCCCTCACCCCCGTCACCAACCGTTTCACTCTCGAAGCACTCTCTGAAGACGATATCTTCCCGTCCGCGTTCGAGCGCCTGCCCGAACACCTCGGGCACGTCACGCGCTGCGGCGATTACTCGAACCCGGTCGGAGAGTCCGGCAGCCATACGTCGTCGCTGTTCGGCATCGGTTATAAACCTGTGTCTGGTCTGTTGGCGAGGGACTTCGTCTGTTCGGAGACAACGGGACACTGTTTCTGCACAGAAACAGTCGCTTCGGCAGTACAGTCGGGCCGTTTACCGACAGTTCAGTACGCTTCGACCGTGACTCCGAGCCTGTCGAAGTGCTCGACGTTTGCAGTAAGCACTGGTTCGTCGTGGATGTCGGCGACAGCAGCAACCATCGGATCGACCTTGTCGATTCCACTCTCCCCGTCGGCTTGTTGATCTGCCTGTGCGAGTAGTCGTCCGGCGCGACGGGCGATGGTCTCGTCTTGCTCGACGACCGGGTACATCCGGAGTGCGTTCTGCACGTTGCGCCGTTCCTCGTCACCACGGAACTCGGCACCATAGGACAGTTCCACAACCACTGGGGACGGAACACGCTGTACAGTCCCAGCCGCAGACAGTTCGATCCCTTTCTCGAAGGCGTCCTGCCGACCGTCGAAGAGGTCTATCAGAAACGACGTGTTGAGAATCACTCGAACCGCTTCCGGAGTTCAGCTTTCCCCGCCACGTCGGCCTCCCGGCTCGATTCGAGACGGTCCCGCATCTCTGCGGCCGTCTCCGAAGATACGATTCCGGCGACGGTCTCTGGGTGCGGGCCCCCGACGAGACGGCGGAGTGTCTCCTCCATCGTCTCGTCGTCTCGGTTGTGTGTCTCGACAAACTCGTGAAACTCCTCAGAGATGCGGACCGATTTGCTCATCTCGTGTACACGAGAGTATACGAGCTGTTCAATCCTCGGCGTGGACGTGTCAGCCCCGAAGAGGTCTCGGGACTCCCCGAGTATCCACAGCCGGGTGCCGTCCGACTCGGCTCGGTAGTCCTGCGACAGTCGCCATGTCGCCCTGCTCACCCCCCGCGCTCTCGGAACCAGACGTGTTCACCGACTGGTGACTCTCCCTCGTCAATCTCCAGTCGACCACACACCAACTCCCGCACCGCCGTCGTCACGGTCAATTCGACAGTCAGCCGTTGCTCGACATCTACCCTCGCTCCATCCGCGGCGTCTGCCGCCGCTCCACCAGCGTCAGCCGGCGCGTCGTCCGCCCCATCCCCGTCACTCCCCGCGTCGACGGGTGCGACGGTGAACACGGCGTGCCCGTCGTGCTCGGCCAGCGAGACGATCTCCCCCTCGCGCCACCGCTCGGGGTCCTGTTGTGGCGGTCGCGAGTGGATTCGGTCGTGGTTCACGACGGCGTTCGGGGCGTGTGGCGGGTAGCCCTGTCGACTCCCACGCGGCGCTGGCCGGCAGACGCGACGCCGACACGCGGCGACGACCACCCGTCGACCGAAACCCACGAGTCGGCCGCCCCCCTCCGACACCGTGTGACCGGCGGCACCTACACGGTCGTCTACAAACTCGCGGAGCCAGCGACAGTCACGGTGGGTGCGCTCGGCGACCACCGGCTGTCGGCCGGCGGCTACGCCTACACCGGGAGCGCGCTCGGGAGCGGCGGGTTCGGTCGCGTCGACCGCCACGAGCGGGTCGCGGCCGGCGAGCACGATGTGCGTCACTGGCACGTTGACTATCTCGGCGGCCACCCTGCTGCGAGTGTCCACCGCGTGCTGCGACTCCCGGATCGGGATGTCGAGTGTGCGGTCGCGCAGGCACTCGCCGACGGGCCCGTGGCGGGGTTCGGTGCCTCCGACTGTGACTGTGCGAGCCACCTCGCGGCCTACCCGGACGCCGAGGCGGCCGCCGCGGCCGTCGAGGCGGTTCACAGCCGAATCTGATCGAGCCGCCACGACGCCGTCCGGTGCAGCGGCTCATTCCGCCAGCGCCGCCGTGACCTTCTCGACGGGATGTGGCGGGTGGCCGTCCGTCTCCGCGCGGTCGCCCAACTGCGTCCGACAGGAGCCGCCGGGCGCGGTAACGACCTCGCCGTCGCTGTCGGCCACCTGATCGACGAGGATGTCTGCGACACCCTGACTCAACTCGTAGTGTTCCGCCTCGTAGCCGAACGACCCCGCCATCCCACAGCAGGTGGAGTCAAGCGGGTCGACGGCGTAGCCCGCCCGCCGGAGCACGCCGACAGCGTGGTGGTCTTTCGCGGTCGCCGTCTGGTGACAGTGTCCGTGGTAGGTCAGCCGCTCGTCGGGGTCGTCGAACGACAGTTTCTCGTCCAACCGGAACGTGTCGACGTACTCCAACAGCCCGTAGCTGTTGTCCGCGACCGTCTCCGCCCGTCCGTCGGCGCCGTGGAGATCCAACAGATCCGACTGGAGCATCACCGCCTCGCTGGGTTCGACGACGACCACCTCCGCGCCGTCGTGGATCGCGGGCAACAGTTCGTCTATCGCGGCCCGACTCCGTTCGCGGGCGCGGTCGAGAAACCCCAGCGAGTGGGCCGCCCGGCCCGTGTCCTCCGTCGCGGCGAGTTCGACGCGCACGTCGGCGGCCTCCAACAGTTCGACCGCGGCGCGGCCGGCCGCCGGCCGGGTGTAGTTGGTGTAAGTGTCTGGCACGAGCATCACGGTCCGGGCGGCCTCGCTTGCGGAAACCGTCGACCCGCCGCGGGCCTGGAACCAGTCCCGGAGCGTCTCCCGCCGAAACGTCGGCAGGTCGCGTTCCGGCGCGACACCCAACAGTCGTTTGCCGAGCGCCGAGACGACCGGGAGATTGCTCGCGAGATTCGAGACGGGCGCGAGCGCGCTCCCGAGCCGGGAGACCAGGTTGACGTTGGCGAACGTCAGATCCCGGAGCACGTCCCGGTCGAGCAGGCGGCCGAGCCCGCGCTCGTCGGCGTCGCGTTCGTGGTGTTCGTGCAACACCTCGGCTTTCAGCTTCGCCATGTCGACCCCGCTGGGGCAGTCCATCTTACACCCCTTACAGCCGACACACAGATCCAACACCTCCGCGCGGAACTCCTCGCCGAACGGGTCCGCCGGTAGTTCACCAGACATCGCCTCACGGAGCGCGTTCGCCCGCCCACGGGTCGACTGGATCTCGTCGTCGACCGCGCGGTAGGTCGGACACATCACGCCGCCGGTGGTGGACTGCTCGCCGCGACAGCCGCCACAGCCGTGACAGAGTTCCGCCATCCCTTGGAACCCGTTCTCCGTCTCCCACGCCAACTCCGGTTCGAACCCGGCGTCGAACTCGTAGTCGGGGTCAAATCGGAGGTTCTCGGTGGGGTCGTGGTCGCCACACACTGTCCCGGGGTTGAGCAGCCAGTCCGGGTCGAACGCGGTCTTCAGCTCGCGGAACCGATCGAACAGATCGCCGTACAGCTTCCGGTTCCAGACCGTCCGGGCGCGCCCGTCGCCGTGTTCCCCGGACACCGACCCCCCGAACGACACCACCAGATCCGTCACGCGGTCGGCAATTTCTTCCAACTGCTCGACACCCTCGACGGTCTTCGTGTCGATCAGCGGGCGGACGTGCAACACCCCCGGGCCGGCGTGGGCGTAGAAGGAGGCGAACGTCCCCGTCTCCTCGAGAATCTCCTCGAACCCCTCGACGTACGCCGGCAGGTGTTCCGGCGGCACCGCACAGTCCTCGATGAAGGAGATGTGTTTCTCGTCGGAGGTGCGCCCCAACAGGATCGGCAACCCGGACTTGCGCATCTTCCAGAACGTCGCTCGCCGGTCGGCGTCGTGGGCTTCCAGCGCGTCGCGTGCGTACTGCGCTGGGCGACCACCGCTGGTCGGTCTACCATCACCCACACCCGGCGTGTCGTCCGGCGGTGCCGCCTCACTGTCGACGGTCGGCGCGCGGTCCGCGAGCAGGCCAGCCACCTTCCGGCGGCCCGCCTCGTCGCTGTCGGCGTAAAACTCCACGAGCAACACCGCGCTCGTCCCGTCAGGCAACAGCCCGACCACGTCCGCGAACTCCGGGGTGTCACGGGCCAACCCCAGCAACACGTCGTCCATCACCTCCACCGCCGCGGGGTCGTGATCGAGGATCGGCTCGACATCTGCCATCGCGTCCGCCAACGAGTCATAGGTGAGGAGCCCGACCGCCTTCGTCTCCGGAATTGGCTCCAACGAGACGGTCACCCTGGTCACAATCGCGAGTGTCCCCTCGCTGCCGGCCAACAGCCGCGCGAGGTTGACCGTCCCCGGCTCGCCGTACTCCCCGTCGGCCTCCGCGACGAGCCGGTCGAGGTTGTAGCCGGAGACGCTCCGTTTCAGCTCCGGGAACCGCCGCCGGATCGCGTCGGCGTCCGAATCGAGGATCGAGACGACCGCGTCGGCGACCCGCTCCAGCGTCGCCCCCGCCGGGTCGGCCCGTTCACGGAGATCGGCAACAGGAACCTCACCCAGCCGTTCGACGCTCCCGTCCGCGAACACGACTTCGGCGGACTCGACGTAGTGGTCCGTCTTCCCGTACTTCAGAGAGTGGGCGCCGGTGGAGTTGTTGCCGACCGCGCCGCCGATTGCGGACTTGTCGCCCCAGGCTGGGTCGGGCGCGAACTTCAGCCCGTGTGGTGCCAGCCGTTCGTTCAGTGAGCCGAGGAGACAGCCCGCCTCGACGGTCGCCGTGCGCGTGTCAGGGTCGACAGAGACGACACCGTCGAGGTGGCGGGTGAAGTCCAACACGACCGCCTCGTTGACGGTCTGGCCCGCCAACGACGTGCCACCCCCGCGTGGCAACACCGGAATCTCCCGGTCGGCACAGTACGACATCACCCTGGCCACGTCGGCGGTCGACTCGGGGAGAACGACCCCGATTGGCGTCTCCCGGTAGGCGGAGGCGTCCGTCGCGTACAACGACCGGGTGTACGTGTCAAACTGAACCGCGCCGTCGACTCGGTCGCGGAGGTCCGCGAGCAACTCCGGCCGTGCGATCTCGCCGGGGGTGTCCTCGCCGGCCGCACGCTCGGCACCCGCTCGGTCGAGATCACCGCTCGACGCGTTGGGGTTGGTTGTCACGAGCGACTCTGACGCCGGGCGGGTGAAAAACGTCTGGGTCGGCCGGTTTCCTCGGTCACCCTGCGACGGCTGCTGTCCTGCAGGATGGAATTTAAGAGGGGTCGCGTCGTCCCTCGACACATGACAGCGGACGGGGCGCCTCAAGAGATCACGTCGCTCGTCGGTCGAGAAGTGTACTCGAACAACGGTGTGTTCGTCGGCGAGGTCGAAGACGTTCGACTCGACCTCGGCGAGGAGGCGGTCACCGGAATCGCGCTTGGCCAGCTCAACGACGAACTGTTCGACAACCGCGTCGGGATCAGCGAGGGCGTGATGGTGCCGTACCGGTGGGTGCGTGCCGTCGGCGACGTGATCCTGATCAACGACCTCGTCGAGCGACTTCAGACAGACGAGGAAGAGGAGAGCGTCTCACAACCCACCTGACGCGGTGCCGACTGTCTGTGTTCGTCTCGTCTGTTCGGACGTGTCGTCTATCCGAACGTACTGTCTGTTCGAATATATCGTCTGTTCGAACGTGTCAGATCGACGCTCGCAGAACACGCGCTCGCGTGTGCCCCGGGGGCCACCCCGTGTGCCTTGGGTGGCCCCTCGGGTCGGTCGGACAGTCGTCGTCCCCCCTGGTTCGTCCGCCGAGTCACCCCGGCAACTGTCTGTGAATGTCACACACACTTGACTGTTTCCACGCTGCTATCACGTTCGATATTCGCCCACTGAGGATGGTCCGGGACTCCGACTCGTCTGGTAGAGGTAGTGCGGAACCCCGACAGTCGTTCACGCGTGTGTCAGGAGCCGCTCGATCCCTCCTCGACACCCATCGCGTCGAAGAGCTTCCGGCGCACCGCCTGTTCGGAGAGTTGGAGGAGCGTGTCGCGGTTGTCCTCTGAGATGTCGATTCCGGTGAACAGTCCCAACGGAATCTCGGCGCTGGCCTGCTTGGCGTGGCCGGCGGCCTCGCCGACCTCGTCGAAAGCGTCGCCGAGAACGGTCCCGATGTTGAGTCGAATGTCGTTCGACCGCGCCGCGAGCAGGATCTGGTCGTCAGCGATCCCGAAGACGGCGGTCGTGGAGATCCCCTCCAGGTTGAGCAGTTGTTGTGCGGCCTGGCCCAACGCCTCGCGGTCGGTGACGAAGCCGGCGTTCGAGATGAGGTGGCTCCCCTGGACCTCCCGGTTCTGGATCGCCTCCGCGAGCACGTCCAGCGTCTCCGGCGACATCGACGGCGACTCCACCTCTTCGAGCGTGTCGTGGTCGGCAAACGGGTGGAGGTACGCGGCGGCGGTCAGGTCGGCGGGGGTGGTCCCCCGTTTGAAGTCGACCGTCTCTGCGCGAATGCCGTACAACAACGCGGTCGAGACCGTCTCCGTCGGCGACAGATCCAGTTCCTGAAGATACTTTGTCAGGATCGTCGACGTGGCCGAGACGTTGCGTCGCACGTCGGCGAACCGGGCGTCGATCTCCCCGTCGGGGTCCTCGTGGTCGACGTACACGTCGACTGCGTCGTCGAACGTCTCGTCGGTACCGGAGTCGGCGTAGTTGACCAACGCGACCACGCCGTACGTCGACAGTGGCTCGTCACCACGGGTGGTGAGTTCGATCCCGAGCGTGTTGACGAACGCGCTGTTCTCCTGGTGGCCGATCTCCCCGTCGTAGAGAATCTCCGCGTCCAGTCCGTGGTCGGCGGCGACTGCACGGAGCGCGACCGCTGCCGCGATTGAGTCCGGATCGGGGTTGTCGTGGAGGACGACCGCAAGCGCCCCCTCCGCCTCGCGGAAGATCTCGACGAGCTGTTGGGTCTTGTAGGCGAGTTCGCCCGCCTCCAACGAACGGAGTGCGGAGTTCGCGATCACCTCGTTGGGGTTGATCACCACGTCCGCACCCAACTCGACGAGCTGGTCTTTGCTCACCGGGTCGTTCGCCCGGACGACGATGTACTGTTCGCCCCCCGCGTTCCGGATCGCCTCGACGGCCGCCTTGTTCGCGTCGACGTTCCCCGAGAGGATCAACACGACCTCCTGGTCGGCGACCGCCTCGGCGACGTCCGTCTCCGCGATGTCCTGTTGACGCGCGTTCAAGTCCTGGTCGCGCAGCGCCTCGACCCGGTCCTCGTCCCTGTCGAGGATCACAACGTCCTCGCCGGCCTCTGTGAGGTCGTCGGCGACCGCGTGGCCGACGCTCCCACAGCCCAGTATCGCGTAGGAGGACATCGACGACATCGTGACGCCTGCGCTCATACTGTCTCGTGTGGACCGCGGTCACACTTGAAGCCTCCCGTTGCGACCGCGTGTGTCCGGTCGCTGTCAGATCGCCGCCGTCTGGGACTGGGGGGTCGGTTCCGCGACACGGTCGCCTGTCGGGTGCGAAGCGGAAGGCCTTTTAGCGGGACGACACTGTGTTTGACTGCGTGGGCCGGTAGCTCAGCCAGGCAGAGCGACGGACTCTTAATCCGTCGGTCGGGGGTTCAATTCCCTCCCGGCCCGTACAACGAGGCCGTGAGCGACGGCGAACGGCCGAGTGAACCGGCAGGAGGAAATTGAACTGAGGAGCGACGCGGTTGTCGGCGCGACACCACAACGGCCAAACCCCTCCCGGCGCAACCTGCTCGCGATCAACGGTGTCACACAACACGGAGCCGACGCCACGACCGGCGCTGGGCGTCGGGTTGGCGGTCGCGGTGTTTCTGGTGGTCCAGTTGGGTGCGTTGGCGCTCGTGCCGGACTTCTCCGAGGCGGGGTTGCAGGCGACGCCGGACCCGGCGGACCCGACGAACACGGTCGTCTACGTCGGCGCCATCCTCGTGATGACGGCGCTGATGCTCGCCGCCTTCCGCTACGGCGGTGACATCGTCGTGAAACTCGTCATCCTCGGAACCAGCGGGATGTTGTCCTGGTACGTGTTCACGGAGCTGTTGCCCGGTCCGGTTGCGATCGCTGCCGCGGCGCTCGTGCCGGTGTTGTTGTGGGTCCACCCGGAGTGGTACGTGCTCGACGCGACCGGCGCAGTGATCGGTGCCGCCGCGGCCGGCGTGTTCGGGATCAGCTTCGGTCTCCTCCCCGCGTTGCTCCTGTTGACGGTGTTGGCAGTGTACGACGCCATCTCCGTCTACCAGACGGAACACATGTTGGATCTCGCCTCCGGGGTGATGGATCTGAACATCCCGGTGGTGTTGGTGTTCCCGCTCACGCTCGACTACTCAGTCTTCGACGACGAGGAGACGTTCGCGGACGACGACACAGAAGATCGGGCGACGGCGACCGACGGCGCCGGTGAGAGCATCGCGGACGCCACCGATGACGGGAGCCGCGGGGTGTTTTTCGTCGGCTTGGGTGACGCGGTCATGCCGACGGTGTTAGTGGCGTCGGCGGCGTTCTTCTCGCCGGCGCCGTCGCTGGGTGTACCGTTCGTTCCGGGGTTGAACCTCCCAGCGTTGCTCGGGATGGGCGGCACGTTCGTCGGCCTGGCGGTGCTCCTGCGGATGGTGTTCGCGGGCGAGGCACACGCCGGGTTGCCGTTGCTCAACGGCGGCACGATCGCGGGCTACCTGCTCGGCTCTGTCGTCTCGGGTGTGTCACTCGTCACCGCGCTCGGGCTGGGGCCGTACCTGTGAGCACCGCCAACTCCCCGTTGTCGGACCCACGGGTCCGGGGTGTCGTCGGCACCGGCGCGTTGTTCCTCGCCGTCCAACTGCTGGCGTTGGTCGTCACCCCGCGGCTCGCCGGGCGCGGGGTGAGCTACGGCGATGGCGGTGGGGCGGCATTGGTGCCGCTCGTGCTCGGGTTGGCGCTGGGGACGGTGCTCGCGTTGGCGGTCGCTCGGTGGGGCGTCTCGCCGAACTTCCTCCGTGGGCTGACGATCCTCTCGTTGTCCGTCTCCGTCTGGTTCGTCGGGACGGCGTTTCTCGGGCCGGTCGGCGGGGTCGTTCCGGCGGCGCTGGCGGCGTTGGCGATCACCCGCTCGCGGCGGCTCGGTCTCCGAAACGCCGTCGCAGCGGTCGCGGTCGCTGGCGCCGCCGGCGTGTTCGGCGCGAGTCTCGCGCCGCGGTACGCGGTGTTCGCCTTGCTCGTCGTGGCGGTGTACGACGCATACAGCGTTTACTACTCCGGCCACATGGTCGAACTCGCCGACACCAGTCTCCAACTCGACTTACCGAACGCGTTCGTCGTCTCCGAGGGCGCGACCGACACGAGCGACATCACCGTCGCGCCGGAGGCGACGGAGTCGGACGGCTCACACGCCACCCTGTTGGGCGCGGGTGACGCGTTGTTTCCGGCACTGTTGGCGGCGAGTGCACAGTCGCACACCGCGACGGTACAGATCGTCGGCGGTGGGCCGCCGCTGGGTGTCGCGCCGACGGCGGTCGGTGCCGTCGTCGGCGGGCTGGTCGGCTTTCTGGTGCTCCAGACCGTCGTCCAACGCCGCGGCGGGGTCCACGCTGGGCTCCCACCGATCAACGCCGGCGCGGTCGTCGGATGGCTCTTCGCCGGCGGAGTCGTCTTCGTGTGACCACGGCGCTCGGCACTCGGCTCGCGGCACTCGGCTCGCGGCACTCGGCTCGCGGCACTCGGCTCGCGGCGTTCGGCTCGCGGCACTCAACTCGCGACGCTCGCTTCGCGGCCCTCGACGCGATAGCGAGCGGTGGGGCGGTCACCCGTCGGCCGGCACACCTTCCCGCACCTTCACCGCGACGCCGCTGTCGAAGTCGGCCATCCCGACGGCAGGCAATTCGGCGCGGCCGACCGCCAACAGGTCGCCGCGTTCGTGGACCACCAACACCTCGTCGCGTGACCGGAGCCCCGGGTCGGACTCGCGGACGAACTTCGCGAAGACGTTCTTCCGGTCGCGGACGAACGGCTCGCTCTCGTCGGCGACGACCACCCGGTTCGCGGGCGCGTCAAGCGACTGGAGCCGCTGCCCGCCGGCGACGCCGAGGGTGAAGCGGCCGTCCGTCCTGTAGCTGACCAGCCGTTGGCCGTCTGCGAGAATCTGCCGGGGTCGACCACCGGTCGACCGGCGGACCGTCAACCCGTCACAGTCGCCCGGCGGGAACAACGCCGTGCCCGCACCGGCACCGAACTGGTAGTCGGCGACCGTTCGGAGCTGTTGGAACTCCGTGTCGGTCACAGTAGAAACGTCTCCTCGCGGTCGCTCATGTCGACGAACGTCGTCGCCGCGGTCACCAAATCGTCGGCGACGGACGGCTCGAACCCGACGACCTCCGTGCGGACCCCCTCGTGACGGAGGTGGCGACAGAGCCGCGAGAAGTCACCGTCCCCCGTCGCGAGCACCAACACGTCGACGTGGTCCGCCAGCGTTACGGCGTCGAGACTCATCCCCACGTCCCAGTCGGCCTTCTGGGAGCCGTCCGGGAACGTCTTGATGTCCTTGATCCGGGTCTCGAAGCCGATGTCCCGCAGCGCCTCGAAGAACGACTCCTCTTCTGGGGAGTCTGCGCGGATGACGTACGCGATCGCTCTGACGAGCGCGCGCCCCTGGACGGCCTTGTCGAGCAACGCGCCGTAGTCGACGTTCTGTGAGTAGAGACTCTGTGCAGAGTGGTAGAGATTCTGCGCGTCGGCGATCACGCCGACCCGCTGTGCGTCGTGGATGCTCGTCACGTCTCTACGCGGCTCACACGCGAATTTATAAGTATCGGGAATACTTGCTGTCTGCGGTGTCGTGTGCCCGACCACGAGCCTTGGTGCCGCCTTCTCGGGTGCAGCGTGGTCAGGCGAACGCCTCCGACCCCTCGTACGTCCAGAACCCTCCCTCGCGCATCGCGCGACCGACGACCTTGTGAAACTCGACGAAGTCGTCGAACTCCCTGTCGTCGTCGATGTCCGCGAAGATGTCGGCGACAGAGACGACCGTCTCCTCGTCGAGTCGGACGGGGTGGTCGCCGAACTCGTCGACGTAGTCGCCCGCCTGGAGCGGGAAGTCCTCCGCGTCGTCGATCTTCTTCGCCAACACTGCGTGGCCGTACTGGCGGCGGCCCTCACTCCCCTGCTCGCCGTCCGGATCGTGTGGCCAGTCGTCCGTGCTCATGTCCGGTTGTTGTGCGGTCTCCTATTTGTGGTTTCGTTCTCCCCGCCGAGCGGCCGGCCGGTGTCGGACAGCAATTCACCCGCGCAGTCGGCCGGCGACGTACCGGAACACACCCAGCGACACTGCACCGACGCCCACGACGACGGCCGCGAACGTCAGTTGGACACCACCGGGGAACAACGGCGTCGCACGCAGTCCCAGCCCGATCACGGCCGTCCCGATCCACGACCGGATCGCCAACGGGACGGACGCCTTCGCCGACTCTCCCGCGCCGGCGGAGTACGCGCCGATTGGGACGGCGACGAGCACCCAGCCGAGGAGAAACGGTGCGGCGACACCCCCGAGGTGGACGAGCCCGTCGGCGGTCGGTGGGAGCCCGACCGTCTGGTGGCGCAACGATCCGGCGTAGAGAAACGCCAGGATCATCAACACGTCACCGACGGCCAACGGGAGTGTCCCGGGGTCGACTCTCCTGTCGAGGAACTCCGAGGCGGCGGCCATACCCGAGGCTCGCCCGCGGGCGTTTTAACGACCCGGATTCGTCGCCGGCTCACTCTCTCCGCTCGCGACACCGTCACGCTCGGCGTCGTCCGCGCGCGGAACGACACCGACGACAGTGTAGCCGAATCCGGGGTCGATCTCGTACGCACGCAGTCCCGCCGCTCGGAGCACGCGCTGGACCGTCGCCGGCGACAGAAACGTCGAGTCCATCCCGACGAGTCGTTCCGCGAGCGCCAACCCTCGCCCCCGTGTCGTCTCGGGGTCGAACTCCCGAACGACCACCACCCCGCCGGGAGCGACGGTCGTCGCCAACGACTGCAGGGCCTGCTCGGCGTCCGGCACGTGGTGGAGTGCGTCCGTCACGACCGCCGCGTCCACGCTCCCCGGTTGGATCGGCGGCGCGCGCAGATCACCGCGGACGGTCGCGAACCCGTCGGCCGCGGCCCGTCCGAGCATCTCCCGGGAGATGTCGAGGACGGTCACTGACGGCTGGTCCGCCGGAGCGCCCGTCGGGGTCGCCGCTGTCACCCCCCGCGCCGCGCGACCGGTGCCGCCCGCGGCGTCTAACACGCGTTCGACCGGTCGGTCGGCGAACCGCAACCCGGCGCGCAGATCGGTCGGGCGGGCCGGCGGCATGGCGAGGTCGTACAGCCCCGCGATCCGGTCGAAGAAGCGCACGTCACCCGGGCCGTGGCGGGCGCCAGGGTCGCGTTCGTCGGTGTCTGTCACGACTCCGGAGAGACGCCACGGACGCAAGTAGTTTGATCCGGGCACCCCACCGACGACCGTGTACCACCGTGTGCTCGGCTGGCCACCCGAGGGGCCACGGCTCCGCCTGGACTACCGCGCGTTCGCCTACGCCGGGAAGTTCCACACCCCCAACGCGGGCGTGGTCGTCACACTTGACCCGGAGGCGCGACCGACCGCGGCGTTGGATCTCGACGGCCCACCGCCCGCACCGGTCGACGACGCCGGGGGGGATCGGGCAGCAGACGAGTGGGTCGACCCCGACGACCCGGTGGTCGCGGCCGTCGCCTGCAACGCCGACCGCACCGACGAGTCGGTGGTGTGGCTGCGGTACGTCACGGTCCGGCGAGACAGGCGCGGCGAGGGGATCGCACCGCGGTTAACCCGGTTCGTCGCGGCGCGTGCGCCCGAGCGGTTCGAGACCGCCCGGATCGCGGTCAACAACCCGTTCTCGTACCACGCGCTCTGGAAGGCCGGCTTCGCCGACACCGGCCGCGAGACGGGGCTGGCCGAGCGGGTGCTCGAACGACCGACGGACGCGGCCGCGCCAAACGACCCGGAGCGGTACCGTGCGGGGCTCCGGTCGTTTGGCGACCGCGACCTCTCGGCGGATGAGGTGGCGTTTCTGGCGGAGCGGCGAGACGGGGACCCGCCAAAACGGGTGTCCATCCCGACGGAGTGAGTTCCCGAGAGAACCGAGAGCGGCTCAGTCCGCAGTCGCCGTCTCCTCGCCGAACACCGCAGGCGGCTCACCGGGGAGTTCGGCGCGGCCGTGCGGCTCCGTGAAGTCGATGTCCGGGCCAGTCGGGACGAGCCGCTTGGGGTTCAGCGACGTGTGACTGCTGAAGTAGTGGCGGGTGATGTGGTCGAGGTTCACCGTCTCCGCGATTCCGGGGGTCTGGTAGATGTCCTTCGTGTACCCCCAGAGGTTGTCGTACTCGTGGATCGCCCGGCGGTTACACCGGAAGTGGGTGTGGTAGACGTGGTCGAACCGAACGAGTGTGACGAACATCGCTAGATCTGCCTCCGTCAGTTGGTCGCCGACGAGATAGCGCTGGTCGGCGAGGTGATCGTCGTAGCGGTCTAAGGCGTCGAACAGCTCGTCAACCGCCTCGTCGTAGGCGTCCTGTGTCGTCGCGAAGCCGGCGCGGTAGACGCCGTTGTTGATACTCGGGTAGACATCGGCGATTGTCTCGTCGATCTCCGCGCGGAGTGGCTCGGGGTACAGCTGCACGTCGTTGCCCAGCTCCGCAAAGCCGGTGTCGAACTGCCGCATGATCTCCTCGCTTTCGTTGTTGACGATCGTCTCCGTCTGTTTGTCCCACAACACCGGCACCGTCACGCGGCCGGTGTAGTCGGAGTCGGCGCGGCGGTACACGTCCCGGAGGTGTGACTCGCCGTACAACGGGTCCGGCTGTGCCTCGGAGAACTCCCACCCCTGGTCGTAGCGTTCCGGCTGGGTCAACGAGATCGACACGTGGTCTTCGAGGCCGTTCAGCCGCCGCGCCATCGCCGCGCGGTGGGCCCACGGACACGCCCGACAGATGTACAGGTGGTACCGCCCCGGCTCCGGCTCGAACTCCGGTGTCGATGTCGGCTCTGCGCCCGCCTCCGGCACGCTCCCGTCGATCCAGTTCCGGAAGTCCGTCACCGACCGTTGGAACTCGCCGTCGTCGTCCGTCTGCTTGAAGTCGACTTTCCACTCGCCGTCGACCAGCATGTTACGTCCCTCGCTCATTACCTGATTGTTGGGGCGCGACCGGGTTAAGCCGTCCGTCCGGTTGTGTCGGTGATACCGCCGTCTCAACCCCCCGAACACACCACCAAGTCGTATGAGCGTCAACGCAGCGTTCGACGGATTCGCTGAGCAGTGGCTCACTGGATTCGCCTCGTCGAGTCACAGTTTCCACAAGCTGAATACCACCACTTCACGTTCGGATATACGGCGTAAGTAGTTATACGTCTGTTCTATACATACTAAGTTGTGAGATTACCCGACCGGCTACAACAAAAGGAAGACTGGTGGTGGTACAGTGTCGGCGGCGGTCTGTTCGTTTTCTTGGCGACGGCAATGAGATACTGGCAGACGGGCTCAAAGATGTCGCCCATCGTAATCGTGGTTGCTGCGCTCGTCGTCGGGTACGCGGCGAAACGTCGCTCCGCGTACGACGACAGGCTCGGGGCCCGCGTCGGCGTTGTCGGGGGGTTTCCGGTTCTTTTGGACAGCTACGACAGCGTCGTGTACATCCTCGGACTGCAGTACACGCCAATCGTCACGGTGGCAAATCTCGCGTTCCTTGCCGCATTTGTGGGCTTCGTGTTCGGCGTGGCCGCGTTGCTCGGGGAGGTGGGCGCGAAGGTTGGGTACCGGCTAGCGAGCCGAACTGATCGGAGCCGTCGTGCGTCTCACAGCCACCAGTGACCGACGCCGATCCGAGTGACCGACCGGAGCCCGAGTAGTCACCGTCGGCTCGGCGTTCGTTTCGACGACTCGCTGTAGCGACACCGCAACTCTTGTTACCACCCAGACATACCACCAAGTCGTATGAGCGTCGATCAAGATTTCGACGGGTTCGCGGACGTGAGCGAGGCGGACGTGACACAGGAGATCACCAAGGAGTGGAGCGATGAGTTTCTCGACTTCTCGGACACGGAGGTGATCGTCGTCGGCGGCGGTCCCTCGGGGCTGACCGCGGCCAAGGAGCTGGCAGAGCGGGGTGTCGACGTGATGGTCGTCGAGAAGAACAACTACCTCGGCGGTGGGTTCTGGCTCGGCGGCTTCCTGATGAACAAGGTGACGGTACGCGACCCGGCACAGTCGATCCTCCGGGAGCTTGGCGTCCCGTTCCAGGAGACGGACACCGAGGGGTTGTTCCTCGCGGACGGCCCCCAGGCGTGTTCCGGGCTGATCAACGCGGCGTGTAACGCCGGCGCGAAGATGCAGAACATGACGGAGTTCACCGACGTGGTCGTCCGCGAGGACCACCGCGTCGGCGGGATCGTGATGAACTGGACGCCGGTCCACGCGCTCCCGCGGGAGATCACCTGTGTCGACCCCGTGGCGGTGGAAGCGGATCTCGTTATCGACGCGACGGGTCACGACGCGGTCGTCGTCTCGAAGCTGGACGAACGCGACGTGCTCGACGCGCCGGGCGTCCAACACGCCAAGGAGAACAACACGGGAATGGACGAGACCGACGACGACAGCTACGGCGCGCCGGGGCACGACTCGCCGGGCCATGACTCGATGTGGGTCGGTGAGAGCGAGGATCAGGTCGTCGAGAACACGGGGAAGGTCCACGACGGGCTGATCGCCTCCGGGATGGCGACGGCGACCACCTACGGTCTCCCGCGGATGGGGCCGACGTTCGGGGCGATGCTCGTGTCGGGCAAGCGTGCCGCACAGGCCGCCATCGACGAGTTGGGTGTCGACGCCAGCGCGGTCGACGTGACCCCGTCGGCGCCTGCCGACGACTGACGCGACCAGTTACAGACGGCCGACGCGTTCGATTGCAGTGGCGTGTTCAGCCGCCGACCACGGCCGGAGCGTCGTCACATTCCGGCTGACTGGTTGTACTCGTAGTCGCCAAAGCCCAACACCGGGTAGAAGAGGAACCCGAGGAGGGTGAGTCCCAGACCGAACACAGTTCCTTTCCCGAAGGCGCGGCCGACGCCGGCGTTGATCCGGTACACCGCGTAGAGATTCACGATCGGGACGAACAACAACACCAGCCACCACCACGCGTTGTCACCGATCTTGAGCATGATGTAGAGGTTGTACACCGGGATCAGCGCCTTCCATCCGGCGTGGCCGGCCTTACTGAACACTGCCCAGATTCCGGCGACCTGGGCCAGAGCGATCAACAGTTGTACTGCGATCCCCAAGCCCCCGGGGGTCGATGCCTGGAGTGGCGGGAGTACACTGACGAGCGACATACGATAACGAGTGTGTTCACCGGTAAAGACACTGTCGGAGTTTGTCTCTCCGTGTAAACTACTCAGATCACAGTCGACAGAAATCACTGCCGAAACGGCGTGTTGTGGAGAGGCGTCAGTGGTCGCCCGAGCGACCCGGACGGCTTTTTTGTCCGCTCGTCGACAACCCGACGACGTGACGGACGACACCACACAGGATCGGCTCGGTGACGAGACGATATCGGGCGAAGCGGGGGGGTCGGAAGACGACAAGTCGGCGGCCATAGACGAGCCGGCCAACGCAGACGAGTCGGCGGCCGCAGATGACGATCAAGGAGATGTACCGGGGCCGGATGTCGGAGCGGCGGCGACCGGAGGAACGGAGGAGACAACCGGAGACGTACCGACAGACGTGGCCCGCTACGACCGGTTCCAGAAGATGGACCGTGCGGAGTACGACCGCGTCAACGAGTTTCTCCGGGACCGGACGTACGTCACCGCCCGGGAGTGGGCCATCGCGCGGCTGTGTGCAGACTTCCGGACGGAGACGGGCGTCGAGATGACGAAGATCGGGGAGAATCTGCCGGAGCTGGTTCCGTTCATGACGGACACGTACACGCCGCAGGCGGTCAACCAGGCGCGCCACTCCTTCGAGGAGAAGGTGCGACAGTCTGGCGCGACGTTTCTGTACGGCGCGATGTCCGGCTTCTTCACCGCGGAGGATCTCGACGAGCTGATGTACGACGTGACGGAGATCGCCAAGTTCCTCCTAGAGGTGGAGGGGGTCGATCTGGCCGTCGAGGAGGAGTTGGAGGCAGAAGACCGAATCTCCTCGGTGATGCGTGAGGTGCAGGAGGCCAGCGCCGAGGTGCGCGGCGAGGAGGTGAAGTGTCCAGAGTGTGGTCACGTCCACGAACCAGAGTAGACGAGTCGGTCGCGGCGCGCTCGTTGTCGGCCGACGGGGTCGACACAGACCGGAGCAGTTTCGAACGCGAGGCTGTTACCCGCAACCGTGTCGACCCGGAACCCGCTGTCGGCGGCGTTGGCGGCCGACTACCTCCGGACGCCGTGGACGATGTCAGTGTTGTTGGTCGGCAACGGTCTCGCCTTCCTCGTCGGGGTCAGATACTACCTGGACACGATGGGTGCGGTTCCGACGTGGCTGTGGCCGTTGTACGGTGATTCGCCGACCGCGCTCGCGTTCGGGACGCTCGTGCTCGCGACGGCGCTGCCGGCGCTCCCGGACGACTTCTGGGGACTGTCGCGAGACCCCGGCGTGGCCGGCGACGACGACGAAGAACGAGTCGGCGACGGGAGACTGGTCAACGACGTGCCGGGGCCAGTCGCGGCCCTGACGACACTGGCGGTCGTCTGGCTCGTTGAGACGGGCGTGTGGACGGTCGTCGCGGTGAACGTCCCCCTGCTCCGCCCGGGGTTGGCGACGGATCTGTATCTCGGCTTCGACGACGACTCGCTGTGGGCCTACTGGGGGATCATGGCGACACACGCCGCCTTCCTCGCGGAGGCGGCACTCGTCGCGCATCTGGGACGCACCTCGCGGCGCCTACTCGTGGGCACGCTCGTCGTGGCGTTGGTCAACGATCTGTTCGACTACGGCTTTCTGGTTGGGCTCCCGACGGCCGGCCACCCGCCGGTTCGGTACGAGCCCGGCGTTCTGCTGGCAGTCGCCAGCGTCGCCACCTCCCTCCTCGGCGTCTGGGCGGCGGCGCAGTTGCTCCCGCGCCGGCGACTAAGCTGAGCCCGTCGCCATTTCAATCCCCTCGTGTGGCCGTTGTCGGCCGTCGCCCCCGCCACGGGTCGTCGTCGTCGGAGCGAACACCTGAAGTGTCGTGAACCCTTACCTCTCGTGTATGGAGTCCGCGGAGCTACTCGACCTGTTAGGTAACGAGAACCGGAGGCGAATCCTCCGACTGCTCTCGCGGAAGCCGTGTTACGTCACCGAAATCGGCGAGTATCTCGACGTGTCGCCGAAGGCGGTGATCGACCACTTGGAGAAGTTGGAGGAGGCTGGCATCGTCGAGTCGCGGACGGACGGAAGCCGTCGGAAGTACTTCAACATCGCCCGAGACGTACGGCTGGAAGTGACTGTCTCCCGCCACGAGTACGGCACCAAGAGCGCTTACCCGGCCAACCCGGCGATGGACATTCGGGGGCAGTGTACCCACGTCCGGCTGGATGTCGAGGGTGTGGCGACGGAACCGACCGACAACGGCGGGGTCGGCGGGAGCACCACGGATCGTGAAGACGAGAGGGTGGTCGAGAACAGTGAAGACGAGAGAGTGGTCGAGAACAGTGAAGACGAGAGAGTGGTCGGGAACGACGAAGGCGAGGGGGTGGTCGAGAACGACGAGACTGGCGATAGTGCCGGGGCTACCGAGGGCGGTGAGGCAGGCGAGGTTGGAGCGCTCGCGGCAGAGTACGACCGGCTCCGGGAGATGGAAGCGGAGCTGTCGTTGGCACAGCGGTGGGTCCGTGGCCGGATCGCGGAGCTGCTTGACCGGCTCCAGACCGCCGTAGGCGCCGAGAGTGACGCCCAGTTTCACGCCGACCTGTTAGCGGCGGTCGTCTCAACGGACGGCTCACGAGGGGCGGTTGTCGCCACTGTGGACGCACCGCCACGGGAGGTCCGACGCGGACTGACCCGACTCGTCGAGGCCGGGGTCCTCGCTCGCGAGGGTGATTGGTACCGTATCACGGAGTCCGGCTGAACCCACAGGAAAGCGAGTCTTAGATGTCCTGGGTCAGTCCCTTCCGGAGATCGCGTCCGAAGTAGTGCCCGACGAGCGCGACGAGCAGCCCGATTCCGACCCCGACGGCGGTGAGTGTGATCCCGTACCGGCCGACCAGGTCGGCCCCGAGGACGAACCCACCCGTCGAGAGCGTCCCTAACAGGAGGGTGACGGCGGCCGCGACCGCACCCGCGAGACTCACCTCGGTGTACGCGGAGTCGGAACCTACGAGCCCGTAGCCGAACGTTGCCGCGAACAGGCCGACGTACCGCGTGACGATCCCGACGAACGGCACCGCACCGCCGACGACCAGGCCACCGACAGCCAACGCGAGTGCGATCAGGAACCGTCGGAGTGAGAACAACGTCCCAGAGGGTGTCGGGAGACGGCTACGGAGCCCGCCAGACGACGTCTCGTCGGTGGACGGCGTCGCCGCCGCGGACGCCTCCGACTCGGACGACGCTTCGGCCGACGACACCGAGTCGTCCGCCGTGGTGTCCGACCCGGCAGCCTCGTCGTCGGTGGCCTCACCCGGAAGATCGGAGTTGGCCAGCTCCTCGAGTTCGTCCATCCGTTCGCTCATACTGGCCGTGGGGACGGACGACGTAAGGCTGTTTCCCAGCGGTCCGACACGCGAGAACGCGCGGGAGACGCTGGGTGACAACCTGAAACTACTAAGAGACGGGGCGACGAAGTCGGGGGCAATGCTCGAACTGGAGCACCGGTTCCGGATCACGGACGTGACCGCTCGGCTCGACCCGGACGAGGAGTCGGTAGCGACCGTCGGGCGGGACGTGACACCGGAGGCACTCCAGCGCGAGTTCCGTCAGGCAGGCGTGGTGCGCGGTGTCGTGACGCCGGGTCGTCGGCCGGCCGACGAGGGGTACGTCCGGGCGAACAACGCCGTCGCGCGGCTGTCGGTCGACCGGCCGTTCGTCCCGTTCGCACGGCTGAACGGGCCGCGTGACCCCAGCGAGACGACTGCGGCACGGCTCCGCAACTTCGCCACCTCACCCGAGTCACACCACGCCGACCCGGAGGACGCCGAGCAGTACGCCTACGACGACCGGTTCGCCGGCTTCTCGTTGGACCCCGCGACAGACGGGCTCCCGACGGAGGACGTGCTCGCAGTGATCGAAGACGCCGGCGCGCCCGTGCGTGTCGCCGCCGGGAGACAGTTCCCGCCGTCGACCGTCACCGACACACTCCTCTCGTACGACTTCCCGGTGATCCTCTCGTCGTTCGGGGGGTTCCCGTTGGACCGCGGGCTGATGCACGAGGCGATCGACCTGTTGGAGGAGTTCGACGAGGTGTATCTCGACACCGCGTTTGTCCGGTACCGTGACCTGCTCGAACGCGGACTGCTCGAACACCCCGACCGGATCGTCTTCGGCTCCGGCGCTCCCGACGCGCACCCGAACGTGGGTGTGATGGAGGTGCTCACGCTGGATCTCTCCGAGGATCACCTCAACAAGGTGTTCGACAGGAACCCCGCACGGGTCGTCCCCGAGCTGGGTTCCGGCGGCGGGTGAGACCGCCCACTCGACTGAGTGTTCCCGACGCGGTCGTCACTCCGAGTTCGTCTCCTGTTCCGGCCGGTCGTCCGCCGCTGGCTCCCGTGGGTCGTCCGTCTCGTGGACGGCGACGGCACGGTCCCGTCGTTCGCTGAGCCCGTTGGGGTTTCGTGTCGACGAGCGGTCTCGCGCCCGGGCGACGAGTCCCTCCGAGAGCCCAGTCCAGATGCCGCCGACGACATCTCTGCCGTTGCCGAACCACTCTGTCGGTGCGCTCTCGCCGCGCACAACGCCGGCCGCGGCCTCGACGGCGTCGACGACCGCGTGCCGGAAGACGGGCCACACCGACGCCGGCCGGAGACCGTAGTTCTTCCCCAGCCGGTAGGCGAGCGACCGGTAGCGCCACCGCCAGTCCGTCCGTTTCCGGCCGCCGTCGGCCGCCTCGGTCTGTCTGACCGTCGCGACCGCCGGCTCCCACTCGATGTCGACGCCGAGTCCCGCGAGCCGGTGGGCGGCGTCGCGAGCGCCACCGGTTTCGAGGTGTTCGTCGAACCCGTCGAGCCGGTCGACGGTGGCGGCGTCGAAGACGACGTTGTCGCCGTGGAAGTACGTCACCTCGCGGCCACCGATCTCCGTCCGCTCGGCCGACTCGCTGGTCGCGCCGCCGTGAACCTCCCGCCGGCAGGGGCCGGTGACGACACGGGCACCACGGTCGAGCGCATCCCGGACCGCGTCGGGCCACTCGTCGGTGACGCGGTGGTCGTCACCGACGACGGCGACGGCGTCACCGGTCGCGGCCGCCAGCCCGGCGTTGCGCGCGACGTTGACGTTGCGCTCGGACACCTCGACGAGCCGGTCCACGTCCGGTCGGTCTCGTACCATCCCGGTGGTGCCGTCCGCAGACGGGCCGTTGACGACGATCACCTCTGCCGCGGGGACGACCGCTGCCAGGGTGTCGAGTGTCGTCGCGAGCCGGTCCCGACCGTTGAGTGTCGGAACCACCACCGAGAGCTCCATGATAGTACGTACGTGTCCCCGGTGAAAAAGCTGTGTCGAACGCCGCCAGCGTCGCGCAGTGACAGGCTCCGTGACGGTTGGTCGCGCGGTATCGGGTCGCGCAACGGTGGATCGCAGACGGCTCCGGGGTCAGGTGTTGAGGTAGTACACCTGTTTCCGGGCGTCCTCGAAGGAGTACCGCGAGCCGACAATCCCCGTCTCCTCCAACCGGTTCAGCGCGTATCGCACCGTGCGGTCCGGCAACAACGTCTCCTCGGCGAGTTGGCCCTGTGACAACGGCGTCGCGTCTTCCAACACCTTCGCAACCAGCTTCGCGCTGGGTGGCAGTTCGCGGAGTCGTTCCCGGTACTCCTCCTCGCTCAACAACTCGTCCTGCTGCGCCTCCGCACGACTCGTACTCATACCAACAGGAAACCCGAGCGAGTTGGTAAAGGTTGCCTGCATACAGTCAAGTCGGGTCGCAACTGTACGAGGGCGTATAAGGTCATTCCACTACTGTTAATTCGAGTCCGAGTTCTACACGATTTCTCACGAGAAGACGGTGTGTGACAGGGCGTGCGGACCGAGTCGCCAAGCTTCAACTGCCCGCCGGGTGACCGGGGAGTGTGATCCCTGAGTCACACATCGACATTCTCGCCGCGGAGTCGTACGCACACCTCTCGACGGTCATGCCGGACGGTACCCCGCAGGTGACGCCGGTGTGGGTCGACCACGACGGGCGGGAGGCGATCCTGTTGAACACCGCACGCGGCCGCCAGAAGGAACGGAACATCCGAGCGAACCCGAAGGTCGGCGTCTCCGTGCTCGATCCGGACGATCCGTACCGGTACGTCTCCGTCCGCGCAGAAGCGGAGCTGATCGAGGACGGCGCAGACGACCACATCGACACGCTCGCACAACAGTACATTGGTGTCGACGAGTACCCACACCACGGCGAGGAGTCCGGACCGCGCGTCATCGTCCGGGTGCCAGCAGAGAACGTCGCGACGAGCGGGTGACCGTCACGACGAGCAGGAGACCGTCGCGACGAACGGACGGTCGTCACAACGAGCAGGCGATTGTCACGGCGAGCGGCTGTCGCGTCGGTCGGTGACACGGCGACAGTTGACGCGGCGGCGGGTGCCACACCAGTCGTCGTCGCCGAGTCGTATCACTACCGTTTTTTGTCTCCGTGCGGGAGCCACACGACAGCGTGAAGGGACAGGAGTGGTACCAAGACGACTCCGTCGCCCAGGCCTACGAGGACAAGCGGTTCTCCGGCGGCGGGCGGCTGATCGACCGCCGGGAGAAGGCGGCCGTACTCGACGCGATCGGACCGGTCGACGACCGGCAGGTTCTCGAGATCGCCTGTGGGACCGGCCGGTTCACCGTGATGTTGGCCGAGCGCGGCGCGGACATCACCGGGCTCGACATCTCCGAGGCAATGCTCACACAGGGGCGACAGAAGGCCGGACGGGCCGGCGTCGCCGACCGGATCGAGTTCCTCCGCGGGGACGCCGGCCGGCTCCCGTTCCCGGACGACCACTTCGACGCCGTCGTCGCGATGCGATTCTTCCACCTCGCGGACGACCCCGTCTCGTTCCTGCAGGAGTTGGCGCGCGTGTCGTCGTCGACGGTGTTTTTCGACACGTTCAACGACACCTCACTGCGGGTGTTGTACAACTGGGCGTTGCCGATGGGGTCGCGGCTGTACGCCGACAGCGAGGTCCGGCGGCTCGTCGACGAGGCGGGGCTCTCGCTGCGTGGTGCGGCACACGACTTCTTGTTCCCGTACGGTTTCTACAGGAAACTCCCCAACGGGGTGGCGGCACCGTTCCGCTCGGTCGACACCACCGTCGGGAAGACGAACGTCGGCGACCGGTTCGCCTCCGTTTCCTACTGGACTGTCGACATCTGAGGACCGACTACAGGTCCTCTTCGATGATCTCGCCGACCGCGAAGTTCGACTTCACCTCGGTCACCTCGATCTTGACGCGTTCGCCGACCTCCGCACCGGGGACGATGATGACGTACCCCCGCTCGACGCGAGCGATACCGTCCCCCTGTTTGCCGAGATCCTCGACCTCGACGTACCGAATCTCACCTTCGTCGACGGGCGGCTGTGGACCCTCTGTCGTCTCCCCCCCGTCGTCGGTGTCGGTCGATCCGGACTGCTCGATCAACGCCACGCGTTGGACCTCGCCGGCCTCCAGTCCGCCGGTGTCGACCTCCCGGCGTGGCACTTCGACGACGTATCGGTCACCGTCCTCCTCTACTTCCGCACTGAACAGACAGACGAGTTCGTCGGAGATTTGCACGCGAGTAGACCTCCACCAGATTCGTTCTCTGGGGTGGGACATATATCTACCGCCGACCTTTTTCACTCCCCGGGTGGGCGCGCTTCGCGCGCCCACCCAAGAAAAAACGTCGATCAAAAACTGCGAGGCTCGACCGAACGGGAGAGCCTCAACGCGAACGGGGAGGAACGCCCCGCGAGCGGGCGCTCGCTCGGGCCTTCGGCCCTCCCTCGCGTCTGAACGCTGGTGCCGTTCCGCACCGCCTCCGCACTGCTTCCGATCTGTCTCTGTTCCGCACGGCACCGGATCGCCGCTGTACCGCACAACACTGCACAGCAACATATCGCCGTTGTGCTGCACGGTACCGCGAACCACTCTGTTCGTCCGCACTGTGTGGTCTCTCGGGGTCGATCTGTCGGAGGGTGGAGCCAGCGTTCTCGTTGTGTCGTTCCACACCGTGGTCTCGCGCGCCGACTGTGTCTGTCGGTGTCGGGACTGGACGCCGTGGTCGGTGGACGGGACGGGTCTGTCTGGCTCAGTCGGTCGACGGAACGGCGACGGAGTCGGCGACGCCGTCGAGTACGTCGCTCGCGTCGGTGCCACCGATCTCGGCGTCGGCAGTGAGCACCAGTCGGTGGGTGAAGACAGGCTGTAACATCCGTTTCACGTCGTCCGGGACGACGTACTCCCTACCCTGGATCGTTGCGAACGCCCGCGACGCCTCGAACAGGTGTTGGATACCGCGGGGTGAGACGCCGACCTCCACCCGTCGGTCATCTCTCGTCGCGCGGCCGAGATCGACGACGTAGTCTCTGACCGGCTCTGCGACTCTGATCGACTCCGGGACGGCCCGCAGTGACGACACCGTCGACTCGTCTAACACGCCGCTCGTGTCGGGAATCGAGCCGGTCCGGTCGGCCCGCCGGTCGAGCAGCTCCCGTTCCCCGTCCCGATCCGGGTAGCCGATGGCGGTCTTGATCGTGAATCGGTCGCGTTGTGCCTCCGGCAGTCCGAACGTCCCCTCCTGTTCGACCGGGTTCTGGGTCGCAATCACGAAGAACGGCTCCGGGAGACTGTACGTCTCCCCGTCGACTGTCACCTGACTCTCCCCCATCGCCTCCAACAACGCTGCCTGTGTCTTCGGCGGCGCACGGTTGATCTCGTCTGCCAACACGACGTTCGCGAACACCGGCCCTGGCGCGAACCGAAACTCGCCGGTCGCCTCGTCGTAGACGTTCGACCCGGTGATGTCACCCGGCAACAGGTCCGGGGTGAACTGGATTCGCTTGAACGACAGGCCGAGCGCGCCCGCCAGACTCCGGGCGGTCAGTGTCTTCCCCGTCCCGGGTACGTCTTCCAACAACACGTGTCCGCCGGCGACGACACCCGTCAACACGGTCGCGAGAAACCGCCGGTCCGCCACCACTGCCGAGCCGACTGCCGATAACACCCGCTGTGCGGCCTGCGCGGCCTCCTCTGGGTTCATCGTCCCCCTTCGGCGCCGCCCGCGTATTCAGCGTTTGGTCCCTCGGTCCCGACGGGCGCTCGCGCGTCCCGCAAACGTCGCTCGAACCTCGACAACTGTCGAATCGCATGACGTTCCGTAACGTTAATCGGTACGGCACGGAACCCGCCACTGTGTCCACAGAACACGAGTCGGTCGACCCGGTCGGCGACGAGACCGTCGCCAACCTCGCCCGGGCGGCGTTGTTCGCCGCGTTGATGGGCGGGTTCGCCTACGTGTCGTTCCCCAACCCGTTCGCGCCCGGCATCCCGGTGACGCTCCAGGTGTTGGGTGTGTTTCTCGCCGGAATCATGCTCGGCCCGCTGTGGGGTGGGTTCTCGCTCGTCGTCTACTTACTCGCCGGCGCGGTCGGCGTCCCGGTGTTCTCGGGCGGATCGGCCGGCGTCGGAGCCTTGCTCGGCCCGACGGGCGGCTACCTGCTGTCGTACCCCGTCGCGGCCGCCGCGGTCGGTGCGGTTGTCCACCGCGGCCCGCGTCTGCGTGAGTTCCGGGCGGCGAGCAACAGCCTGCTCGTCGCCGGGATGGTCGGCGGGACGGCGGTCATCTACGCCGGCGGTGTGCTCGGGCTGATGGTGTTTGGTGACTACGGGCTCGTCGGCGCGGTCGGCGCCGGCGTCGGCGCGTTCCTCCCTGCGGAGGCGGTGAAGATCGCCGCCGCGGTCGGGATCGTCCGGTCAGACACTGTCGCGGCCGCCTGAGCCGTGCTCCGTGCCGACGGTGTCGTCTTCGACTACGTCGACCGCGGGGCGACGCTCGCACCGCCCGACGGCGACTCGGCTGAGACGACCGATCCTGCGTCGAGAGGCGCCGCAGACGGCGACTCGGCAGCGCCGACCGACGCTACGGCCGCCGCTGACCGCCCGGCGCTCAACGGAATCTCGGTGTCGATTCCCGACGGCCAGTTCCGCGTGCTCGCTGGGCCGAACGGCTCCGGTAAGTCGACGCTCGTCCGGTTGTTCGTCGGGTTGGCGGAGGCCGACGCCGGGACAGTGCGTGTCGACGGCCACGACCCCGCTGTCGACCCACTGCCCGTCCGGACGAGTGTCGGTGTCGTCTTCCAGAACCCGCGTGACCAGTTGGTCGCCGCGACGGTCGCCGCCGACGTAGCCTTCGGCCCGGAGAATCTCGGGCTGGACCGCGCGGAGATCGACCGCCGTGTCGAGGCGGCGCTCGCGACGGTCGGGATGGACGGCCGCGGCGAGGAACGGGTCACCGAACTCTCCGGCGGCGAACGCGCCCGTGTCGCGATCGCCGGCGTGTTGGCGATGGAGCCGGACCACCTCCTGTTGGACGAGCCGTTCGTCGGGTTGGACGCCCCCGCCCGCGCGGCCGTTCTCGAACACGTCCGCGCGCTGGCCGCGACGGAGACGACCGTCGTCGTCGTCACCCACGATCTCCGCGGGCTGTTGTCCACGGCCGACCAGATCACCGTCCTCGCCGACGGACAGGTTGCCCTGTCCACGTCGCCCGAGGAGGCGCGTGACCGGCTGCCGGAACTGGGTGTCGCCGTCTCAGACGGTGTCGACACGGGTGGAAGCGGGAACGGCTGTTGGGAGCCGTGAGTCGACTCGACCCGCGGACGAAGCTCGCACTCCAGGCTGGGCTGGCGACGGCCGTCTTCGTCCACACGACCCCACGCGGGCTGGCGGTCGCGACACTGCTCGTCGCCCTCGCAACGCTCCGGGTGAGTGTCTCGCCGGTCCGACTCCTCCGACCGTACGTCTTCCTCGCGCCGTTTCTCGTCGCCGGGCCGGCGTTCGCGGCCGTCCGGCTCGGCCCGCCGTGGCTCGTCCCAGCAGACGCCGTCGACCCGGCGTTGGCGAGCTACCGGACGCTCCTGTTGATCGCCGTCGGTGGCTTGTACGTCCGTACCACCCCCGTCCGGGAGTCGGAGGCGGCCGTCCAACGGCTCGTCCCCGGCCGGCTCGGTCGGCTGTTGGGGGTCGCACTCGGGCTCGTCTTCCGGTTCCTCCCACTCGTTCGCCGAGAGCTGGCAGCGACCCGGGACGCGATGCGGCTGCGACTCGCGGCAGAACGTCCGTTGCACGAGCGGTTTCGGCTGCTGACGGCGACCACACTCGCGCGGATGTTCCGCCGGGCCGACCGGCTGGCGGACGCGCTGCGCGTCCGGTGTCTCGCGTGGAATCCGACACTGCCGGAACTCCGGTTCGGGCGGGCAGACGCCGTCGGGCTCGCCGGCGCGCTCGCGTTGTTCGGGGTCGCGTTCCTGATCTGAGAGGGGCTCTACAGCAGCTCTAACGCAAACAACGCGTACGCCGCCAGCCCGACCGCCAGAACGGTGACGGCGGCCCAGACGACCGTGTTCCACCCGCGGATCGTCGCGCCGTCGAGCGGACCGAAGGGGAGCATGTTGAACGCCGCCAGGGCGAGATTGACCGCGACCCCCCACTGGCCGATCTCGCGGAGCAACGCCACGCCGAGCGCGCCGCCGCCGATCCAGAGGGCGGCGAACACGACGGCTAAAACGAGGTTGACGACCGGCCCGGCCAGCGCGATCAGCCCGTGTTGTCGCTTCGTGATCCGGCCGGTGTGGTGGACGGCACCCGGCGCCGCAAACAGGAACCCCGCGAGCGCCGTGACGACCGCCAGGAACAACATCCCGTAGTCGGCACGGAACGCTGCCCGTTGGCCGAACTGGACGGCAGCCACCTTGTGCCCCAGTTCGTGCAGGAGGAAGCCGACCCCCGCGGTCACCGCCGACAGCAGGGTGATCCGGGCCAACGGGCCGACAATCCCCGTCTGCAACGCCTCGAAGACCAACGGACCGCCGCCGTAGAAGAAAACCCCGAAGGCGACACTCAGCGCCACCCACGCGAGCAGGAGATCACCCACCTCGCGTCGGGAGAAGGTGAGCGTCCGGCGCACCGTCGTCCGGCTCACGAGAGCGCCCCCACCAGCAGTTCGGCGCTGTTGCGCGCGCCACGGAGCATCAACTCCGCCACGCCGGCGTCCAGCGACGCTGAGAACGCCGGCAGGACGTACGTCGCGAACAACACGCTCGCGATCACGCTGCCGACGTTCGTCATCGCGACGACGATGATCAGCTTGAACAACGGCACCTCCAACATGTCACCGACGATTGCGCGCAGCGACCGCGTCTCGTCGGACAACAGCTCGTTCAGCCGACCGATGTCGGAGACGTTCACCCGGAGGTGTCGCAGTTCCACGTAGCCGGTGAACCAGCCTGGCGCCAACAACGGGTTGACGGAGGTCATCCAGGCGACCAGCCCCCCCACACCGGCCGACCGCCAGCGTGCGCCCGCCAGCTTCGCCAGCCCGGCCGCGAACACGCCGTTGATGAGGAACCACGCGCCAAACAGCCGGAGGAGTTCGGTGTTCCGAACCCCCGCCATCGCCAACAGGACGAAGAACCCGACGAACGCGCCGGTGATCCCGAAGCCGACGATCCGACCCCACGGCACACCACCGGAGTCTGCGGTCCCCACGAGCGACTCCATCGCCGGCAACTGGTCGGGGCTGTCGAGATACGACTCTACGCCCGCGCGGTGGCCCGCGCCGACGACCGCGACCACGTCGTACCCCGCCGCCCGGAGATCGACGAGGTTGTGGGCGATGTACGCGTCGCGTTCGTCGATCAACGCCTCCGCACCGCCCGGCGAGAACGCACGAAACTCCTCCATCATCGCCGACACCACGTCACCGTCGGTCAGCTCCGCGGGGTCGAACTCGTCGAGTTCGTCCTCGCCGTCGTCCGCGAGCCCCAGTCCCAACGCGCTCACGACGACCCCTGCCAGCGAGCCGACGCCGACACCGATCGTCACCCCGAGCGCGAGCGACCCAAGCGCCGTCACGGGGAACCCGCCGAGCGTTCCCGTCACGAGATCCACGCCGATCCGCGAAGTCGCGACGAGAACGGCTGCGCCCGCACCCGCGAGCGCCCCCACCAACAGGTCGTCGTCTGCGCCGACGCCCGGCAACCCGCCGGAGACGCCGACGATCTCCGTCGCGAGATAGCCGACGCCGAGCGCCGCCAGTGCCGCCGTCGCCGCCACGCCCAACACGCCGGCACCGATCCCGACGCTCCCGCCGAACGCGCCGATCACCGGGCCGAGCACGAGCCCGGCGGCGAGCCCGAAGGTGACACCGGCCACACGTGGGTCGGTGACGCCGAAGGCGAGCCCACCCAACAACCGGAACTTCGCGACGATCCCCAGTCTGGCCCAGAACCGTTGGATCGTCGTGTCGATCTCCCGGTCGACCAAGGCGACTCCGATGCCGAGTTCCTCGGCGGTCTCGACGGCCGCCAACTGCTCTGCGCCGGGCTCGATGTCGAACCGGTCACCCATCCGACTCTGGACGTACGACAACATCCAGTAGGCGAGAAACTGGAAGACGGTGTTGCCGCCCAACAGATCGCCCGGATCGAGATCATCTGGGGTCTCCCCGCGCATCTGGCGGTAGCGTCCCTCGTCGAGTTCCACCGCGACGGTGTCGGGCCGTTCCGCGTCCAGTGTCTCCTCGACCTCGTCGACGGACTCCTGTGAGACGTGTGCGGTGCCCACGACCGTCACACTCCCCTCCCCCTCCGGGTTCGACGGTGGCGGTGCCGTCACCTCGTCGGCGGTCGGCGGCTCGTCCGGTGACCCGTCACTCATTTTCACTGGCTTCCTCGTGACGGGCTTTACCCTTGTCGGAGTCGGCGTGAAACCACGACCACTCGACGCTCGGCAACCCTTTTCTCCGACCGCGCCCCACCTCCGGCCGTGACAGACGACGACTCAGATCTGGCCGGCTTCGAGCAGTTCTCCGACGGAACCGGAGGCGAGACGGAGTCGTCGGACGCCGCGGACAGCCAGTCTGACGACACCGCCAGCGTGGCCGACGGCGGCACCGACACAGCCGGCGCGACAGACGACACCCTCGGCGGCAACGACCGGTTCGACGACTACGGCGACGGCCCGACACAGACGACAACGTCGGCAGACGAACTGGGGTCGGTGTTCGTCTCCGGCGGGCTCCGTATCGCAGAAGACGGCGACGAGACGCAGATTCAGGCGTCGATCACGCCTGGAAACCGAGAATCAGTCCGGCTCGGGCGGTATCTGATCGTCCCGTTTCCGGACGGAGAGGAGCTGTTCGCCCGGATCACCGCCTTAGAGTACGCCCAGGAGTTCCAGACGGACGACGCGACGGTGTTGACGACGCGCCGTCGACTCGAATCCGGCGACGGGTTCGACGAACGCGACTACAAGTTTCTCGCGGAGTTGGAGCCCGGTGCGGTGCTATTCTCCGAGAGTGGGGAACTGCGGCGGCGGATGGTCGACCGCGTCCCGAAGCCGGGCGCGACGGTCCGGGAAGCAACGGACGCCGATCAGATCAAGACCGGTCTCGACATCCCCACGGAAGGGGTGTTTCTGGGCCACCTCTCGGTGGGCGGTGAGACGGTGAAGACCGCGACGGAACCACCGACCGTGGACTACCGACTCGACGACGCCGACGAGGCTGGCGACCCGCTCGTGTTCCGGCACACCCTCGTCGCGGGTGGGACGGGGTCGGGGAAGACCCACGCCGCGAAGAACGTGCTCAGACAGTACGTCGGGCGGCGCTACGAGACGGACGACGGCCGTGACGCCCAGACCGCTGTCGTCGTCTTCGACCCACAAGACGAGTACGCACAACTCCACGACGACAACCCGGCTCTCGACGCCGCGCAGGCGCGCCGTCTCGACCGCGAGGGGGTCGCCTACGGCGGCCACGACGACACGGTGGCGTTGATCCCACAGGAGCAGGGCGTCTCCTACCCCGGCGAGGGCCACCGCGCCGAGCAGGTGCCGTTCACGATCCCGTTTTCGGTCGTCGACGACTACGACATGCCGTGGCTGATCGCCGGCGCGTCGCTGAACGACAACCAGTACGGCGCGTTGAACCTCCTGCTGAACCGGTTCTTCCGGAACTACAACCCGGGCACCTACGACCAGTTCCTCTCGTTTCTCGACGACCCCGCGCTCCGTGAGGAACTCGACGAGCGCGGTCGGGTCCACGAGGCGACGTTCGACGCCGTCACCCGCCGGGTTCGGTCGATCCCGCGGGGTGTGTTCGATCAGGACGCGCGGTCGATCACGGAGTTGGACACGACACTCGTCCGGCCGGGCGGGGTGACGGTCGTTCCGACGTACCACCTCTCCACCTCGCGCGCCAAGGAGATGTTCGTGCTCGCGGTGGCGACGATACTCGTCGACGACAAACTGTCGAACGCACCCAACTCCAGTCGGATCGCGGAGACGCCGCTCGTGCTCGGAATGGACGAGGCGCACAACTTCCTCACGGACGCGGACACAGTCCAGGCGCGGAAGGTGGTCGACACGTTCACCGAGGCCGCCAAACAGGGGCGGAAGGAACGACTCGGCTTGTTCCTGATCACACAGGACCCACAGGACGTGGCCGATCCGGTGTTCAAACAGGTGAACACGCGACTCGTGCTCAACCTCGGCGACGAGGACGCCATCGACAGTGTGAACATCCCACCGGCGCTGGCCTCGAAGGTGCCGTACATGGAGACCGGGCAGATGGTGGTGTACAGCCCGGACAACTCCGAACCCGTCGAGTTGACCGGACTCCCGGTGTGTGTCACCCGCCACGGGGAGTGACCGACGGCCCGTCTGTCGACCGTGAGCGAAGCCGCAAGACGGCGTCAGAAGATGTTCGCCTGCCGGTAGACGGAGATACCATCGTCGGTGATGTCGTACGGCTTCGTCTCCCGGGAGTGGTTGGCGTCGCGGATCTTCTGGATCTCGACGGCCAGCCGGGTCTCTTGGAAGTCGTTCGGACGGACGTACTGGAGGACGAACACCGCGTCGACGAGATACTCCACCAGACCGTGACGGGACTGGTAGGAGTTGTCGGCGTTCGCCTCGGAGGTGAGCATCGTCGTCACCCCCGCGCGTTTCAGCGAGCGGGCGAAGTCGAACACCTCCGAGCGGCGCTTGGCGGGGTGGTCGTACATCATCTCCAACAACGAGACGGAGTCCAACACGAGCCGGTCGGCGCCGAAGTCGTTGACCAGCCGGGAGATATCCCCGCGGATGGAGTCGAGACTGTTCGCCATCTCGATCGGGTCCATCGCCACCACGGTCAGTTGGCCGTCCGCGACGTACTGCTCGAACGGCCACCCCTTCTCCTCGGCCGTCGAGATGATCGCCTCCTCCGTCTCCTCTAAGGTGATGTACACCCCGTTCCCGCCCGACCGCATTGCCTGGTCGAGAAACTGGAGCCCGAAGGTGGTCTTCCCCGTGCCGGCGCTCCCGATGACGGTCATCAGCGACCGGATCGGAACCCCGCCGAGGATCATGTCGTCTAACCCCTCGATCCCGACGTCGATCCGTTCGATCTCCGACTCGAACTCCGCCTCGTCGAACTCCGTGCCGCCGCCACCGCCCATCCCACCGCCCATCGCGTCGTCGAACCCCTCACCGAACGGGGTGTCGGCGTCCCCACCCGGTGCGGACTGTGCCCCGCCGAACGGGTCGTCACCCCCTGTGCCGCCCCCACCGGTCCCCCCCGAGTCGTCGGTCTGGGGCCCGCCGAACGGGTCGCCGCCGGTGTCGTTGGCCTGTCCACCGAACGGATCGGTGTCGGTGTCACCGGTCGGCTCCGGCGAACCACCCGACTGGACGCCACCGAACGGGTCGTCACTCGCCTGTCCACCACCGAACGAATCGTCGTCTGCGCCGCCGGGTGAGTCGCCGTCTGCACCGCCGAACGAGTCGCCGCCGCTGTCGGACTGCTCGCCGACCGAATCGGTGTCGTCACTCGTCTGTGTGCCGCCGAACGGGTCGCCGCCCCCGTCGAACGAGTCGCCACCTCCGCCGGACGAATCGCCGCCCGCTCCACCGTCGATATCGTCGAACGAGTCGCCACCTCCACCGAACGAATCGCCACTCGCCCCACCGTCGATATCGTCGAACGAGTCGCCACCTCCACCGAACGAGTCGCTCTCCGAGTGGCCGTTACCGAACGCACCACCGGACTGTCCACCACCGAACGGGTCGCCGTCGCTGGCCGACTCGGAGCCACCGGCTGCCGACGTGTCCGTCTCGCTGGCGGCAGTGGACTCCGTGTCGGTGTCGTCGGTCTCGGTGTCACCCCCCTCGTCTGCGGACGTGTCGTCTGGCTCCTCGTCGTCTTGTCGCAACGCCTTCTCGAACCAGTCTTCGTCGTCGGTCCCGCTCACGCCCCGACCACCCGGGGATGTCCCGTCGCGGCGGTGCGTCTGCTCATGTACAGTGGAAGCCGGGCGGCGCGTATGAACCTTCTGACGGGTCAGCCGTACAACGAGACGAGTGCGCGCTTGACATCTGTCTGTTCGAGATACTCGCGGATACACTGCCGTCGTTCACCTGGTGGGTCGTCGGAGGAACAACCGACGGCCGCCTCTACGTCGTTCTCGAACGCGACGAGCGAGAACGCGGCACTGTCTTTGGTATTAGTGTCTGCGACCGTCGCCTCACCGAGCCAGAGGTCGTCGACCTTCTCGTGACACTCGCGAGCTTCCCACTCCATTGAGCCGCCGAACTGCTCGTCGAGACTCGCTTGAATGTCGGCGACGGTCGCGTCGAACGGCTCTCTGTCGAGGTCCAACACCAGCGTCGCCTCGATTTGCCCAGTGACGACCTTCTCGATAGAGTATGCGAACACGTCGTATAGCCCAGCGTACCCACCCTCCGATTTGACGAAGTAGTCCTGCTCGTCGCGTCTGAAGTCGCGTAGTGCCTGTTCCTGTCGTCCGACTGTAATCGTCTGTCCGGTCTCGTCTTCGGCGATATACTTCGTGATCTCTGGGTCGACGTTGTACCTCTTGAAAACCTTCTGCATAAAATACGCGTCGTTGCGACCCTCGCCGAACGCGACGTGTCCACTCATAGTCCTCGAAGGTCCAGTTGCAACTCCTCGACGTGTTCTTTCGCCCGTTCGTAGTCGAACTGTTTCGGCGACAGTTCCGTCGTCTGGATCAGTCGGAACTCCTCGGCGAGCCACGCCTCGTGATCACCGACCGTCGCGTCGTTGAAGAACTCCCGCAAGAAGTCGACGTTGTGGGTGGTGACGAACAGCTGGACGTTCTCCTCGCGGGCGAACTCGATCAGGAACTCCACGAGTTCCTTCACGTACCCCGGGTGTAGGTGGTTCTCTGGTTCTTCGAGGAGGATTACGTCCGGAATCTCCTCCTCCGAGAGGAGTTGCCAGACGAGCGACGCGATCGTCTTCGTCCCCTCACCGAGGAAGTCGTACGGAATCGCGTACTGCTTGCCGTCCTCGTCGAAGACGAGTTCCTCGAAGCCGAACGATTCGAGATTCGGGAAGATGTCGTGGTCGCGGAGGAAGTCGCGGACGCGGACGCGGCGGAGTTCCGAGTCAGCGTCTCTGGACACTCCTGGTGGACCGATTGGGTCAATCAGACGTATCGGTGTAGTGTCTGGAGTCTCATCGACGAATCCACCTTTATCAGAAGGATGGCCCATGACGAGACTTTCCTCATCAGCAAGGGAACCAGTCTGGTTAGTAAACTCCTGAAGTGATTTCCGAACACCGTCACTTTCGGAAACAAATTCTCCGGTAAAACTTCCTGTCTCAATTTTAACAACAGAATCGGTCGGATCAACACCTGAATCTCGAAGATGCTGTTCAAAGTCGGCAACTGCCTTGATGCGCTCTTCAAAGTCCCGCTGAAATGTTGTTCCTTTTTTTGTCTCCTTATACACAACACCACCACTCACAGCGGCCTTCGAGACGAGTGGAAATGCCGTGTCCGGATCAACACGCTCTAATGAGAAGTGAAATGTGTCGTCGGATCGCTCAACATCTACACTCGTAGTAGATGCTTCAACGTTGATCAGTCGCCCAACAGCTGGATAATACCCGTTCAGGGCAGTCAAATCGTGCGCCAACTGAATCGCTTCCAGAACCGATGTCTTCCCAGTGCCGTTCCGCCCGGTCAACACGTTGAACTGACCACACTCTAGATCGGCCGCAGAGACGCACTTGAACCCGGAGATCTCGACCCGTTCGACGTGACCCATCTACACTACGTTGTCACCGGATCACTGATAAAGTTGACTCGTTCGGGTCACTCCACCCGTTCCACGACGAAGTGATCGGGGTCACGTTCCTGTCGGACGAGCCGCGCCGACTCCCGCAGCTTCACCACGTAGCCGGTCGGCGACCGTTCGAGTTCGTGGTCCGCACGCACCCGCCCGAGGTTGCCGACGACCTGCACAGAGGGTGGTTTCTGGGCGGCGCCGCAGTCGTAGATCGTCAGCAGTTCGCCGCCGTCGCGCGCCTCGTAGACGATGAGCCGGGCGTGTTGCGGCAGTCGCCAGGCGTCCGTGTCGGGGGCCGCGTCGGCGCGAGGGAGTTTGAGCGTCACTCGCCGTTCGCTTCGGCGGCCAGCCCAGTCTTTCCTTCGATCACCGACAGCGTCTCGGCGAGTTCCTGTTCGTCCGCGGCGTCGCCGTACACCCGTCGGAGCAGTTCCGCGAGCCGGTAACGGTACCGGCCACAGGTGGCGTGTTCGATCACGCCCGCCCGCCGGAGCGTCCGGTTGCGGGCGTAGGCGAACTCCCGGTCGCCGGAGCCGCCGGCGGCGACGTGCGCCTCGACTGGCGTCGCGCGGTACGCCTCACGGTAGTGGGCCAACATCCCCAGCGTCACCTCGTCGAACCCCTCCAACGCGTCGACGAACCCCGTGACGACCGCCTCCCGGCTCCGGAGCTCCGTCCCGGCGACGAACGTCGACAGCTCTGCCGACGACTCGAAGCCGGACTGCCGCACCGCGCTCGCGAGATCGTCGTCGTCGACCGCCGGGAGCGATATACCATTCGGCGACTGCGGCGCGGAGCCGAGCCCTGCTGCCGCCGATCCGCCGTCGCTCGCTCCCGCGGTCGGCTCCGGGTCCGCCTGGGTCGCCGTCACCTCTGCGTCTGTGGTGGCGGTCACGACCGTCCCGCCCGACTCCGGGACCGACGCCTCGCGTTCTGTCCTGCTCTCTCGTTTGGCTGTCGTCTCGGCGTCACCGTCGTCGGGAGTCACGCCAGTCGGGGGAGTCCCGCCGGCGTCGGCAGTCGCAGCAGCCGTCGCCGCGTCGGAGCTGTCGGTCGCACCGTCTGCCGGGTCACTCCTCTCGGAGTCGGCTGTCGCGCCGGCGAACTGGTCGGGTCGCGCCTTCGCGGGGTTGGTGCCGTCACCGCCGCGGTAGGAGGCGCCGGAGCGTTGGAGCATCGCCTGCGCGAACTGGTCGGCCATCTCGGACATGTCGCGGGCGTCCGCCAACTCCCGTTCCAGCTGTCGGATGCGCTGGCGTTTCTCGTCGAGTTCCTGACGGAGATCCGCCAGTTCCGACTCGCGGCGTTGTTGTTCGTCCGTGATCTCCTCCAGCTCCGAGACCAGATCACCGGAGACATCCTTCAGGTCCGGGCGCTCGAAGTCCTCCAGCCCGGGCGTGGCGCCGGCGTCGAACGTCTGTTTGCGGTCGAACTGGACGCGTCGGATCGACTCCGCCCAGTCGGTCATCAGAAACGCCTCGCCGTCGTCCACCTCCTCGATTGCCGCGCCGTACTCGCTCCCGAGGATTCGCTTGACCACCTTCGTGTCGTTGTCCCAGGTGAGGCGGTGCCAACAGAGCCAGTCACACTGCGTGATGAAGTCCTTCTTCACGTCTGCCGGTCGTTGGCTGATCCCGACGATCCCCAGTCCGTGTTTCCGGCCGCGTTTCCCGATCTTGATCAGCGTCCGTCCGGTGTCGTCCAACCCGGCACCCTCGGGGATGTACTCGTGACACTCCTCGACGAGCATCAGAAACGGCTTCTTCAGCTTCTTCTCTTTCGCGAACAACTGCCGAGCCGTCTCCCGGACGAGTTTGTTCGCCACGTCCTCGTCGAGGAATCCGGACACGTCGAGGATGATCGGGACGTTCTGCTCCAAGGCGAGCCCGGCGAGTTTCTCGGCGTGTTCGTCGCTGATCTGGATGTCACACTCCTCGTCTGCGCCGGCGTGGAGAATCTCGTACTCCTCTTTGAGTCCGTAGTACTCCCCGTCGCTGTCGACGATCAACACGGGGAAGTTGTTGTCCAACAGGTTCTCGATCACGACCGAGGCGGTGTTGCTCTTGCCGGAGCCGGACTTGCCGGTGATGAACCCCCGCCCGGTGAGAATCTCGACCACCGGCAACGAAATCGGCGTCCCCGGTTCGAGATTCGACGCCCCGCCCGGGCCGGCGCTCACGTCCGCGACGGTGATCGTCTCCGTCTGCTCGCTCATCACTCGGGCGTGAGCCGGCCGCAAGGATAAGTCCCCGCGCCGGTGTCTGACGCACGTCACGCGACCCCCGCCCGAACGGTTATCACCAGCGCCCTCCTCCCGCCGGCGTGGAGGAGTGTACAGTCTGTCATCCGGTGGTCGACGGGGAACTGCTCTCGATCCGGAAGCAACGCGGCGTCGGCGAAGGGAAAATCGTCGGCGCGGGCGGGGCAGTCGAAGCCGGCGAGACGGTTCGTGAGGCGGCGATCCGCGAGGTTGAGGAGGAACTGCGCGTCACCCCGGCCGGTGTCGAGAAGCTCGGCGAGGTCGACTTCCACTTCCGAGACGACACGGAAGACGACGACTCGTTGTTCGTCCACGTGTTCCGCGCCGAGGGAATCGACGGCGAGCCCGAACAGACACCCGAGGCCGTCCCGCGGTGGGACCCCGTCTCACAACCCCCGTACGAGGAGATGTGGCCCGACGACCGGATCTGGCTCCCACACCTGCTCGACCGCCGGCGGTTCCAGGGGACGTTCGTCCTCGACGACGACGGGGAGTCGATGCGCTTCTACGAGGTGGAACTGGACGTGACGTTCGGCTGACTGCAGCGTCGACAGATCACTCCTCGCTGTCGTCGAAGGAACCCAACGAGGGCTGTGCCGGACCGGTCTCGCGCCGGGACTTCGCGTCTACCTCGTCGTTTGCCCGGTTCGCGTTCGCCCCATCGCTCGTCCGGTTCGCGTCCGCCTCGTCGCCCGCCCGGTTCGCGTTCGCCCCATCGCTCGTCCGGTTCGCGTCCGCCTCGTCGCCTGCCCACTCGGTGAGCGTCGCCGGCCGTTCCCCGTTCGTCTCGTCCTCCCGACGCGGGGTGGCCCAGTCGGTCAGGGTCGTCGCCGGCGACTCCCCGTCGTCGGTCCCGTCAGTTTCGGTCCCCTCGCCGGCGTCGTAGCCGCCGAGTGACGCCTGTCGCCCACCGTCGAAGGAGAGCTTCGACACCCGGACGCCCAGCTTCCGGACCGCGTCGTCTTCGAACTCCGCCAACAGGTCGAGCGCGACCGCACGCACCAGCTCCGGGTCGTCGACCGGCCCCGACAACGACTCGGCGCGGGTGTTCACCTCGAACGGCGGTTGGACGACCTTGATCCCGATCGTCTGGTACAACGCCTCCCGGGAACGGGCACGCTCGGCCACGTCGGCCGCGAGCGCGCGCACCTTCTCGCGTTTCGCCGTCTCGTCGTCGGTCGCCTCGGTGAACGCCGACTCTCGGGAGAGCGACTTCGGGCGACCGCGAGGGGTGACCGCTCGGTCGTCCCGACCGCGGGCGCGGTCGTACAGCTCCCGCCCACGGTCCCCGAACCGGCTCGCGAGCCGCCCGGGGTCTGCGTCGGCCAGTTCGCCGGCGGTGTCGATTCCCATCTCGGCGAGTTCCCGCGCACGCACCGGGCCGACGCCGTGGATGTCCTCGACCGGGAGCGGTGCGAGGAACCCCTCGACGGCCGACGGCGGGACGACCGTCAGTCCGTCCGGCTTGTCGTGGTCGGAAGCGACCTTCGCGACAGCCATGTTCGGGCCGACGCCGACGCTCGCCGGCACGCCCACCCGGCGTTGGATCGCCTGTTTGACGTGTCGGCCGTACCCCGCCGCGAGCGTCCGGCTGTCCTCGGGTTCGGTGTGGCCGTTCCCCTCGCCGACCCGTTGCCAACTGGTCACCGCCGTCGCGTCGAGGTACGCCTCGTCGATGCTCACCTCGCGGACGGTGTCGGCCAGATCGTGCAACACCGCCTTCACCTCGCTCGCGACCGACTCGTAGAACGCCATCTCGACCGGGCGGTAGTGACCCGCCGCCCCCGGGTTCGGGGCGTCGGGGTCAGACCGGTCTGCGTCGGCCACGCGCGGGAGACGTTCGAGCGCCTCAGAGATCGGCTGGGCAGAGTCGACCCCGTACTCGCGGGCCTCGTAGCTCGCCGTCGCGACCGCGCCGTGAGTCGCCCCGTGTTCGTACCCCATGCCGACGACCACCGGCTCCCCGTCGAGCTTCGGCTCGCGGAGCCGCTCACAGGAGGCATAAAAGCAGTCCATGTCGACGTGACAGATCACGCGCTCACCCGGCCCGTCGTCGACTCCGGGGAGCGTCTCCTCCATACCACCAGTGGGGGCGCGCGTGGGCCTCAACCTTCGGTTCGCGGGCGTGGTGGAAGTGGTCGTCCGGCGTCTGGTCGTCCGGAGTGTGGTTGTCTGGAGTGTGGTCGTTCGGAGTGTAGTTGTCCGGAGTGTGGTCGTCCAGAATTCGGTTCGCGGGCACGAGAGCGGCGGCTCGGTCTGTCTGTCTCGCGGCCACACCCTCCCCAGCCGACTGCGGCGCTCGTCGGAGCCGTGTCGTTCCGGGGTCGCCACAGTTCGGTGGACTTTACGCGCCGGTGGCCGAACCGCCGCGCGTGACAGACGACAGCAGCGACGAGGCGTACCGCACGGAGTCGGACAGTCTCGGGGAGATGCAGGTACCGGCCGACGCCTACTGGGGGGCCCAGACCCAGCGCGCGGTGGAGAACTTCCCCATCTCCGGAATCGGGTTCGGGCGGCGGTTCGTCCGCGCGCTCGGCGTCGTAAAGAAGGCCGCCGCGCAGGCGAACCGCGATCTGGGGCTGCTCGACGAGGAGACGGCCGAGGCGGTCGTCGCGGCCGCCGAGGAAGTGATCGCGGGCAACCACGACGACCAGTTCCCGGTCGACGTGTTCCAGACCGGCTCGGGCACCTCCTCGAACATGAACGCCAACGAGGTGATCGCGAACCGCGCCGCCGAGATTCGGGGCGCAGAGGTTGGCGACCGCGTCGTCCACCCGAACGACCACGTCAACTACGGCCAGTCGAGCAACGACGTGATCCCGACCGCGATGCACGTCGCCACCGTAGAGGCCGTCGAGAAGGACCTCCTGCCCGCACTGGAGACGCTCCACGCCGCCTTAGACGAGAAGGCGGCGGCGTTCGACGGCGTGGTGAAAACCGGTCGCACCCACCTCCAGGACGCGACGCCGATCCGGCTGGGCCAGGAGTTCGACGGCTACCGCACCCAGATTCGAAAGGGGATCGAACGCGTGAAAGACAGCCGCACGCGACTGCGGGAACTCGCGTTAGGCGGCACCGCGGTCGGGACCGGGCTCAACACCCACCCGGAGTTTCCCGAGCGCGCCGCCGAGTACATCAGCCGCGAGACAGACACGGAGTTCCGCGAGGCGGACAGCCACTTCGAGGCACAGGCCGCCCACGACGCGATGGGGGAGGCACACGGCGCGCTCCGCACCGTTGCCGGCAGTCTGAACAAGATCGCCAACGACCTCCGGTTGTTGGCCTCCGGCCCACGCAACGGGCTCGGCGAGATCGAACAACCGGAGAACCAGCCCGGCTCCTCGATCATGCCCGGTAAGGTGAACCCGGTCGTCGCCGAGGCGGTCAACCAGGTCCACACCCAGGTCGTCGGCAACGACGCCGCCGTCTCCGCGGGCGCGGCCGGTGGGCAGTTGGAGCTGAACCTCTACAAGCCGGTGATCGCGCACAACGTCCTCCAGTCGGCCGACCTGTTGGCGAACGCCAGCGAGGTCTTCGCCGAGCGGTTCGTCGCGAAGCTGGAGGCCAACGCCTCCTACGCCGCCGACCGGGTCGAACAGTCGATGGCGTTGGCGACGGCGCTCAACCCCGCGATCGGCTACGACCGCGCCAGCGAGGTCGCCAAGACGGCGCTGAAACAGGAGAAGACGATCCGGGAGGTCGTCGTCGAGAAGGGGTATCTCGACGAGTCCGAGGTCGACGACGTGCTCGACCCCGAGGCGATGACCCACCGTGTTATTCTCGGCGACGACGAAGACGACGAGGACAGCGACGGAGAGTGACGCTAGGAGACGGTAACAACAGAGAGTGAGACGCTCGGAGACGGCAACAACACGAAGTGAGACGCCGAGAGACCAACGGATCGTCGCCGAGACCAGCTACGCTTCCTCGGCGGCCGCCTCGAAGGCCTCGTACTGCTTCCGAAACGCCGCCTCACACGACTCACAACAGAAGTGTTCGAGATCGTCGCCGACGACGGTGCTGGTCCCCTCCGCGGTGACGGTGTTGCCACACTCGGCACAGTCGAGCGCGAACCCGGCGGGGTCGACCGACGCGGTCCACTCCGTGTCCGCGACCAGATCGACCGTCGTGTCGTCGACGGCGGCCGGCTCGACAGTCTCGGCGACCCACTCGTGGACGGCGGTCGTGGTCGTGCGCGCGAACGCCACGATCTCGCCGCCGGCGGTCGTGAACAGATGTTCGGTCGCGTCGGCGCCCGCCAACGCCGTCCGGACGCGCTCGGTCTCGCCGGACCCAGGTGTCACTCGGACGAGGACGGGCGTCCCCTCGCGGAGCGTGCCGTGGTCCACCTCGATGGTGAACTGCCGGATCACACCCGCCTCCTGAAGCCGGCTCACCCGGTCGGAGACCGCGGGCGGCGTGAGGTCGACCCGTTCGCCGATCTCGCTGTACGAGCGCCGGCCGTCCGACGCGAGCAGTCTGAGAATGACGATATCAGTCTCATCGAGTTCGCGCATGATTACCCACACGAGCACGGAAGAACAAGAAGCTGACTGGATCGGTACGCGACGGCCGTGTGAATAGTTGTCGAGCAACTCGGTAAGAGACCGGCAGTTGGCCCCACAAACGTCGGCTGTCCGGGGTAAAATATCGGTATATTCAAATCCTCCCGGTTCGATCATACGGGTATGCCTCAGATGGCGACACGAGCGACAGGTCGGGACCTGCTTCGATGCCGAAAGTGTGGGACGGAGTTCCCAGAGGGTCGTGCGACAGAAGACGGGTGGCACTACGGCTGTCCGGAGGACGGCTGTGACGCCAGCGGGATCGGACAGGGACTGAAACGGGTCGACTGACGGCGCGTCGGTCCGCGCTCGCTGTCCGTTCCCCTGACGTGTCACACGGTCTTTCACTACTCCGGACCTCCCTCCACCCGAAAAACTCTGTTGTCTCCGCTCGCGGTCTCCCTTTCTTCCCGCGACTGTTCCGAACGATGTCGTCTCGCCACGCGAACCGTGGCCGTGGATTTACCTCCGCGCCCCGGTCACCAACGCACGTGACGCCCGCAATCACAGCCGACGGGCTCTCGAAGCGGTACGACGAGACGGTGGCCGTCGAGTCAGTCGACCTACAGATCGACCGCGGCACAGTGTACGGCTTCCTCGGCCCGAACGGCGCCGGCAAGACGACGACGATGCGGACGTTGACGACGCTGACAGTCCCAACGAGCGGGACCGCGACCGTCGCCGGCGCGCCCGTGACGGACCGCGACGCGGTCGTCGACCGGATCGGCTACCTCCTCGCTCGGTTCGACCTCGCAGGCGACGCCGACCGCCGGATCGACGACTACTCCCGGGAGATGAAACAGAAGATCGGCATCGTCTAGACGATCCTCCACGATCCGGACGTGTTGTTCATACACTGTCGCAGTGTTGGTGGCTTTCTCCCACCGGTAAAGCGGTGGTGTGAGAAATCGCCCGTCGGGGTCTCAGCCCTCAACGACCGCCGACAACACCGCGTCACGCACCGCGTCACGACGACCGCGGAGATACTCGATCCGGCCCTCGCGAACGCCGGCAGCGGTGACACCACCGTCCGGCACCTCCTCGGCGGCCGCACTGGCGACGGCTCGCACGTCCACGTCCTCGTCGGCGCGGACGTACAGATCGTCACCGCCGAACACGACGACCGGCTCGTCGTGTCGCCGACCGAGTTCGTCCGCCAACAGCTCCGTCGGCGGGAAGTCGTAGCGGTGTGCAAACGCGTCGGCGTCGAGCACACGCACCTCGCGCCCACTCACTGGGTGCCGTTCCAGGTTCGCGGACGCGGTCTCCAGCTCTCGGTCGAGCCGTTCGCGGAACTGGTCGGCGACGTGACCCGCCAGGTCACCGTCGTCGTCGAACAACAGGTCCGCGACGAGTTCGCGTTTGTCCTCGTACTGCTGGTAGAACGCCTCCAACGACATCGCCGCCCGGAGATCCGCGACGTGGTCCGTGTCGTACCCCGCCTCGCTCGCGAGGTCGGCAAACGCCGCCGGCGCTTCCTCCCAGTAGCTGATCGCCGGGAGGTGTGCGATCTCCGACTCCACCTCCGGGTTGATCGTCGCCCCCAGCGTCGCCGCGAACGCGCCGGTGGTCAGCTCCGGCGCGTTCGGCGTCGCCGGCGGGCTGACGGTCGTCTCGACGGAGTCGGCGACCTCCACGTCACCGACCCGTGCGTCGACAACGACCCGCTCGGCGCCGTAGACGCCCAGCAGGCCCAACCCGTCGGCCGACTCCTCTGTCGACCCCGTCCCAAGCAACAACACGAGCGGGAGCTTCTCGTCGTGTCGCGCCTGGTCGGTGAGCATCCGCGTCGTGTCGTTCGTCGCCGCGTCCATATCGTACACCGACCCGTCGATCGGTCGCCGGTCGAAGTAGTGGTACTCGGCGTCCGACTCCGGGTGTTCCGAGCGGACGAGCGGGAGCGTCGCGCGTTCGACGGCCGCGCCGGCGACGTAGCCGTCCGCAGTCGCCGCGTGCCGGACGACGATCGGGCGGTCCGAGAGGACGGCGCGGTGGATCGCCTCCGCGGCGTCCAACAACCGTTCTTCGACGGCGTCGACCGCCGGGTGGTCTGCCAGCGCACGCACCTCGTCGGGTCGGCTCTTGTCCCGCATCGCCTCGGCAAGCCGTTGTTCGACCGTCTCGGCGTCGTCGCCGTCGAGTGCCGCAAGCGCCTCCGTCTCCACCTGGATCTCGTCGCGTCGCTCCTCGACCTCGCCGTCCAGTCGGACCGTCTCGCCGGCCTCGATCCCGGGGTACGCCCGGACACCGGCTTCGACGAACGCCGCACAGTCGACCGTCCCGGTCTCGTCGCGGAGTTCGAACACTGTCGGCCCGCTCGTCTGCCGGGCGTCCGCGATCTCGCCTTCCAACCGGATCGTCTCGCCGACGCGATCCGAGAGGCTCTCTATCGTCGCTCGCTCTGTCTCGTCTGTGTCGTCTGTGGCCGTCTCCTCGGTGTCGGCGTCCGTGTCGTCTGTGGCCGTCTCCTCGACGTTGTCCGTGTCGTCTGTGGCCGTCTCCTCGACACTGTCTGTGTCGTCTGTGGCCGTCGCCTCGGTGTCGGCGTCCGTGTTGTCTGCGGCCGTCTCCCCGACACTGTCTGTGTCGTCAGCGACTACCTCCTCGGCGTCTGCTGTGTCCGTCTCCTCGGCGTCTGCTGTGTCCGTCTCCTCGGCATCTGCACCGTCAGCCGGGGTGCCGAACTCGAAGCTCGTGTCCTCAGCCGTCTCGCGGTCGGTGTCCGCCGGCGACGGCTCGTTACCGACCGTCGCCGTGTCGTCTGCGTCGTCGGCGTCTGCGCCATCGGTGTCTGCACTGCTCGTGTCGTCCGTCTCACTGCTCTCCTCGTCGCCACTCTCGTCTGCACTGCTCTCGTCACTCGTTTCACTGCTCTCGTCGTCGCCGCTCTCGTCGACTGCCGTCGGCTCTCGCTCCCGTTCGCCGTCTTGGACGAGCGAGCCGCGGAACTCCCGTTCGGCCTGTCGGATCGACCACGAGAGGTCGACGTTCCCGTTGTCGCGGACGTTCTTCACCTGCACGTAGACGGTGTCGCCCGGCTCCCAGTCCAGCGACTCCAGCCGCTGGTCCAACTCCGACCGGTGGAGGAGCCCGGTGACGCTCGGCGAGAGGTCGACGAACACGCCGAAGTCGGCGTAGCCGTCGACCGTGCCGCGGTAGAA
>ERZ1034486.2-NODE-2-length-93577-cov-5.567610_pt1 | contig 93577 bp, 99 predicted proteins | sample MGYA00520683_ERZ1034486 | MGnify/ENA primary metagenome ERZ1034486 (study PRJEB33760, sample SAMEA4777685) | hypersaline lake metagenome | biome: hypersaline environment; feature: brines | place: Spain | collected 2012-08 | depth 0 m ...
TTTTAACCGGACGGTCGGGGGTTCGAATCCCTCTCGGCCCGTCCGTGGATTCGAAATAGAGAGCAGAGCGGCCGCTGTCGGAAGGAACGAGATAGCCATCTCCAGTGTCGAGTAACGAAACGAGGGTGGGAGAGGGGGTGGGGCCGGGACGAGGCGTGCGTCGCGACGGGCCCGATCACGACGCACCGGGTGGCGTCGGCGTGGCGCGGATTCGGTCGCCGAGCAACGACGAGAAAAGCGTCGTCTCTCGGCAACTACAGATAATGTGGCGTCGCACATAAACCCACTGTTGTCGGCGGGCGTGGCTGGCGTCGGAGCTATATAGCTGTCCGGAGGCCAAACTGGTATACCGGTTCCACCCCAAGCGTTGTCTATGGGCCAGGTACGGGCCGACAGCCTGCTCGGAACCGCCGACGGGGTTCTTGACGAACCGACACGACTGTTTCGCCCCCACCCGCTCGGCGAGCCGGGTGACGAAGTCGTCGCCGCCGACGGCGACGAGACGCTCGTCGGACAGCTGTTGGACGTGACGGAGGTGCCGTTGGCGCACCTCAACGTCGCACCCGACACGCGGGAACGACTGTGTACCGAACTCGGTGACGACCGGACCGTCTTCGTCCACGAGATCGCGACGCGCGGCGACTGAGCCACCCGACGGCCGTTCGTCGTGTCGCCCCGTTCGACGGGGCCACACACAACTGTCAAGCCACGGGCGCGTCTCGCTTTCACATGGGATACCACACGTTCGACATCGAGCGAGCCGACGCACTCGAAGATGTCGAGCGATTCCAGTACTGTTCCGCAGAGACACTACGAGCCGCACTCGCCGTTCCGGAGTCGGCGACCGTCGCCGACCTCGGCTCGGGAACCGGTTTCTACACCGACGTGATCGCACCACACGTCACACAGTGTTACGCCGTCGACGTGCAGGCAGAGATGCACGACGCCTACCGCGAGAAGGGACTGCCGGCGTCCGTCGACCCCGTCACCGCCGAGGTGGCGGATCTCCCGTTCGAGACGGACGCACTCGATGCGGCCTTCTCGACGATGACGTTCCACGAGTACGCCAGCGAGCCGGCGCTGGCGGAACTGGCGCGTGTCGTTCGCCCCGGCGGGCGTGTGGTCACGGTCGACTGGAGCCGCCACGGCCCCGGTGAGGCGGGGCCGCCGCGTGAGGAACGGTTCGGTGCCGGCGAGGCGGCGACGTTCTTTGCCGAGGCAGGATTCAGCGTGGAACGCGCCGAGGAGCGGATCGAGACGATGGTGATGGTAGCAAGTTCGTGATCGGCGGGTCGTTCGAAGACACGCAGCGACACGGCAGGACGCTGGTCTCCACCTGCGACGGCAATCGTTATCAGCACCGGAGGTGTACACTGGGGTGTGAACCAGAGCGAGATTGAGGAACACGTGGAGGAACTCGCCGAGGTTGCGGGGATGGAGCCAGAGGAGATGGCCGAGAAGATCCAGATCGCTGGCTCCGATTAGGAAGGCGAGTAGCAGCGTTTACTCTTTAATCGCCCGGTTTCCCGAAGACGGGAGCGAGGTGTACCGTGTCGTCTTCGACAGAGAGGCGTTCAGGAACGGGGCGACGAAAGCCCCGAACAAGTATCTTCAGGAGGTGTCAGTGGAGACAGCGCGGTACGTCACGTCGTCTCTCGACTCGTTCCACAGGGAGCATTTCGCCGACTTCGCTACTGACACTGAAGCGTGGTTCAGGCTCGCGTACGAACCGTGAGACGGGCGGGGGGGACGAGGAACCGCGACCACTACCCCCGTTACGTTGCCACAATCCCCGTTTCCTATCAGTTGCGACCCGTACGCCGGCCCGTGAGCGACCGAATCCACCTCAATCTCTTCACGATGAACTCCGTCGAGCACGTCTCGCCGGGGTCGTGGCGACACGCGGGCGACCGGTCACACGAGTACACCGACCGCGAGTACTGGACAGAGATCGCCCGGACGGCGGAGCGTGGCGGGTTCACCGCCGTCTTCTTCGCGGACGTGCGGGGCGTCTACGACGTGTACGGCGGCGACCGGGAGACGGCAGTACAGAAGGGTGTCCAGACGCCCGCGAACGACCCGACGTATCTCCTGCCGGCGATGGCGGCGGTGACGGACCGGCTCGGCTTCGCGGTGACACGCTCGACCACCTACCAACACCCGTACGAACTCGCCCGACAGTTCTCGACGCTCGACCACCTCACGGACGGACGGGTCGCGTTCAACGTCGTCACCTCGTATCTGGAGTCGGCGGCGGTGAATCTCGGCTTGGACGAACGGATGGACAAACAAACCCGGTATGACCGTGCAGACGAGTTCCTCGCCGTCTGTTACGCGCTGTGGGAGGAGTCGTGGGACGACAACGCCGTCGTCCGGGACGCCGAGGCGGGGGTGTACACCCGACCAGAGGGTGTCGACCGCATCGACCACGAGGGGGAGTTCTTCGACATCCCGGGGCCACACGGCTGTGAGCCGTCGCCACAACGGACGCCCGTGCTGTTCCAGGCCGGCTCCTCCGAGCGCGGGCGAACGTTCGCGGCGCGCAACGCGGAGGCGGTGTTCTGCTCACAGCCGACGGAGGCGGGCGTCCGCGAGTACGTCGACGACCTCCGAACGCGGGCGGCCGACCACGGTCGCGATCCGGACCGACTCGCCTTCTTCCCGGGGATCGTCCCGGTGGTCGGCGAGACCGAGGCGGCCGCACAAGCGAAACACGACCGCCTGCGCGAGGGGGTCGACGTGGAGGCGACGCTCGCCTTACTGTCGGGGTTCCTCGATATGGACCTCTCGGCGTTGGACCCCGATCAACGGATCGAACACATCGAGACGGACGCGATCCAGGGGACGATGAACGCGTTCACCCAGACGGACCCCGACCGGGAGTGGACCGTCCGCGAGGTCGCGGAGTTCTCCGGGCTGGGGACGACCTCGCCGGTCGTCGTCGGCACACCCACCGAGGTCGCTGACGAGATGGAACGGTGGGTCCGGGAGGTCGGCGTCGACGGGTTCAACATCAAGGAGGTGGTCCGCACCGGGACGCTTGACGACTTCGTCGATCTGGTCGTCCCCGAACTGCGCGAACGGGGACTGCTCCCGGCAGAAACGGAGACGGGGACGCTCCGTGACCAGTTGTTCGACGACGGTCCGCAGCTCCCGCCGACACACCCCGGAAGCGACGGGTGAGTCGGCTCCGTTCCGACACAAGTCGGCTCCGTTCCGGCACGAGCTGGCTCTGTTTCGACACGAGCTGGCGTCGTTCCGCCACGAGCAGGCTCGATTCGTGACACTCGGTTGTGGTCTCGTCCGTGTTGTTCCGGTGCCACGAACCGCCGACGCTAGGATTAAGTGGGGGCCACCACTACCGTCGGGTGACGCTTCGCTTGGAGGGCCGAAGCGTCAGCGGGGACCAACTCGTGGCGGCACGCGCACCGCAGTTTCTGCGGCGCGTTCCGCCCTTTCATCGAACCACGACGAGTCGTCAGCACGGCGGCCGTCTGAACAGTCCGTCCGCAAGCGCCGACGCTGCCACGAGCGTGCCGGCCGACACCGCGACCGGACCGCCGAGGGTGTGTCCCGCCAGAGCGACGAACAGTCCCAACCCGATCACGCCCAGCAACGCGTCCGGTCGGTCGACTGAGAGCGACACGGTAATGAGATGTAATTAGACCCAGGAGTATCTTGTGGGATGGAGTCACGGCACGGCGGCTGTCGAGGGGAAGCGATCCAAGAGAGCGTGGCGTCAGGAGTCCGCAGAGACGCGTTCCTCGTCGGCGAGTGTCGCGATCCGGTCGGGGGCAGTCTCCGGGAGCGAGCCGACCGGTGGGAGCCCCTCCTCGGTTGCGGCGAGGTCGGCGGCGTACGACCGGAGTCCCTCCGGTGTCGTCTCGGAGACCGCCGAACTGCCGGCGACGACCGCGAGTTCGAACACGTCCGTCTCCAGGTTGCAGTCAAGCGCGGCGGGGTCGTCGGCCGACCGGTGGAGCGTCTGGTTGCGGCCGAACCGCTGGACCACTCGGACGGCGTCGTGGGCCGCCGCCGTCCGGGCGAGCAGGTAGAAGCCGCGGGCGACGAACACGTCCGCCGCCACCACCTCGATGTCAGCGGCAACGGCCTCCCCGGTGGCGACCGGCGCTGTGGAGACGGCCGGCGTCCCACTCCCGTCGGTCGCGTCCAATGGGGGTTCAGACGCGTTCCACGGATCGTCGTGAGCGAGCTGTCGGGTGAGCCGCAACCCCTCGTAAATCAACTGTACGCCGGCGGCACGGTCACCGACGGGGACCGTGTCGGCGTCCGTGGTCAGCCCGCGAGCGCTGTAGACGGTGAGCAGGCCCGGAGTCATCTCGGCGTCCGCGAGCCGTCCGGTGAGTGTCTCTCGGAGACGGGCCGGCTCGATGTCGGCCACCGCCTCTTCGGCAGACTCACGGACCCGCACGGCGTCGTCCATTACCTCACCTATAGCGGAGGCACACGCAAAGACCTTTGGAAACCGCCAGCCAACGGTCGAACGTGATCAGACAGGCGGCCGCCGAGGGTGTGCGTCGGGTGACACTCGACCGGCCGAACGCCCGCAACGCGCTGGTTCCACCGGCGTTGGACGACCTCGCGGACGCCGTCGCGGACGCCGCCGAACCGGTGGTGTTGCTTCGGGGTGCCGGCTCGGCGTTCTGTGCCGGCGCCGACTTAGACAGCGTCGCCGGACTGTCGGAGCCGGCGGCGTTCGCCCGGCGCGGCCAACGGGCGGCCCGCCGGATCGAGACGGCCGAGAGCGTCGTCGTCTGCGGGGTCGACGGCCCCGCACGGGGTGGTGGTGTCGAGCTGGCGTTGGCGTGTGATCTCCGGGTGGCGACACCGGCGGCCAGCTTCGCCGAGTCCGGCGTCCGACACGGTCTGTTCGGTGCGTGGGGGGGCACCCACCGCCTCCCCGCGGCGGTCGGGCCGGCGGTCGCCCGGGACATGATGCTCACCGGCCAGACGGTGGACGCGACGGCCGCACGGCGTGTCGGACTCGTCTCCCGGGTCGTCGATGACCCCCTCACGGTCGCGACGACGCTGGCGGACGCGCCGGCGACGACGCTCCGTGCCGTCCGGTCGCTCCTGACCCCGACGGACGACCGGCGCCGGAAGCGGGCCGAACGCCGCGAGCGTGCGGCGTTCGCACGTCTCCACGCCGCCCACGTCGACGAACTGGCGGCCGCGCGCGCCGAGCACACGGACGACGCCGGCAAAGAGTGACGGTCGAACCGTGTTGTCGGCGGGATAGTGGTCGCCCGCTCTCTCGTCTGATAACTGTCACGCGCAGGTCCGACAGAGGAGCCACAGCGACGCTGACGGTGGCGTCAAGATTATACCCCGGGAAATCAGAGTTGATAGCGAATGGCCGAGGAAGACGAAGAGATCATCGAGGTGCTGGGGAACAAGTACAACCCCGAGATCTTGGACGCCACGGGGGAGCCGAAGTCCGCACAGGAGCTGTCCGACGAACTGGACGTACCGATCGCCACCTGCTACCGCCGAATCAACGAACTGGAGGAGACGGATCTGTTGGAGCTACACGACCGCCCGTTGTCCGACGAACACCGTCGGATCAAGGTGTACCGGCGGTCAGTCGACACCGTCGAGGTGACCTTTCGCGACGGGCTGAACGTCGAGTTGGAGGAACGCTCGGAGGTCCAGAACAAGCTCGATCAGGTGTGGCAGACGATGACCGAAGGGTGATCAGAAGCCGGCCGCGGGGTCGTCACCACCCATCATCGAGAACCCGCTGGCCTTGTCGTAGACGGTGATCCCCCCATCGGCGATCTCCATCGGGAAGATGTCCGTGTCGATGTTCTGTTTCCGCATCTTCGCCACCCAGACGTACCGGTTGACGCCGTCGTCGGTCGGGGTCTGGATGAAGTAGACGTTGCCGTCCGTCAGGAAGTTCTCCAACCCGATCTCCGTCTCCGGGAACACCGCCCCTTGTTCGTTGATCAGAAGCGAGGTGAGCCCGTTACGCTTGAGGATGTCGGAGAACTTCAGCAGGTACGTGCGTTCTTCGGCCTCGTCGTCGAAGAACAGTTGGAACATCGTCAGCGAGTCCAACACGAGCCGGTCGTAGCTGGTGTCTGCGAAGTCCTCCAACAACGTCTCCAAGGTGGCGTTAAAGTCACTTTCCCGGAGCATCTCCGTTTTGTCGTAGATCTGGATCTCCCCGTCGTCGACCATCTCACCGAACTCCTCGAAGCCGATGGAGGTCGCCGCCTCGCGGATCGCGCTCGCGTCCTCCTCGAAGGAGATGTAGATCCCGCGTTCGTCGTGGTCCGCCACACCCGTGTAGAGATACTGAATCCCGAACAAACTCTTGCCGGTTCCCGGGTTGCCGCTGACCAGCACCGTCGCGTCTTTCACCAACCCACCGTTGAGAATCTCGTCTAGTCCCGTGACGCCTGTCGCCACCGTCTTGACCATACTGTCTACTTCGGCGGCGACGGTGTAAATAGTTGTGTGGCTTCGGCGTCGCCGCGACATGGGTCGGCGTGCGACAGTTTTAATATCTGCATTCGCGCAGTTGTAATGCATGACAGCTGACGGCACGCGATCCGTGGGGGCGGGTGTGTCGTGACGCGCAGCGTGCTCGTCGTCGAGGACGAGACGCAGGTGGCGGATCTCTACCGCGGCTACCTCGAAGACGACTACGACGTGACGGTCGCCGAGACGGGCGCAGAGGCGCTCTCGGTGGTCGACGACGAGACGGACGCGGTCCTGTTGGACCGACGACTCCCGGACCGCCCGGGCGCGGAGGTGCTCGCGGAGATTCGCGAGCGTGGTCTCGACTGCCGGGTCGCGATGGTGACTGCCGTCGAGCCGGACACGGACATCGTCCAGATGGGGTTCGACCTCTATCTGGTGAAGCCGGCGACCCGTGACGACATCCGACAGGTCGTCGACCGGCTCGAAACCCGGGCGAGCTACGACGAACGGCTCCAGCGTGTCGCCTCACTCGTCTCGAAACGGGCCGTGTTGGAGGCCCAACGGACGGCGGCGGAACTCGACACGAGCGACGAGTACGCCGCGTTACTCGACGAGATCGAGGAACTCCAGTCGGAACTGGAGGACCTCTCGGAGGCGTTCTCGCCGGACGACTACCGGCTCCTGTTCCGAGAGATCGGCGACGAACACGCCTCCGAGTCCGCCTGACGCCGCGCGCAGCCGACGCGACAATCGCCTCTCCCCACACTCGCCGCTTGCCCACCACTACCTCTCGGTTAGTTGCTCACCCGCCGCTACCCCTCGCATAGTTGCTCACCTACCAGTTCGTCCGCCCGCGCGAGGAACGCCTCCTTCCCGTCTGCGGGGATCGTGGCCCCGGCGGCCACGTCGTGGCCACCGCCTTCACCGTCGACGGCCGCCGCCGCCTCGCTCATCACGACCGACAGATCCAATCCCTGCCGGACGAGCCGGTGGGTGCCACGCGCGGACACTTTCACTTTCTCGGCGGTCTTGTCGGCGAACGCGAGGATCGGCACGGATCGTGGGATTCCTTCCGCGCCGACGGCCATTCCGGCGACGATCCCGACGATTGTCTCCCGAATCCGGCTGTTGGCGTCGAACCACTGGAGACTCTCGCCGTGTTGTGTCCCCTCCGACTGGATCAACTCTACCCCCTCCGAGAGGTTCCGGCGGTGGGTCCGGAGCAACGTTCGAGCGCGGTCCAACGCGGCGTCTCGGTCACCGAGGCACACTGCCAACCCCACGTCCGCGCGGTCGTATCGGGCCGTCGCGTTCAGCAACGTCGAGAACTCCGACACGTCCCGGAGCTGTGTGCCGGGCGCCTCGTCCGCCAGGACGTACGTCGTCCCGATCAGTTGGTTCACCTGCGTCGCCGGCACACCGGAGTCGACTGCCCGCCGGAGGAGCGCGCTCGCGACGGTCTCGCGTTCCTCGCCGTCGAGGTCCACCCACCGGCGCCACTCACCGTCCGTCCGCAGGTCGATCCCCGTCTCCTCCAGAAACGACACCGCGCCGCTCGGGTCGTTCGAGATCCCCGGGATCTGGACATCGCTGGCGTACTCCAACAGCTTCGGGAGCGGGCGGCTCTGCCGGCCGTACAACGCGATGTCCGTCTGTTCCGTCAGCGCGCCGGCGGCGACCCCCTCGGCGACGATCCGGCGGTTCGCGCCCGCCAGCCCGCCGTCGGAGTCCTGCATGTCGCCGACCGCGCCGACAATCGCCAACGCGGCCAGATCGCGGTTGTCCGGCGGGCGTGGGCCGGCCGTCGGGGGGGCGTCGGCGGTCGACACCGCGGCCTCGTCTGTGGTCGGTGCTGTGGCCGCCACCGTCTCCACGCTCGCCGTGCCGCCGTCCGCGAGCGGGGCGTCGACCGACTCCAGTTCGCGCGCGATCGTGTACGCCGCGCCCGCACCGGACAGCTCCGAGGCGCCGTCGAGCCCGAACAGGAGTGGGTTGAGGTGGTACTCCGTCTCCGCGTCGGCGGGCTGGTGGTGGTCCGCGATCACGGGCGTGAACGCCCCCTCGCGCTCGGCGGCACTGATGGCGTCGAGTTGGCCGCTCCCGAAGTCCGTGAACCACACCGTGTCGTAGTCTGTGTCCGCGACTTTCGCCACCGACGCCTCGTCGAGTTGGTCGAAGAACGTCGTCTGAAATGGGATGCCGGCGCGCCGGAGCGCGGTCGACGCCACCGCGGCGCTGGTCAGCCCGTCCGCGTCGATGTGTGACGCGAGCAACACCTCGTCTGCGGCCGCGAGCCGGTCGGCACACGCCGCCGCGCGATCCGCCAGCGCCGGCACGGGCGGCGTCTCCGGAGCCGGGTCGGGGTCGACTTCGCCGATTGTCATTACTGGATGGTGGGTCGGGATCGTACTTAAACGGTTGTTCGTGGGGCGTTCGTGAAATTACGACTACACCTTTTACATCGGAATATCTATTTTTCCAGACTATCCTGATTCTCTGTGGACGGTCACACAGACCGGATTCAGAACCTCAAGTTGACACTCGAAGAGGCGCGACGAGAGTACGAACTGAAGACAGAGCGACTCGAAGAGATCGACGACAAAGCCCTCCGCCTGTCTCGGACTGCGACGCTCGTGATCGGGTTCGCCGTCTCCGCGGTGAGCGTCGGGGGGTCGTCGGCACTTCTCGAGATTCCTGCCCCACACGCTCTGTTTCTATCCCTTGGTCTGACGATGACACTGCTCACTGCTGTCCTGGGGATCGGTGTATCGTCGGTGACAGACTACCTTGCTGGCATCGGAACAGAGCAGAGGACGGAAGCTAGCTGCCCTCCGTACGGTCACCAATCCGCTCTCTCTACGAATATTGAACAGTACGAGTCGATGATTGACGAGGTTACACAGGAGGTCAGGTGGAATACTCGAGTGCTAGACAGTGCACAGATTTTATTACTACTAGGAACTTTTTTGCTTTTTATTGGATCAGGCAGGTTTGTATCCCTTGTCGCTATTGAGACGCTTGTTCCGTCGGACAATCTATCGTTGTTCTTCGAGGTAATAACGCTTCTTCCGCCTATTATACTATTTTCTGTCGGCATCGAACTGTCCGAGAGGATAAGTATGCGCGAGCAACAAACAGAAGATGATGAGTAAAGACAGTGAGGGGCAGATTCAGTACGAGAACGAGCCGGGGCGGATTAGGAAAGGCTCGGAACTCTCGCGGCGGATCTTCGGCTTCCTCGGGATTCGGTCGGCCCGCGACGAGCGTCGTGGGAACTACCGGACGCGCTCGTTCCGTGATCTGTTTGGGCTGAGCGACAGCGACGAGAACGAGTAACCGGTATTCACAGCTCCTCCGCGACTCTCTCTGCGAAGTAGGTGACGATCAGATCCGCGCCGGCGCGTTTGATCGACAACAACGACTCCCGTGCGGTCGCCGTCAGGTCCAACCACCCCTTCTCGGCGGCGGCGTGCAGCATCGCGTACTCCCCGCTGACGTTGTAGGCGGCCACCGGGCGGTCCGTCTCCTGTCGGGTCGCCGCGACCACGTCCAGATACGGGAGCGCCGGTTTCACCATCAGCACGTCCGCGCCCGCGTCGTCGTCGAGTCGCACCTCGCGGCGCGCCTCCCGGCCGTTCGCGGGGTCCATCTGGTAGTGTCGGCGGTCGCCGAACGCGGGCGCACCGTCGGCGGCGTCCCGGAACGGGCCGTAGAACGCGGACTCGTACTTGGCGGCGTAGCTCATCAGCGCCACGTCCGTGTGGCCTGCCTCGTCGAGTCCCTCGCGAATCGCCGACACCATCCCGTCGGTCATCGAGGAGGGAGCGACCACATCCGCGCCCGCGTCGGCGTGTGAGACTGCGGTCTGGCGGAGCAACTCCAGCGTCTCGTCGTTACGGACGGTCAGGTCGGGGTCCTCGGCAGCGGTGTCTTCGAGGACGCCACAGTGGCCGTGGTCGGTGTACTCACACAGACAGACATCCGTGATCACGGTCGCGTCCGTCTCCGCGGTGATCTGACGGGTCGCACGCTGGACGACACCGTCGGCGGCGTACGCCCGCGAACCGCGGGCGTCCTTCGACTCGGGGACACCAAAGAGAAGCACCGCCTCGACACCCGTCTCCGTCACCTCCCGGACGCGCGCCGCGGCCTCGTCGACCGGCACGCGTTCGTGACCCGGCATCGACTCGATGGGAACCCGTTCGTCGGTCGTCGCGTCGACGAAGACGGGCGCGATCAGGTCCGCCGGCGAGAGGCTGGTCTCGGCGACCAACGGTCGCAGGCCGTCCGTCCGCAGTCGGCGCGGGCGGTCCGTCGGGAACATACGCGACGGTCGGGCCGTCCCGCGCAAAACGCCGTCGGTCGGGCGGGCACGGTCGCGGTGTGACCGACGCGAACGCGAGTGCGGCCGACGCGAACGCGAGTGCGGCCGACGCGAACGCGACGTTGAAACAGTGCGCGCCCGTACCGCCGGGTATGACAGACGAACCTACCGCCGGTGGCACAGACTCCGCCGAGGGGACGGCGGCCGGCGAGCCCGCCGACGGCGAGACGACCACGGTCGACGCCGACGCCGTGTTGGCGCGTGTCGACGGCCCGATCCTCCTGTTCGACGGGGTGTGTAACCTCTGTAACCAGACCGTCCGATTCGTCGTCGACAACGACAGCGACGGTCGGGTGTCGTTCGCGCCACAGCAGTCCCCGGTCGGCGAAGCGTTGCTCGACCGGTTCGACCTCCCGCGGATGGACTCCGTCGTCCTGATCGAGGGGGAACGGGTCACCCGGAAGTCGGACGCGGTGCTCCGGCTCGCGCGGTATCTCGACGACCCGTTGCCGGCCGCGAGTCTGTTCGAACTCGTTCCCGGCCCGCTCCGAGAGGTCGCGTACGACACGGTCGCAGAACACCGCTACCGGATCTTCGGCCGCAAGGAGTCGTGTCCCGTCCCCGACCCGGAGACGCGAGAACGGTTCCTCGACGGCTCGTTCGCCTGACCCGCCCGGCGGAGTCGACGGCTCCGCCGTGTCGCCGCTCAGATTCCCTGTCCCATCAGGTGGCTCCGGAGCACGTCCGGCGTCTTCACGCCGGCGTCGGGGTTGACGACGGCCACCTCGCTTGTCTCGTCGAACACCCCCTCGTCGGCGAGTTCCCACGCGGCCGCCAGCCCGACACCGCCGGCACCACCGACCTCCAACACGGCCGTCTGTGCGGCCGTCACCGCACTCTCTAAGGCGTCGTCGTCGGAGACAGTCACCGCGCGGCCGGGGCGGTCACGGAGCGCCGCGACCGCCAACTCGCCGCCCGCAGGGTCCGGAATCTCGAGTTCGCCGACGATCGTGTCCGGTCCCTCCCACGGCGTCGTCTCTGTGTCGTCCGCGACTGCGGTCGCAATCGGCGCACAGCCCGCCGGCTGGGCGGCGACGACGGTCGGCTCGTCGGCGAGTAGATCTGCCGCCGCCAACTCCGAGAGCCCACGGTCGAGTCCGACGAGGAGTTCACCCGTCCCGACCGGGAGGACGACCGCGTCGGGCGTCGGAAGTGGTGCGGCGTCAGCGACCGCCGTCGCGTCCGGGAACGGGCCGACACGGCCGCGGGCGTAGTCTGCGATCAGCTCGTAGGCGAGCGTCTTCGCGCCGTCGTGGCGGTACGGCGTCTCGAAGGCCGACAACGAGTAGTAGTCGGCCGCGAGCTGGTCGTCGACGGCGGCGGCCGCGTCGTCGAACCGGCCGCCGACGACCCGCATCTCGCCGCCGTGGACGTTCACCATCGCCTTGTTGGAGAACGCCGTCCGCGACGGGACGAACGCGTACGACCGGAGTTCCGCCCGGCCAGCGTACGCTGCGGCCGACTGGGCGGCGTTGCCGGCGGCCGCCAGCGCCAGCGGCTCCGTCTCGGCGGCGCGTGCGGCCGTCACGGCGACGCTCATCCCGCGGTCGTAGACGGTGCCGGTCGGGTTGCGCGCCTCGTCTTTCACGACGAGTGAGGCCACACCCAACTCGTCGGCCAGCCGTTCCGTCTCGACGGAGGGGGTGTCGCCTTCGGCGGCGCGGACGCGTTCGTCGACCGGGAACGGCAACGGCGCGTCTGCGGCGTCGGCGACCCCGCGTTGGACAGCCGCCGGGTCGAGATCGTACGCCGGCGAGAGGAGCCCGTCACAGTCGTCACACCGTCCGTGTGTGTCCGTGTCGTGGCGTCGGCCACAGTCGACACAGTCGAGCCCGAGGAAGGCTGTCGTTGTTGTCACGGGCGTCAGTCGAGTCGCGAACGGCAAATGCGTTCTTCTCGCGGCGTCCTCCCGTCGGGCAACTGGAGCGGTCGGGCGAGCAGTCGGCTTTCGCCGATTTTCGAGACCGGCAAACGGGGGACGATTTATATACTGACATGGCACGTTGGTAGAGACACGATGTCGGCGCCCTCCAACACCGCGGCAGTCCAGCGCGCACGAGAACGGTACAGCGACGACGACGAACCGGAACTCGACGCCTCGGCCGACGAGGTCGCGGCGTTGCTCACCGACGAGTACGCCAGAGAGATCCTCCAGGCCGTGACGAGCGAGGCCAGCCCCGCCTGTGAGCTGGTCGAGACGCTCGGCGTCTCCCGGCCGACCGTCTACCGCCGGCTGGACGATCTCGAAGAGGCTGGACTCGTCGAGCCGGCGATGTCGTTCGACCCGGACGGCCACCACCGCCGGGAGTTTCGGGCCACGTTCGAGGAGGTGACCGTCACACTCGGCGCCGACGGGTTCGGCGTCGAGACCGGCACACCCGCGGACGCGAACTGACCGAGCGGACACGCCAGACACGCGGGCACACGCCAGACGGCGGCGGCCGACCCCCGGCGTCCGGCGAGACGCCAATCTGTACGCCTTAGTCCCCCGGCGTCGAACAGGGAGGTATGACCGAGGAAGTCGCCGTCAGCGGTGCGGGGCTCGCGGGGCTCGTCACCGCCTGCCGGCTCGCGGACGCCGGAGTCGACGTGCGGGTGTACGAGACGCGCGACACGGTCGGGGGCCGGGTCCGGTCGCGCCGGCGCGACGGGTTCGTGCTCGACCGCGGATTCCAGGTGTTGTTCACCGCCTACCCCGCGGTCCGGGCGGAGTTGGACCTGGACGCACTCGATCTCCGGCGGTTCTCCCCGGGTGCGGTGTTGTGTTCGACCGACGAGGGGACACGGTCGGTGTTGGCAGACCCGTTGCGCGATCCGGGGTCGTTCGTGGCGTCCGTGTTCAACCGCCGGGTGTCGACGAGTGACAAGCTCCGGACGTTGTTGCTCCGCCAGGATCTGGCCGGGCGGGAGCCGGCTGGGTTGTTCGGCGGGGCAGACGAGTCGATCCGGTCGTACCTCGACGGGTGGGGGTTCTCCGAGCGGTACATCGAGAACTTCGTCGCCCCCTTCTACGGCGGGATCACCCTCGACCGCTCGCTCGCCACGTCGAGTCAGGTGTTCCAGTACACGTTCCGGACGCTCTCGGCGGGGTCGATCGCCGTCCCCGCCGACGGGATGGGTGCAATCGGCGAGCAGTTGGCCGACCGCGCCCGGGCCGCAGGCGTCGAGATCGTCCGCAACGAAGGGCTCGCCCGGATCGAACGCGACCAGGGTGGGGCGACGACGCGGGGGGCCGGCCCGGTGGCGTTCGAGACGACAGAGCGACGCCGGGAGGCGGAGGCGCTCGTCGTCGCGACGGACCCACGCAGTGCCCGCGAACTCACCGGTGTCGAGGCGATCCCGACGGACGTGAAGTCTTCGGTCACACAGTACTACCGTCTCCCCGGCGCCGGGCGGGTGGAGACGGGGCGGAAGATCCTTCTCCACACAGACGGGGAGTCGCCGAACGTCGTCGTCCCGTTGTCGGAGGTCGCCCCGGAGTACGCGCCGGACGACCAGACGTTGTTGTGTGCGACGTTCTTGGGTGAGGCGGCACTCGACCGCGATGACGAGGCGCTGGCGGCCGACACCCGAGCGGCGTTGGCGGCGTGGTATCCGGAGCGGTCGTTCGAGTCGTTGGAAGCGATCCACACCGACCGGCTCCCGTTCGCCCAGTTCGCCCAGCCGCCCGGCTTCGCCGACGACCTGCCGGCGACGACCGCGCCCGCCGGCTCGGTGTATCTCGCGGGCGACTACACGGAGTGGTCGTCGATCCAGGGGGCGATGGCGAGTGGCCGTCGTGCCGCCAGTGCCGTCCTGTCCGCCGAGCCGGTCGGGGAGTGAACGACGGGGCGACCCGCGGCTCGCCACACTGAGAGGGCGTCACACCAGATACTGGAGCCCCAACAGGACGACGAACCCGACGGCTAGTGTCGCGAAGATGTTCTCGGTGGTCCACGCCACGACAAGCGCCGCGACACCCGCGACCAGTCGGTCGTTGCCGACGACCGTGACGGCCCCCTCGGGCGCGAGCAGTGACGGCACGACGAGCGCGGACAACACGGCCGCGGGAACGAGTTCCAACGCCCGTTCCCCGCGGGGCGGGAGGTCGATCCGCTCGTAGAGGTAGAGGAACGACGCGCGCAACAGGAGCGTGCCGACGCCGATCGCGACGATGGCGGGCCACGCGACACCAGTCACGCCGTCTCACCGCCGTCCCGGTCGCCCGGCTTCCCAGAGCCGCCCGAGTCGTCACCGGCCTCGTCGACGAGGAGTCCGGCGGCGACCCCGGCGAGTGCGCCCCCGAGCAGCCCGAGATTCAACGGGAGCGCGGCGCCGGCGACCGCGACACCGCCGCCGACCACGGCGGCCGTGACGGAGGCGTTGTCCGTGACGGCGGGCGTGAGCACCGCCAGAAACACCAACGGAACCGCGAACCCGAGCGGCAACGACGGCGGGAGCTGTGCGCCGCCGACGGCACCGACCGCGGTCGCGGCGACGAACACGACCCACAACGGCACGGCCGCGCCGAAGTAGTACCACACGGAGGCGCCCTCACGCCGGAACCGTGTCACCGACAGCGCGTACGCCTGGTCGGTGAGGAGATACGCGACGAGCGCCTTCCGGGCCCGGGAGAGGCGACCGAGATACGGCGCGATCGACGCGGAGTACATCACCAGCCGGGCGTTAATCACCAGCGCCGTCCCGACGACGACGACGAAGGGGGCATCCCGGCCGAGGAGGTCGATCGCCGCGAGCTGTGAGGCACCGGCAAAGACGACCGTCGACAGCCCCAGCGCCTGCGCGACGGTGAGCTCCGCCTCGACGGCGGCCGCACCCGCCACCAGTCCGAACGGGGCCGCACCCAACAACACCGGCGCAATCGCGCGGACCCCGGCGAGAAAGGAGTCGCGTCCTGACACGTTTCCTGTTGGGAGGGTGAGAGGCGAATAGCTGCCGGTCGCGGAAGCCGAGTCACACGGCGAGACGCGATGTTCGCCCGCGGGAGGTCACGCGACGAGACGCGGTATCCGTGGGCGAGAATCACTCGACTCGGTCGCCAAAGGAGTCGATGTCGTACGTGTTCTCACCTTTCGGACGCACCGCGACGACGGTCATCGTCTCGCCGGAGATCTCGTAGATGACGCGGTACCCGCTGTTCCCGACCCGCTCGCGGTAGAAGTTGTGTTCACCGGCACCGGTCAGGTACGTTAGGTGTGTCTGCGGGACACGGCCCCACTCGATCTTCTCTGTCCAGTCGTGAATTTTCGAGAGGATTCGTTCCGCATCCTCCGGAGACTGCTGTCGGACGGCCACGAGGTCGTCCCGCGCCTCCGGGAGAAACCTGAGTTCGGACGGCGGCTCCGGCACGCTACTCGAGTTCGATGTCGAGGTCGTCAAGCACCGCTTCAAGCGAGAGGTGGCTCGCCTCGTCGGCGAGGCTGTCTCGCCGCTCGGCGATCACCTCGCGCTCGTCTGGCCGCACGTCGTCGGACTGTGACCGCCGGGAGGTGTCGCTGTCGTGTGACACACGCACCACTGGCTCGGCAACGGGTAAAAAGACTGTGTCGAGAGAGACGTACTACCGTGGCCGGGTCAGTGACGAGTCGACACGTTGGGGCCCAGAGAGATCAGCTTCGACATCGCGAGTGTCACTGTCGACGGCTCCGGGCTCGGCCGTCCTCGTCGCTTTGTTCCGGCTGTCTCTCTCTGGTGGGATCGTCGTCTCGTTCCGTCTCGTCTGCACACTCGACACAGTAGCTGTTGTAGCCGATCGTGTCGGCCGCCACCGGAATCCCGGCGACGAACAGGTCGTCGCGGTAGCGTCGTTCGACCCCCTCTGTCACCGTCTCGCCGCAAACGGCACACGGTTGGCCGTGGTCCGGATCGTCGACGATCCGACGGTCAACCTGCCGGTGCCGGCCGAACGTGTCGAGTGAGCGAAAGCGGTGGATTGGCGGTCGCAGTGAGGGAAGTGTGGCGACGGCGATTGAGAGAAACACGAGCGCAAGAACCGTTGGAAAGATTCGTACTCCAGCCCCACCGAACAACCCGTCGAGAACGCCAACGAGCAACAGGATACCGAACCCGAGCGACAACAGTCCCGCAAGTGTGGACAACAGAACGCCGATCTGTTCAGGGAGATCGTCCGGCTGGTCCGACATCAGTCGCCGACTCGCCCGCCGACAGATAATTTCTTTCGACCTGACGAAGCGACACGGCGGTGGCTGTCGACACGAGAGCGGCTGAGGGGAGTAAGCCCCCTTCGGTTCGACCCGACATTCGGCTGAGCGCCCACGCCGGCCCCGCGGGCCGTGGCGAGCCACGGCCCAGCGGTCCCGTCCAGACTACCATCGGGCGCGTGTGCGCCGTCGGCGTGGGCTTGCACCGGCGAAGTTCGTCGTTCCACCCGTTCCCGCGCGTCAGTGGAGAGTCGTGATCTCCTCCCTCGGCGGGGGCTCCCGGCCCGCGCGGGTCGCCACGCGGTGCTCGCGGCCTCGCGGCCGCAGACCCCTCTCGGGGCGGTTCGCACGCCTCATCGGTCGACGCGGGCGGTGTCGTCTCTGTTCGAGAGCCAGCCGTCTCCGACTCCGGGCGTGTGCCCGGTCGCCTGCCCGGACGGTGGGGGGACTTTCCTCGTGTCGCCACGGGGGTCGGGCTCCCTCTGCCACCCCCGGGTAGACGACCCCCCTTCATAACTCTCCCGGCAGGCGGGGAAGGGTTCAAGTCTCCCCCGCCCTTGCGCATGGGTATGTCTCAAGCCCGGGCCGTGGAACTCTCGTACCAGGACGGCGTTCGCGCGGTCGAACTCGCCCGAGAGTCGGTGGCTGCCTTCGTCGAACGCGGACAACGCGAAGATCCGGGGAGTATGCGTGACGCGTTCTACAACCGAACTGGTGCGTTCGTCCGGCTGAGTTCGACACGCGGGCGCGGTCGTCTCCGTGGCTGTGCGGGATCGTATCAGACAGACGACCAGCTCGGTCACGCGATTGTCGACGCCGCCATCGGCGCCGCCTCCGCCGACTCCGGCGGCTCCGAGGTGGAGGGTGGCGAACTCGACACCCTCCAGGTGTCCGTCTGTGTCGTCGAGGACCTCACGCTCACCGACGACCCCGCGGAGGACATCGAACTCGGCCGCCACGGCGTCGCCATCGACCACGGCAGCACACACGGCTGGCACTATCCGACGGTGCCCGTCGAGAACGGCTGGAGCGCCGAACAGTTCCTCTCGCGCACCTGCCGGAAGTCCGGGCTCCCGCCGTTGGCCTGGCAGGACGAGGAGGCGGTGATCACGCTCATCGACGGCCAAGTGTACCGCGAGCGGCCGGACGGCGGCAGCGTCGAGGAGCTGTAGCCGCGCCGAAGCGCCGTCTCGACCGAGCAGTTTAGAACCCGACCCGTTCTGCGTCCACGAGCGCACGTTCTGCAGTCGCGTCCACGTCGAACGACACCACCCGGTCGCCGTTCTCGATCACCGGCTCCAACAACGACTCCCCGTCTGCGGGGCCGTCACGGTCGCGGCGGCCGACGTGGTGGCCCCCCTCGGGCGTGCGGTAGACGGACTTCGCGCCCGAGAGCTTGCCGCGTTTCGCCGCCGGCTCGCCGTCGACTTCGACCAGATCGACGGAGCAGTCCACCGGGTCTGCGTTCGAGACGAAGCCGCCGACGCCGAACCCGTCGGCCACGCCGCGGAGTTCGCGGAGGTCTGCCGGCCCCAGCCCACCCGAGAGGAAGATGTCTACGTCGTCGTGGCCACGGGCGTCCAGCTCCCACGCCACCTCGCGGGCGATGGCGCGGAAATCGCCGCGACGCGAGCCGGTTGTGTCGAGCCGCACGCCGTCTAACTCGTCGCCGAGTTCGTCGACGGCCGCCAACACCTCACTCACCTCGTCGTCGTACGTGTCACACAACGCCACCGTCGGGGTCCGGTCGGGCGCGGCCTCGGCGAACGCGCGCCACGCGTCGGCGCGGTCTTCGCGGCCGAAACAGATCACGAGCGCGTGTGGCATCGTCCCCGACGGGTCGCGGTCGAGCTGGTCGCCAGCGGCGACGTGTGAGAACCCGTCGAAGCCAGCCTGCAGCGCGCTCTTCTCGACCATCCCCGCGATTGCGGGGTGGACGTGGCGCGCGCCGAAGGAGAGTAGGGTCGTCTCCGGGGCGGCGCGGCGACACCGCAGTGCGGCGGTGGCGACGCCGGTGGCGTGTGAGAGGAACCCCAGGAGTGCGGTCTCTAACTCCGCGAACGCCAGATACGACCCTTCGATCCGCATCACCGGCCCGCCGTCGAACAACGTTCCCGGCGGGAGCGCCGCCACGTCGACATCTCGGCCGGCGAGGAGTTCGACGGCGTTCTCGACGCCCGCGAGCAGGTCGAACCCACCGGTCGGGAACTGGTCGACCGTCACCTCGGCGACCACCTCGGGGGTGCGGTCGGCGCCCGTCAGCGTCTCGCGTGTCCGCCGAAAGTAGGCGTCCGTCGCCCGCCCCGCGAGCACCTGCTCGTCGGTGACGGTGTCAAACGGGCTGTGTGCGGCGACTCCACTGTCGACGTGGTCGTCGTCTGCGACTTCGCTGTCGGCGGCAACTCCACTGTCGGCGCGGTCGTCTGTGTCGGCGCGACTGTCCGCCGGCGTGTCGGTCATACAGAGAGATAGCGCGCCATCCGACAAAAGCAGGGAGGCTCGGCGGCGACACCGGTGAGCCGCGACGCTGTCACGGCTACAGCCGCGAGTCGATCGTCTCGGCAGTCGACGCGCCGACCCCAGGCACGTCCGTGAGGTCGTCGTGGCTGGCCGCTCGGACGTTCTCGACGGAGCCGAACCGACGGAGCAGTCGCCGGCGGGTCTCCGGGCCGACGCCGGGCACGTCTTCCAGCACGGTCGACACCTCGTCGCGGAGGGTCTGGTGGTACTGGACGGCAAACCGGTGGGCCTCGTCGCGGACGCGTTGGAGGACGTGAAGCTTCCCCTCGTTGTCGTCCCAGTCGTACACGCGGTCGGGGGTGACGACTAACTCCTCGTCTTTCGCGAGCGCGATTGCCGGCACGTCCCAGCCGGTCGCCGCGAGTGCGTCCCGAGCGGCGCCGAGCTGGCCGTCCCCGCCGTCGATCACGAGCAGATCCGGCTCCGGGCGGTCGTCGCGCCCCTCGACGGCGCGGTCGGCGCGCCACCGCACCAGCTCGCGCATGTTGTCGTAGTCGTCGTTACGGTCGGTGAGTTTCTTCCGGCGGTAGTCGGCCTTCTGTGCGCTGCCGTCGACGAAACAGACGTTCGAACCGACGGCGTCCCGACCCTGTGCGTGTGACACGTCGAACCCCTCGATCCGCTCCGGCCGGGCGAGCCCGAGCGCGGCACCGAGCGCGCCGAGTTCGTCACTCCGGCTCGGCCCGCTGCGGGCGTTCTTCAGCGCCAGGTCGATCAACTTCGCCTCCCGACCCGCACCGGGGACCCGGACGGCGACCCCTTCCGTCTCCAACCACTCGCGCAGCTCCGTCTCGTCGGGGCGTTCCGACAGGAGCACCGCGTCCGGGAACGACCGCTCGGCGTAGTACTGGACCAGAAACGCCGACAGGACGCCCGCGACACCGTCCGGACCCTCGGGGGCGTCCATCGTGTGTCGGGAGCGGTCGACCAACTGGCCGTCCTCGCTGTGGAGGCGGGCGACGACCGCGCGGTCACCCTCGACGGTCGCGCCCAACACGTCGACGGCCGACTCCCGGCCGTCGCCGCTGATCGCCGCCTCCCCGTCGCCGTGGAACGCTTCGACCACCTCCAACCGGTCCCGGAGGTTGGCGGCGCGTTCGAACTCCTGGCTCGCGGCGGCCGCCTCCATCGCCCGTTCGAGTGGGTCGCCCAACACGCCCGTCTCCCCCTCGAAGAACCGCCGGACGCTCTCGACATCCGCGGCGTAGTCTGTCTCGCTGATCTCGTCGGTACACGGCGCCGAACAGAGCCCGACCTCGTAGTCGAGACACGGGCGGTCGCGGCCGGCGTACTTGTGGTCAGAACAACCGCGGAGCCCGTACGTCTCCCGCAACGCCTTGAGGACCGTCTCCACCCGACCGACGTTGGTGAACGGGCCGAAGACGGTCGCTCCCTCCTCGGGGTCGCGCGTGACGGTGATCTGTGGGACGGGGTGGTCGGTCAGTTGGACCAACGGGTAGGACTTGTCGTCCTTCAGCCGGACGTTGAACCGTGGGCTGTGGCGTTTGATGAGGTTCGCCTCCAACAACAACGCCTGTGTCTCCGTGTCCGTGACAGCAAAGTCGATCGTCTCGGCGCGTTCGACCATCCGCGCGACCCGGCGCGACCGGGGGTCGGCGTACGACGGCACCCGTTCCCGGAGGTCGACGGCCTTCCCGACGTACAGCGTCGTCTCCCCCGCTAGAAACTGGTAGACCCCCGGCTCGTGGGGGAGACGCGCGGCACGCTTCCGGAGTTCGTCCGTCTGCATCTGCTGATCGACTTGTCGGGGCGCGAACGGCTTCAGAGTGGCGTCACGGCTGCCGAACGGCGACGGTCGGCCATGCGCCGAACGCTACCCCGTCTCGGTAAAAACCGTTCGGGTCGGTTGATACGTAGCGAGATGAGGGCTTTCCCTGCGTGTTGGCAACAGATTTAATCTCTGGAGAGAGATACACAGTAGTATGTCAGCCGACGATGTGGACGCTGCGGACGCGAACGAGCAGAAAATCCCTATTGCGGTTGTCGAGGCGATTGACCGGGCCGTGAATGGTGACACGATGAGCAAAGAAGGCGTGAGTGGCGCTCTGAAGTTTTAATAGAGTTTCGTGCACTCATGCCGAGGAGCCACTTGCTGTCCTCAGACAAGCGATAGATCAGAAAGGTCGACAAGTAGAGTGTAGTGCGGACGGGTTCAGGGTGACGTCACGGCTGTCAAACGGCGACGGTCGACCGCGGGCCAGACGCTACCACGTTTCGTCCAGAAACCGTTCGAGTCGGTCGAGCGCCGTCCGGAGCGTGTCGAGCCCGGTGGCGTACGACACCCGGAGGTGGCCCTCACCGCCGAGGCCGAACACGTCGCCGGGAACGACCGCGACACCGGCCTCCTCTAACAACGTCTCCGCGAACGCCGCGGCGTCACCGCCCGGCGCCTCGGGGAACGCGTAGAACGCGCCGCGGGGTCGCGGACAGTCGATCCCCATCTCGTCGAGCCGGGCGACGAGCACGTTCCGGCGGCGCTCGTACCGTTCGCGGGCGTCGGCGGTCGCGTCGTCGCAGTGTTCCAACGCCTCGATGGCCGCCGCCTGCGCGGTCGTCGGCGCCGACAGCATCGTGTACTGGTGGATGCGGTTCATCGCCGTCGTCGCCTCTGGCGGCGCGAGTGCGTACCCCAGCCGCATCCCGGTCATCGCGTACGCCTTCGAGAACCCGTCGAAGACGACCGTCCGGTCGCGCATCCCCGGCAGCGAGGCGATCGAGGTGTGGTCGCCGTCGTACACCAGTTCGGCGTAGATCTCGTCGGCCAACACCGTCAGGTCGTGGTCGCGGGCGAACGCGGCGACCCCCCGGAGCTGGTCGTCGGTCATCCGCGCGCCGGTCGGGTTGTTCGGGTCACAGTACAACAGGTGGTCGGCGGTCTCGGCACCCGCCGCGGCCAACGCCTCGCGTGTCAGTGCGAACCCGTCTTCGGGGCGCGTGGGGACGGAACACACCTCGCCGCCGGCGAACTCCACCGCCGGGACGTACGAGACGTACGTCGGTTGGGCAATCGCGACCCTATCGCCGGGGTCGACCAACGCCCGACACGCTAGGTCGATCCCCTCGCTGGCGCCGGCGGTGACGAGCACCTCCTCGTCGGGGTCGTGACGCACCGCGCGGCGCTGCCCGCTGTCTGTGGCGATGGCTTCACGGAGGTCAGCCCGGCCGCGGTTCGCGGTGTAGGACGTGCGGCCGCGCTCCAACGCGCTGATCGCCGCCTCGCGGGCGGCCCACGGCGCGGAGCCGTCCGGCTCCCCGACACCGAGTGAGATCACGTCGTCGCGAGCCTCCGCAAGCTCGAAGAAACGTCTGATCCCCGACGGCGGGACGCGGTCGACGCGGGCGGAGGGTTCGATCGTCATGGCGTGACCGACCGCCGGTCGTCGTCGTCCGGCTCGTCGAAGACGACCCCCGCCTCGACGTGGGTGTCCATCACGTAGTGTGACACCGTGTTGGTCACTGCCGACAGCCGCGCGACCTTCTCGGAGACGAACGACGACACCTCACTCATCGACTCCCCTTCGACCTCCAAGAGGAGATCGTAGTCACCCGAGACGAGCCGCAACGCCGCCACCTCCGGGAACGACGCGATCCGGTCGGCCACGTCGCCGTACCCCGTCTCGCGGTCGAGCCGCACGTCCAACTCCACGACCGCCCGAACCCGTTCCGTCTCCCGTTCGTCGTTGTCGACGACCGGGCGGTACCCCACGATCACGCCGTCGGCCTCCAGCTCTGTGATGGCTGTCTCGACGGCCGACTCCGAGAGGTCCGTCTGTCTGGCGATTGCTGCGGTGGTCGCACGGGCGTCGCGTTCGAGGATCGACAGGACTCGCTGGCGGTCTGTCATGGTCGTTGTACGGACGGGGTCTGCCGCGGTAAAGACGCTGGCGGTTGGAACAACTGGTTGGCGTGAGAGAACGCTGTGGCGCGATCAGTTGAGGTCGGGCGGCCGGACGCGGTCAGTCGGAGTCGGCCGACTGGACGCAGTCACTCCCATCGTTCGTCCGGGACCCCAACGACTCGATTTCCTCGTCAGTTAGCGTGACGAACGTCTCGTCGAGTGGCTCCTCGAAGTAGTGGGAGACATCGACGATGTCTGTCGACGGGCGGAGAGAGTCGAATCGAGATGGACGAGATTCGTCGCTCACGGTTGATCCTCGGACAGCCACCGTTTCAGTTTGGTGGCTGTCTGTGACTCCGTCTCCCCGCCTACACCAACTCGTCGTAGCGCGCGCCGGTCTGTTTCAGTGTCTCCGTCGAGTAGAGCCGTTCGTGGTCGACCGGGAGGTGGTCGGCGGCGAGTTCGTCGATCTTGGCGTCGACGGCGTCCGCCTCGCGGCCGTGGACCATCGTGAACAGGTTGTACTCCCAGTCGAGTGCCGGCCGGCGCGGGCGGTTGTAACACAGCGTAACGTACGGCAGCTCGCCGACCGCCTCGCCGAGGTCGTCGAGTTCGTCGTCGGGTACGTCCCACACCACCATGCAGTTGTTCCGAAACCCGGTGACGACGTGGTTGACGACACAGCCGATCCGTTTGATACAGCCGTCCGCGAGCAACCGCTCGGTCGCCGCGAGCACCGCCTCGACCGACACGTCGGCGTCGACCACGTCGTCGACGGCGGCGGCCACGTCACGGTACGGGGTCCGGGTGAGCGGAAACCCGTCCTGGATCTCGACGAGCAACGCCGCCTCCGACTCGGAGAGATCGCCGGTCGCCGACTCCGAGATCCGGGTGGCGGAGGCGTCCGTCTCGGCGACAGACTCCCGAGCGAACGCGTCGTCGTTGACGACCGGAAACTCCAGGTCGATGTAGTAGTCCGTCAGCATCGGGAGGTTAAGGACGGTACAGCCGGTTTCGCGTTCGATCTCGTCGAGGATCGCGTCACGCCGTTCCCGGGAGGCGGCGGTGACGACGAACCACATGTTCCATTCGTGGTCGCGGCGGTAGTTGTGGTTCACCTGCCGCACGTTGTTGATCGTCGCCGCCACCTCGTCAAACCGGTCGTCGGGCGCGGAGACGGCCGCCAACGTCGACGAGCCGATCACTGGCGGGTTGAGTACTGCGCCGAACCGCCGGAACACACCCGACTCCCGGAGCCGCTTGACCCGTTCGAGTACGTCCGTCTCCGTCGTGTCGAGATTGTCGGCGAGCGTCGCGAACGGCTCCGTCGTCACCGGGAACCCGCTCTGGTAGTCGTCGATCAGGGCGGCGTCCGTCTCGTCGAGACCGGCACGCCAGTCCGACTCCGTCTCCGGTGTACTCATACTCGCAGGCAGGCATGGGAGACGGGTACCGCTTTCGCCTCGCTGGCGGCCCGACCTGACGCCGTCGGCGGTGCCGTCGTGCTCGACACCGGCCGGAGACGAGACTGCAAGCGGGGAGAAGCTACTTCACCACTGGGGCCGGAGGCGCTGTGTGAATTCGGCGACAACCACAGAGCGACAACGGAACCGCCTGCTCGTGATCGTCGTCGCGGTCGTCGTCTCGCTGCAGTTTGTCGATTCGGTGCTGCTGGCAGGCTCTGACATCCCGGTGGTTCTCGAGTTCACGACGGGGCTGGCCGTCGTCGGGATGCTCACTGGCGCGGCGTGGCTCACCGTCTGTTGGATACGGGATCGGTGAGGCGAGTAGGGACCGTGTCGCTCGGTCGGCACGGTGTTGTCTGTTCGGTCCCACGCGGTGGGGGCGACCGCGCCGTTTTTGCACGGCCGCGCGCAACCACGTGTATGGCGAAAGCGACGGAGACGGACCCAGAGACGTTCGGCGAGTGGCCGTTGAAACGGCTGATGACGGAAGTGTGTGGCTCCGGCCCGAAGTCGGCCGACGACATGACTCGCGCGCAGGCGACGGAGGCGATCCGACGGATCTTCGCGGGCGAGCCGGACCAGACGACGCTGGGTGCGTTCTGGCTGTCGAACCGGTGGAAACGCAACAACCCCGAGGAGCTGGGCGCGTACGTCGACGAGATGTGTGCCCGCGTGGAGTCGGTCGCACCCGACGCCGACCCGGTCGACTGTGGCGCCAACTACGACGGCAAAGGCGACACGGCGATTCTTGGCGCCGCCGCGGGGATCGTCGCCGCCGCAGCGGGAACGCCCGTGGTCGCCCACTCCGGCGACCGCGTCCCGACACAGAAACAGGACAGCTACAAACACGTTCTCGACGAACTCGGCGTCCGGACGGAGTTGGCGCCGGGCGCCTCCGCGGAGATGGTCGACGAGACCGGGTTCGGCTTCTACTACCAGCCGGCGTTCAACCCGGCCGTCCAGGAGCTGTGGGACCGACGTGACATGATGGGGGTGCGGACGTTCGTCAACACGATCGAGACGCTCGCGAACCCTGCCGACGCCGACGTTCACCTCGGCTCGTTTTACCACCTCGCGTTCGCCAAGAAGGTCGTCGAGACGTTCGAGGAGAGCCGGGCACACGATCTCGACCGCGTGATCATGTTCCAGGGGATGGAGGGGTACGACGACATCCGGCCCGGCTACACGAAGGTGGCCGAGTGGGAGCAGACGGACGGTGAGGCGTCGTTCACCGACTACGAGATCGAGACGCCGGAGTACGACATGGCGTTCGAGGAGGAAGACCTGGAAGTCGACGACGTGGCTGTAGACTCCGCAACACTCACCGAGGCGGTCGTCACCGGCGAGCGGGACGACCACTGGGCCGACGCCGTCGCGCTCAACGCCGGCGTCCGGATCTACGCCGGCGGTGACGCCGACAGCATCGCCGCAGGGATCGACCAGGCCCGGACCGCAATCGCGGAGGGTGACGCCGAAGCGGTGTTGGCACAGCTACGGGCGTTCTGAGTGTCACGCGACCCGGCCGGTTCTCGGCGGCGATACTCTCGACGGTAGGATTTATACCGAGCCCGTCGAACAGGCGGGTGACCGTGCAATTCGCCGGAAGCGCCGGGCTGTACGAACTGTTCTTTCTCGCCGGGAGCGCCGCAGTCGTGTTGCTGTCGCTGACGGCCCACGTCGTCGGCAGACAGGTCGGCCACGCGCCCGCACTCGGCGGGACGCTCGGACTCGTCGGGTTGTTCACGACCGTCGGCGCGGTCGGGGGACTCGGTGTCGAGGCCGCCACCATCGCGGTGTCACTGAGCACAGCGTTTCTGCTTGTTCCGGTCGTGGTCGGTGTCGGTGTCGCTCGCCTGCTCACCGGACGGTCGGCTGGTGACATCGCCCGCGTTTTTCCGGGGGCGTGGATGGCCGGGTTGTTGCTCGCCTTGCTCACGCAGGCGGCCGGCGCCAAGCTCGGGCGGATTCTGGCCGGCACACCCGGTCTGTTCGGTGTCGACTGGTTCGTCGGCTTCCTGACGTACACGACCGCGGTCGGCGTTGTCTGCGGGCTCGTCGCCGTCCCGTTGCTCACGTCGAGTGACGCCGGCACAGGGTTCTTCGAGGGGTTGGGCACCTGACTGCCGGCTGGCAGATTCGCGTCTCGGCGCGGTCGTGCCGACTCAGAGCCGTGTCGCGACACCGACCAACGTCTGGCCGGCGGTGACGGTCGCCTCTCGCGTGATCGAGTACACCAGCCCGTCGCGGTCGACGGTCGCGGTCTGGCGCCGTTCGTAGCTGGTCGGGTCGAACACCTCCCCGACCGTCTCCCCCTCTCGGACCGTCTGGCCCAGCGTCAACGTCGGCTCCGGCCGGAACAGCCCCGAGTCGGTCGCCTGCACCCGACCGAGGTGGTTCCGGGCGCGGGTGCCGTCCCACGCGGGCGCGGTCCCGTCCAGCAGTCCGACCCGACGGAACACACGCAAGAGCCCGTCGACACCCGTCTCGATGGCGTCCTCGACGAGGTGTTTGTTGTGCGCAAGTTCGGGCGTGATCGTCGGAACCCCCTCGCGGCTCGCCGCGACGCGGAACTTCCCGCCGAAGTCGCGGGCCTGCCACTCCGCGTCGGCGTCCTCCCCGGCCGGCTCGGCCAACAACAGGTCGGTGCCGAATGCCTCCGCGAGCCGCCGGCAGTCGTCGTCGTTCTTGCGGTAGACGGTGTGTGTCAGCATCTCCGGACTCCCGGTGTGGAGGTCGACGGCGTAGTCCGCCTCGCCCGCCAACGCCCACAGCGACGCCGCCATCCGCTCGTGGATCGTGCCGTCGGCCCGCCCCGGCCAACAACGGTTCATATTCGGGTTGACGCTGTCGAACGCCTCCGGCGTGGTGTAGCTCACCCGGTCGAAGGTGAGCGGGTCCGCGACGGGGACCGCGACGACCGTTCCGTCGAGGTCCGCGCCCGTGAGGCGGTCGTGGAGCCGGCGCAGCACTGCCGCGCCGTTGATCTCTCTGCCGTGTTGGGCCGCCTGGACGTACACTGTTGGGTCGCCGCCCCCGTACGTGTGGACCGTGGTGTCGAGTTCGACCCCCGACGGGAGTCGGGCGAGTGTGCGTCGGTCCGTCTCGTGACTACTCATGGCGGTACGTCGGGCGGACGGGGTTTGTACTCTCGGTCGTCGTCTCGCGAGGAGAACGAGATCGCCCCCACCAGACTGTAGCTGGCGTCGCGTAGCGGCTACAACGCCTCCTTGTACGCCTCCAACGTCTGTTCGATGTCTTTGGCCGTGTGGCTGTAGGAGACGAACTGCGACTCGTACTGGTTGGCGGTGAGGAAGATCCCGTGGTCGCGCATCTCCTGCCAGAACACCCGTTCCCACCGTTCGGTGGCGGCGTCACGCACGTCGTCACCCTCCTTCGGGCACGTGTCGTACCGGGAACACGACTCGCGTTGGGCACAGCCAGACTCACAGTGCCCCTCGAAGTTGTCGGGCGCGTCCCGGGTGAAGATCGTCTTGAACATCGACTCCGTGCCGACGACCGTGTACTCTGGGGCCTGATCCGCACAGATGTCCGTCAGTCCCGCGCGGAGCCGCTCGCCGAGTTCGTTGACGTGGTCGTACACGTCGTGTTCGGCCGCGAACTTCAGGTTCTCGTAGCCGGCGGCCATCGTCACCGGGTGGCCGGAGAAGGTGCCCGACTGGAACACCTCGCCGCCGGGGGTGAACTGCTCGACGTACTCCGCTTTCCCGCCGATTGCGCCGACCGGGAACCCGCCGCCGATGATCTTCCCGAACGTCGTAAGATCGGGGTCGATGTCGAACCGGCCCTGCGCACACTGCAGTCCGCCGATCCGGAAGCCGGTGATCACCTCGTCTAACACGAACAGAGCGCCGTAGTCGTCACACAACTCCCGGATCGTGTCGTGGAACCCGTCGACGGGCATCACGATCCCCAGGTTCCCCAGGATCGGCTCTGTCAACACCGCGGCGATCTCGTGGCCGTGGTGGTCGAACACCTCCCGCAGGGTGTCGGTGTCGTTGAACGGCACCGGGATCGTGTGTTTCGCGAAGTCCTCGGGAATCCCCGGCGAGGACGGGCTGGGGTGGCCCGGCTCCCCCTCGACGAGGGTGGACTCCTGGGCGCCGTGGTAGCCACCCTGCATGACGACGATCTTGTCGCGGCCGGTGATCGCGCGGGCGAGCCGCACCGCGGAGACGGTCGCCTCCGTCCCGGAGTTGACGAACCGGAGCATCTCCACGGAGGGGACGTGCCGGGCGACAAACTCCGCGTGGTCCACCTCGATCTCCGTGGGGGCGCCGTACATCGGCCCCTCGGCGACGTGGTGTTGGACCGCCGCCGTCACCGGCTCCGGCAGGTCGTGGCCGTACAACAGGGGGCCGTACCCCATCACGTAGTCGAGATACCGGTTGCCGTCCTCGTCGATGACGTGGGCGCCGTCGCCGCGTTGGACGAAGAACGGGTACGGCTTCGTCGCCCGGACGGAGGAGTTGACCCCACCCGCGAGTACGGAGAGGCCACGGTCGTAGAGATCGCGCGACTGCTCGTGTGGCATGTCGTCTGGTTCGACCGCCCGCCGGAAAGGCGTTTCTGGCTCCGGCGACCGAGGTATCTCCGGCCCCACAGAAGGGGGTGTCTCCACCCGTTGGCGGTCGGCGCGCGAGCCGCGAGCGGCGCGAGCGGCACGCGCGAGGGCCGAGCGGGCAGCGACCGTCGGTCGCTGCCAGCGAGGCGGCTGGGGAGGTCTGAGGGCTGTGCGGGTGTGGTGTGCTGTCGGCGGCCTCGGAGCGATCCGCCGGTCACTCGCGGTGTGTCGGTGCCGCCCGTTCGACGACCGCGGTCGCCAGCGTCTCGAAGGTCGCTTCCTCGGGCACCACGCTCACCGCGATCCCGTGGTCCCGGGCGGTCTCGGCGGTCGGCTCGCCGATGCAACCGACGACGGCGTCACCCAACCCCTCGACTGCGGCCTCACGAACGCCGCGCTCGCTGGCCGCGTCGAGGAAGTGTTCGACCGTCAGCGAGGAAGTGAACAACGCCGCCTCTAATTCGCCGGCGGCCGCTCGCTCGGCCGACTCGCCGGCGCCTGCGGGTCGGATCAACCGATAGAGAACGGTCTCTGTGGTCTCGATTCCGGCGTCGCGGAGCCCGTCCAACAACACCGCCGAGCCGTGGTCCGACCGCGCCACCTCCACGGTCGCGTCGGGTTCGACACTCCCGGCGAGCGCGTCGACCAACCCCGCAGAGGAGTACTCCTCGGGGACAAGATCCACCGTCCACCCGGCCTCACGGGCGGCGTCGGCTGTCGCCGGGCCGATACACGCCAGCCGCCCCGCGGGCGACCAGTCGCTCGCGGCGGCCAGCTCTACGCCGGTCTTCGAGGTGAGCACTGTCCAATCTGCCGCGCCGGGGGTCGCGCCGGTCGGCTCGATCGCCAACATCGGATCGGGAACCGGCGTCGCGCCCAGCGACTCCAACAGCTCGACTGCCGCCGTGATCCGTTCGTCGTCCGGGCGGAAGACGGCCGCACGCACCTCGCTCGTCACGCGTCGTCACCTCCGTCGGGCGACTCGGCGCCGTCCGGCTCTGCGGTCGCGTCGTCATCACCCGGCTCTGCAGTCGCGTCGGCGTCACCCCGCCCGCGGAGGAACGCGACCAGCTCCTCGCGGTAGGCGGCGACCTCGCCGATCACGGTGATCGCTGGCGGTTCGATCCCGGCCGCGTCGCGGGCGTCGACGATCGTGTCGAGTGTGCCAGTGACGACGCGCATCGCTGGCCATGTCCCGCGTTCGACGAGCGCGACCGGGGTCTCCGGAGCGAGCCCCGCCGAGCGCAGTTCGGCAGTGTACTCCGGGAGTTTGCCCACGCCCATCAACACGACGATGGTGCCGCCGGTGTCGGCAAGTGCCGACCAGTCGACCGACGACTCCGCTTTGGTGGGGTCCTCGTGGCCGGTGACGAACGACACCGAGGAGACGTGATCGCGGTGGGTGACGGGGATGCCCGCGACCCCGGGTGCGGCGATCGGCGACGTGACGCCGGGGACGACCTCGAAGGGAATCCCCGCCTCAGCGAGCACTTCCGCCTCCTCGCCGCCGCGGCCGAACACGAACGGATCACCACCCTTCAGCCGGACGACCTGTTTCCCCTCGCGGGCGAGTTCGACCAGCCGTTCGTTCGTGTACGACTGGCTCGTCCGGTCGCCGCCGGCGCGTTTCCCCACGTCCTCGCGTCGCTGTGCCGGGATCGACTCGATGATCTCCGGGCCCGGCAGCTTGTCGTGGAGCACCACGTCCGCCTCCTGCAGGAGCCGGCGCGCCTTGACCGTCAACAGCTCCGGGTCACCCGGTCCAGAGCCGACGAGATAGACGACACCGGTCGTTTCGCTGTCGTCCGTGTCGCTCATACTCACTCACCCGCCGTCTCGGCGCGTGCCTCGTCGATCAGTTCGGCGGCACCACGCTCCGCGAGTTCGGCCGCGAACTCGCGGGCGGCCTCGGCGTGTCGCTCCGCCGGCAGGTCCCGCGACTCGCTGACCTCGCGGTCACCGTCCGTCGACGACACCCGGACGCGGACGGAGACGTGTTCCCCCTGGAGGAGCGCGTGGACACCGATCGGTGCGACACAGCCGCCACCCAACTCCGCGAGCAGTGTCCGTTCGACGGTGGTGGTGACGCGCGTCGGCGGGTGGTCGATCGCGTCGGTGACCGTCTCGCGTGCCTCGCTTGTCGCGGTCGTCACCGCCAACGCCCCCTGCCCGGGCGCGGGGACGAACTCCGAGCGAGGGAGCCGTTCTGTCTCGAACGCCGAGTGTCTGTAGAGATTCGACCGCCTGAGCCCCGCCTCCGCGAGCACGATGGCGTCGTACTCCGTCTCCGGCCGTCGTTCCAACGCCGCCTGTTCCAACTGTGTGAGATCCGCGAACCAGTCGTCTGGGCGCTGGTCGAACTCCTCGTCGGTGTCCCCCTCCTCGGCGGCGACGCGGCGTTCGTGTTCCGCCTGGAGCCCCGGCGCGAGCAGTTTCTGGACTCGGGTGTCGACGTTGCCTCGCAACGGCTCGACAGAGAGATCCGGCCGGTTGGCGAGCAGTTGCGCCTGTCGGCGGAGCGACCCCGTCCCGACCGTCGCGCCGACGAGTAGGTCGTCCAACCCGGTCCCGTCGGGCGTGACGAGCACGTCACCCGCGGGCGCTCGGGCGGGCACCCCCCCGACGGACAGCTCTGGCGGCTTCTCCGTCGGCATATCTTTCATCGAGTGGACGGCCGCGTCCGCCGCGCCGTCCAACACCTGTTCGTCGACCGCGCGGACGAACGCGCCGGTCTTCCCCAGCTCCGTGATCAGTTCGTCGCGAACCCGATCACCGTGTGTTTCGACGCGGTGGAGTTCCACATCGCGCCGTCGTGTCGCCAGCGACGACTTAATCTGCTCGGCTTGTGCCACCGCGAGCGCCGAGCTTCGCGTCGCTAACGTGAACGTCTCGCTCATACCCGGCCGTCCGCCCGACACGGGGTTAACCCGCTCGGTCTGGGTGGCTCCCGGCGTACGGGGTGAGGCGTGGACGACCGCGAGTCAGCGCAGGGGAGACGGCAGTGTGCAGGGTTGGCGACGGCCGCCGCCGAAAGTTATACCACACGCCCGCCAACACCGAGCAGTGGCAGACTCCTCCACCCTGGCGCGGGTCGGCGGCCCGGCGGTGGTCGTGTTCGCGCTCGTGCCCGCGACGGTTCACGCCCGACAGCTAACGCTCGCCGTCGGGCTCGAACAGGCGGTGATCGGCGGTGTCCTCCCGTTGGGTGTATCGTTGGCGGTCGCCGCATACGGTATCGTGTTGACCCGTCGCGACGACGACATCGGGGGGGTGGCTGCCGCCGGCGGGGTCGTCGTCGGGACGCTGCTGACGGCGGCGGTCGCGCTGTGGGCCGTCGGTGGTGGGGTCGTCACCGACGCCAACATGGCGCGGCCGGCGGTGGTCGCCGCACACGTCCTCACTGCCGGGCTGGCGGTCGGGGGCGCACTCGGCGCGCTCGCCGAACGGGTCCGGCGGACGGAGCGGGTCGCCGAGCGTCTGTTCGACGGGCTGTCGAACCCCGTCGCCCGGGTCGTCCGCGAGGAGAGCCAGCGCCGGGTCGTCGAGGTGAACGAGGCGTTCCGTCAGACGTTCGGGCCGGAGCGCCCGCACGTCGGCAGCCCGCTGAGTGCGTGTCTCCGCCCGGCCGACGGGGAGGGGTCGGTCGACGACGTACTGGAGGCGGAGGTGGCCGCCCGCTCACACCTCACGTGTGGCGTCGCGGGCGGCGGGGACGGCGTCCGGGAGTTCCGTGTTTCGCGGGTGCCCGTCGACGGTCCAGAGGAGTTTGTCGTTCTCGCGGACGTGACGGCCCGACGCCGCCGGGAACGACGGCTCTCCGTGCTCAACCGGGTGTTGCGTCACGACCTCCGGACCGCGGTCAACGTGATCGACGGGCAGGCGACGGCGCTGGCCGACCGGCTCGACCGGGCGGCACCGGAACTCGATGCCGTCGCGCGCCAGACCGACGGGTTGCTCAGGCTGTCGGAACGCGCCCGGCAGTTGGAGTCGCTCGTCGCCGGCGAGACGGCGGCGACGGAGACCGACCTCGCGGCGCTGGCCCGGGAACGGGTCGGCGAGTTTCGGGACCGGGACCACAGTGTCACCGTCGAGACGGCGCTCCCGGCGTCGCCGGTCACTGTCCGAGGGAACGAACTGCTCGGGGCGGCCGTCGACGAACTGCTCGACAACGTCGCACACCACGCCGGCCCGGCGACGACCGCTCGCGTCGAACTCACCCGCGAGGGGGGGATGGCGACGCTGACCGTCGCCGACGACGGTCCCGGGTTGCCGGAGACGGAGGCGGCCGTCGTCGACCGGACCACCGAGTCCGATCTCGACCACGCAAGCGGGATCGGGCTGTGGTTCGTCACGTGGGTGCTCGTCGAACTCGGCGGCGAGGTGACCGTCGACGGTGACGACGGCACGACCGTCGCGCTCCACGTTCCGTTGGCGACTGCCGACGGGAGCACTGCAGAGACAGACGACCACTGAACGGAGTGAAGCCACTGAGCGCCACCGGGACCGACAGTCACTCGCTGTCGTCGGCGAGCAACAGTTCGATCTTGAACACGGTGCCGCTCTCGCCGGTCGACAGAAGCGGGGTCGACTCCGTCCACTCCTCGAACCAGATCTGCCCCTCGTAGGTGGCGACGACGCTGTCGGCGAAGAACAGACTCAGCCCGTCGCCGTGGGTGAGCGCGTCCGTCGCGGAGCGGCCGAACACCACGTCCTCGTCTTGGGGCATCCCCGGCCCGTCGTCGGCAATCTGGACGACTGCGGTCCGGTCGGTCGTCTGCACGTCGACGCCGACGTGTGGCTCGTCGTCGTTGTGTTCGACCGCGTTCTCCAACACCCCCTCGAACACGACCGACAGGAGATCGTCGGCGACCACCCGGACGGGCGGCAACGATCCGAGTTCGAAGGTGGCCCGTGACGACTCCCGGACCGTCGCGACCGCCTCGGTCAACACCCTGTCGACTCTGACCGGGTCGGTGGACTCACCGTAGGCTCGTTCCAACAACGACCGGAGGTCACGAGCGCGGTTGCTCTTGCGAATCACCTGTGACAGCGTCTCGCGGGCGTCTGCCAGCGCCGCCCGCGTGACCGGGTCGTCGGTCTGGGCACGCGCCCGTTGGAGGTGGCCGTACACCACATTGAGGTCGTTCTTCAGATCGTGGCGCAACAACCGGTTCAACACCTCTGCTGCGGTCTCGTACTGGCGTTTCTGGCGGGCGTCGACGAACGCCGCGACGTACCCACACGGGGTGACGACTGGGGTGTCGCCGTCGGCCATGTCTGCCGACCGGGCGGTGTCGCTGTCCGCAGCTGTCGACCGGGCGGTGTCTGCCGACTGGGCGGTGTCTACCGATTGGGCGGTGTCCGTCGACCGGCCAGTGTCGTTGTCTGTGGTCGAGCCAAGCCCTGCAGAAGTTCGACCGCCGTCGCCGGCCGCCTCCGCGTCCGCCGGCGGAACCGGCGCGACTGACCCCTGGCCGTGGACGGTACGACCGCCTGCCGTGCGGACCGTGATGTCGCCGTGCCACTCTCGGACCGCCACCATCGCCTCGGCGATCTCCTCGGCGGTCGTTCGTTCCGCGAGGAGTCGGGTGACCGACGCGCCGACGAGGCTCTCGCGGTCGTACCCGGAGAAGGCCAGCGCCGCGTCGTTCACCGCCTCGATCTCGCCGGTGGTGTCCATCATGATCACCGGGACACCGACGCTTTCGAAGGCGCGTCTGTACACCGACGGCCCGAACGTCACGTGTGACACCCCCGACTCCCCGTTCCCGACGGCCGAACGACGACGGGTGTCTGTTCCACGCGGTCACTCTTCCGTCCGCTGATAAAATAGTTCGGTCTAATTACGAGATTCGATAGCTGAACCGGAATCACCGTCGCCAGGGGTCGTGAGCGTCGGCTGGGAGACACAGTCCGTGACTACCGAGAACACGCCGTCGGTCGACGAGTGGGCATCGGGACTCACTCGAACAGTTCGTCGACCGCGTCGCGGGCCGCGCGTGCGGCCTCGTCGGCGACCCGTTCGGCGTCGTGGTCGGCGTCGGCGGGTGGGTTGACGTAGACATCCACGTCGAGCACGCCGTCCTCGAACGTGACGGTCACGTCGAAGTCACGCAGCGCAGACTGTTTGTACCGGTCGAGCACCAACCCCTCGGCGGCCGCCGAGGCCGTCTCCACGACCGTCTCGGCTGTCGGCTCCGTCTCGTCCGTCGACATCTACGCGCCGCCGGCACCGGGACCGCCCGGACCGCCCGGCATCCCGCCCGCGCCGCCACCCTGCAGGAGCTGTTGGAGCTCCTCCTGGAGACTCTCGAACTGTTGTTGGACCTTCGACTCCTTCGAGTCCAACTGCTCTGCGCGACGGTCGAGCCGGTCGCGTTTCCCTTCCAGGTCCGACTTGGCCTCGTCGTACTCCGCCTCGACGAGCAGTTCGCCCGCCTCGCGGTACATCTGGGCGTCCTCGTCGATCTCTTCGAGCGCGTCCAACGCCGTCTCGGCGTCCGTCAGCGCCGTCTCGGTCGACTCCTTCTGCTCGGAGAGGTTCTGTGCCTGCTCCTGTAGCTCCTGTAGCTCCTCGATCTTCTCTTGTGCCTCGGGCGGCAGATTACCCTGCATACCAGAGTCGACGGGCCTCGGGGTGAAAAAGGCGTTTACTCGCCCGGCGAACGCCACTCGCCGTCTGGGCGGTCGCCGCGACGGTAATCACGCGGCGACTGACTCACTCCGCGGCCGCCGAGTCGACGCTCCCGTCGCCGATGGTGACGACGGTGCGTTCACACTCCGAACACCGCCACTTCGCCTTCACGCCGATGTGGACCTCCATGCTGGCGGCCCGCCAGAACGTCGTCTCCTCGTCACACTCCGGACACTCGCGGGTCGTCTCTAGGCTCATACCTCCCCGTTGGCTCTGCGGCCGATTTGAACACGTCGGTCTCGCCGTCGTGTGAGAAGGTGGGTGGCCGCCCCGTGGTGAGCGACGGCGGAGTTCCGTCGACCTCTGGGGGGTTCGAGGGTGATTGCGGATCGACGGAAACACTAAGTGCTGGGCGGGCGCTAACAGGCTGTACGTGCCCGATCCGGGCATGGTTCCAGATGAACCCGTTGTGGGGTTGAAGCGCAGCCCTTTGTGAGGAGGCGGAGCGTCGACACCATGGTTCCAGATGAACCCGTTGTGGGGTTGAAGCGGTCACATCGGTCAGACGAGTGTCAAGCCCGTCACAGTTCCAGATGAACCCGTTGTGGGGTTGAAGCGTGGCCGATGGCGAGTGGGGCTCGTCACCCGATACTGGCCGACACGAGCAGTCTGATCGCTGTCGCGAGTAATCTGAGGGCAAGGGGCGAGCGCGTCGTCGCGCGTTGCGCGTGCCACCACCCGAACGTATTTGTCTGAACACTGCCGGCCGCGACGCCCACAGTGCTTATATTCGTCAGAGACAAAACGCAGGCTGTCCCGGGTCGCTGACAGCCGCCCGGAGACAAGAGATCACTGAGCGTGTGAGGGACCCGTTGTCCTGTCTAACAGGGCACGGTCGCACTCCTGATCCAGCCCTGCCACGAGAATCGGGAGGCTGCTGGTGGCTCGGTGACGCTCTGCCGTCGTACTCTCTCGAAAGAATCGGTAGCCGCTGGTGGTTCAGTCTCGGTTGAGACGAACGCCCAGTGCGACCCAGATTAACGGACCGCCTATCGCGTGTCCCCCTAAGACGAGGACTGTACCGCACACCAACATCGTCACGAAGACGATGGGCAAGTCCTGATCGGTCGACAGCTCTGCCATCGTACTCTCGGCTACACCGTGGGTCAAGCCCACGTCACGCCGACTACGGTTGGGGTAGCGATTGACTTCAATTTCTATACTCAAAACGTCTCTCCTCTTGTTAATTACATTATTTGTTCTTCTGTACGTCAAACGTCACAGAGTGGGAATCCACGCGAACGAACGAGACGACACAGCACGACGGGTTCCGACCACAGTGGGTCGACACGCCACGCTAGCCCGGTGTCCGGTCACCAGACTGGCTCTGTGTGATCGACACTGGTGGCGAGTCGACGGGCCTTTCCGTCGACCCCCCGGGGTTTGGGGGTGATTGGGGGTCGACGGAAACACTAAGTGCTGGGCGGGCGCTAGCAGGCTGTACGTGCCCGATCCGGGCATGGTTCCAGATGAACCCGTTGTGGGGTTGAAGCGAGGAGTTGTTCCTCCAGAGGCTTCGCGACGACCCGTTCCAGATGAACCCGTTGTGGGGTTGAAGCCTGCAATGCGTCGGCGGGTCGCGGACGAGATGTAGGGTTCCAGATGAACCCGTTGTGGGGTTGAAGCAAGTGGAGATTCAGGGGGTGGGGGTGGGGGTGTTCTCGTTCCAGATGAACCCGTTGTGGTGTTGAAGCCACCGCACACGCCGGGCAGAACGGCCCGGCCAACACAGTTCCAGATGAACCCGTTGTGGGGTTGAAGCGAACTCCGCGAGCAGTTCAAAGAGGTGCTCGGGACGGTTCCAGATGAACCCGTTGTGGGGTTGAAGCTCGGACTCGGTGTTCGAAGGGGATGTCGCGACCGCTGTTCCAGATGAACCCGTTGTGGGGTTGAAGCCTCCGGGTGGCTGCACGCACCCTGTGCGACCAGTGGTTCCAGATGAACCCGTTGTGGGGTTGAAGCGCCGCCCAGTTCGGCGGTCTGATTGAGGCCGGCGAGGTTCCAGATGAACCCGTTGTGGGGTTGAAGCGGCGTCACTCCCGGCGGTGATCACGGGCGCTTCGGCGTGTTACAAATGAACCCATTGTGGGATTGAAGCCGGTTCGTCACAGAGCGCCCGACGGTCGAGCGCGACGTTACAGATGAACCCGTTGTGGGGTTGAAGCGACCATGCTGCTGGACTGACGGAACGATGCGACTGAGGTTCCAGATGAACCCGTTGTGGGGTTGAAGCGCCGGCCGACTGTCACGGCGACGTGTACCGCGAGTGTTCCAGATGAACCCGTTGTGGGGTTGAAGCTCTCCGTCGGTGTTGTTGAACGCGACACCTAACACGTTGTTCCAGATGAACCCGTTGTGGGGTTGAAGCTGCCCAGAGTGTACGACCGCGACCGAAGACGGTGGTTCCAGATGAACCCGTTGTGGGGTTGAAGCCGTTCGTGCGGACGGAACGCGGAGACCGCGTGGAGTTGTTCCAGATGAACCCGTTGTGGGGTTGAAGCGTTACTGTCGGGGCCATGAAGCCCGCGAAAACGGTGGTTCCAGATGAACCCGTTGTGGGGTTGAAGCGTGTCCGGCGTGCGCTCGCACGCACGCGAGACGAACCGTTCCAGATGAACCCGTTGTGGGGTTGAAGCTCGCCTCCGCCGCGGTCGCCGGGGTGATCGAGCGGACTGTTCCAGATGAACCCGTTGTGGGGTTGAAGCGGCCCCGCAGTCGCGACACTGCTCGCGCACGAATAGTTCCAGATGAACCCGTTGTGGGGTTGAAGCCACTCGTAGTGCGTGCGGTCCCAGTCCATACTCGTTCCAGATGAACCCGTTGTGGGGTTGAAGCCGGTATTCCGGAAGTTTTCCGTGGCCTCGATATGCTCGTTCCAGATGAACCCGTTGTGGGGTTGAAGCTCGCCGGCGCCGGCCGTGATCGACGCCGCCCTCACGCGTTCCAGATGAACCCGCTGTGGGGTTGAAGCTGAGGAACCCACCGAGTCTCCCGCCAGCGACGACTCGTTCCAGATGAACCCGTTGTGGGGTTGAAGCGGAGTTGCTGTTGCCGTCGCCGTGTCAGTCGGCGTTCCAGATGAACCCGTTGTGGGGTTGAAGCCCGGAGCGCAGACGCGAACTCGGGACGGTCGGCGGCGTTCCAGATGAACCCGTTGTGGGGTTGAAGCTGCCGCGGACTCCGTACTCGCTCGTCGCGGTGACACGGTTCCAGATGAACCCGTTGTGGGGTTGAAGCAACCTGCTCCCGAACGCCGATGAACTGCAAGTCGACCGTTCCAGATGAACCTGTTGTGGGATTGAAGTGGTCGCGCAGTGGACGGAGGAATAACGCATGGTCACAGTTCCAAATGAACCCGTTGCAGGGTTGAGACAGTCACACAGCAGTTGAACGGCTTAGTCGGCCGAGAGAATCACCAACTCGCTCTTCGGGCTGTAGTGAACGAACGCCACCCTGCCAGCGACAAACGCAGGCGTGTAGTAGCTCTGTGCGCCGAAGCGACGGGCGGTATCTGGGTTGAACGCACCGTCGTCGACGCCGACGAGGAACGCGCCGTGGCCCTGTGACCCCGTCAGCACCTCCCCTCCAACCAACCCGACCCCGGAGGGAAACACGGAGCTGAACGGGTTACTGAGCGTATCGACTCGCGCGCCAGTCTCGCGGTCGACCGTGACGAGTCCCCCTGTCGTCCCGGTGACGACGTGGTCGTCACCTACGGCAGGCGTCGGCCACGCCCCGTCCGCCTCCAGCTGCCACTGTCGGTCCCCAGTCTCAACTGCGAGCGCAGTGAGTCCAGTCTTTTCGGGGACGTACACCGTTCTCTCGTTGATAGCTGGCGCGGAGAAGACCCGCCCACCGTCGTACTCCCAGTTGCGCGCTCCGGTGGTCCGGTCAATCGAGACGACACCACGCCCGCGAGAGACGACGACCGTGTCGTCGGTGACTGCCGGTGCAAGGTTTGCTGTAGCGATCCGATCCCACCGGCTCGGTGAGATGCCGTCGTCTGTCTGCCAGCGGATTGCTCCCGTGCTCGCGTCTAAGCCGACGTACGACTCGTCTGTCCCGGTGTACACTGTCCCGTCTGCGACGGCGGGCGCGAGCACTACCCGCCCGGGGAGCTGTCGCGTCCACTCGACGGTGCGGTCGGCGACACTCACGACGACCGCCGTGTCCGTGTCGGTCACGTAGCGTGTCGTCACGACGCGGTCGTCGTCGATTGCGGGACACCGCGGCACCGTCCCGGGCAGGTCGACGTGACTACTGGGCACCGCCTCGTCGAGCGGGTAGACTGCCAGCCCTCGCTCGTCACAGGCGACGACACGGTCGCTGTCTCCCACCGGTGAAGTGTGTCGTGCGCCGGACAGTTCGACGGCTCCGTGTCGGCTGATACCCTCGGGGATCACCCCGTCTGGTGCTACCGAGCGGTGTGTCTCGTCTCGACCGATCTGCCGCCACTCCACCTCGCTCTGCGCTGGTGTCGAGTCTGTTCGGCGGGACAACGTCTGACAGCCAGCTAGGGCGGTGATCCCCCCGGCGAGGACGGCTCGACGGTTCATGAGGACAATTGTTATGCTGTCTTGAAATAGTCTTTGAAAATAGATAGCAAAATAGAATCGAAACAGTTTTTACTAACTGTGAAAACCAAGTCATATGGAGCGTAATGATGTCTCCAACGGAGCAAGCAGAAGAGGATTTCTAACAAAAGTGGGAGCGGCAACGGTTGTTGGTGTACCGACAGCCGCTGCGCAGTCTGGTACAGCCAAGTCGCTCACATATCAAGAGAAGCTAGACAAGTCCCACAAGATCCTCCAGGCGACAAATAGTGTTAAGAAACAACACAAGTTCCTCCAAAATCGTGGTGTTGGTATCACGTCGAAGTCTACGGAGATGGGACTTAGCTCTGGGGACGGTCCGTCAGTGCAGGATGTCAAGTCGGAGGACCTGTCGCTAACCTTTTCTCTGTACACTGAATGTGACGGCAGAGAGGTCACTGGGTTCACTGCAGAGATGACGTGGGAGTATAACAACAAGTACTATGAGGCGAGCGGTTACCCGCCTAACGACTACGCTGGTATCGCGTGGGATGACGGGTCTTGGTACTACGCCAACAACAACGTTGATCAAGACTTGTACTCCAACAGTCCCCACGTGAACTATTACAGCGGGTCTAGTGGAGGCGGCCCAGTGTGGGAGATCAGAGATGTGGAGACAATCTACGAGGGCTGGGAGAACGACAAGGTATTCTATACTGGGGTAGACATGGATTGGAAGGGATCAGACCCTGACGCAAGAACAATCGCAGCCTCGTACAGTCACACTTGGAGCGGTGTGACTGTAAAGAACGTAAGTATCGGTTTCCCTGCAGGCGTTTCTGTTGCAGTTGGGAGCGAGGACAAGCGGTACAGTAAGGATACTAGCGACTCCGGCGACTTCCTCCGCCTGCGCAAACGCGACGCGATTCTGTGTAGCGTGTATTAGATCTGGGAGGCTATCGCCGTCCGCTCTGGCGGCTACTCGTAATTATTTCAGCTGTTGCTTACTACTCGTCGGTCTGGTCAGAGAGACGGGGTTATCGGGTCTATAATCTGTAGTTACATAGTGTCAATCAAGCCACACAGTCACGTTAACATTCAAGTAGCTAGCCCACAACAGTTGCGCCCAGAAGCGCGGGACGCGGCCAGAAAATGGCCGGGCGTGCGACAACACGCCCGACCGCGCTTCGACAGGAGCCGAAGCATGCACGCGAACACAGTCGGCGGTATTCAAATTTCCGCCACGACAGCGGCACAGACAGCCGAACAGCCAGCGATCACTGCGGAGGTGGCTCGATGAGCACCGACGAGCCGCAGGACGCGCCAGCCGACGCGACCACGGCGAGCGACACAGTCGCGTCAGCCGACGAGGCAGACGACACACCGACCGCCACGGCCGACCCCACCTACGTCGGCGTCTGCGTCGGCGTCGAGCACTTACTCGTCGCCGCGCCCGCGACGGGGAGCGTCGGCACGGCGTTGGTCATCGAGGGCGACCACCTCCACGAGCGACACGCGATTCTCACGGCGGCGGCGACCGCGATGCAGGCGCGGGGGTTCGACGACCCCACCGGCGAGGCGCAGTTGTTCGAGGCGATGTGGCACCAACTGCGCCCGCAGGTGTACAACGCCGCGACGCGGGCGGTGCGACACGCCCGGCGGTTCGACGCGCCGCGGCTGGTGGTCGGTCAACGACACACCGGCGAGGCGACGTTGTGGCGTCGCCGGACGGCCTCGGAGTTGGCGGCGTGGCTCCCTGCGGCGCTCCGGCGCGCGGTCGTCGAGAAGGCCCGCGAGGCGGGTGTGCCGGTCGTGCGCCACGAGGCGGACATCCCGCGTGGCGTCTGTCACGAGTGTGACACACGCGGCCGGGTCGACGACCGGGGGTTGGTGTGTCGCCACGAGGACTGTCCCGTGCGTCGGGTCCCGCGGGGGCTGAGCGGCGCGGTGCGGCTCGCACGACGCGGGAGCCAGTAGCCGGCCGTCCGATGTGCCTCGACTCTCCCCGAGTGTGGCTCACGCTGGGGTGATCACGAGCCGCTCCGGCGTGTCGCTGAGCAACGCGAGATCGCTCGGCTCGATGCGCGTCTCGTGACCCGCGGCTTCGAGCGTCTCCCGCAGGTCGTCGAGTCGGGGGTAGTTGCTCGCCTCCGAGAGCACCGTGATCGGGGAGATACGAACCTCCTCGCTGGCGACGCGGGCGAACTCCAACAACGACTGCTCGTGGAACTCGTATGAGAGCTGCTCGGCGTACACAAACAAGAGGTGCGCCGAGACGACGAGATCGAACTGATCGTCCTCGAACGGGAGATCCGGGAGTTCCGCCTGTACGTATCTGTCCGTGTCGTGGTGTTGTCTGTAATCCGGCAGAAACGTCTCTGTCGCCTCCTCGAAGTGTTCGATTACCTCGGAGATGTCGTCGTAGTACGCCCAGACGAAGCGGTCGGCGTCTGCCGTCTGCTCGAACCGACGACGGGCCTCCGTGATGTCACGCCGGCATTGTTGTTCGAGTGCCTCTGGTGTGTGCCTGTACAACACGTCGGCTCCCGTGGCGTCGACTCCACGGGAACGGGCGGCAGCGGTGAACCCACACGGTCCCGACGGACAGTCGAGTACCGACGAGAACTGAAACTCGTCGAGATCGAACCCGAAGATCTGTTCGTACTCCCTGGGTGTCCGCCCTGCAAACATGATGTCTTCGAGCTGCATCCGCCCCGACCCGTTGTCTGATGCCATGCTCATCGATGCACAACTTGACCCATATGCTTTTTTCTAAGTATAATATTAGATGTAACTATAGATCGTATACTACGCAGCGCTGCCGTCACTCGTCTCGCAGAGAGAACGTGGCGACACCAAGAGGGTGACAGATTGGCCCCGAGACGGGGGGGTTGCCACGGGTTCGGTATCAGTCCAACGCCTCGGTGTACCCCGACACCATCGACTCGACGTACTTCGCGACCACGTCCACCTCCAGATGAACGGGGTCGCCGACAGACTTCTCGGACAAGGTCGTCACCTCGTAGGTCGTCGGGACGATAGCGACCTCGAACCCGTTCTCGTCGCGCTCCGCGACCGTCAGCGAGATCCCGTCGAGCGCGATCGACCCCTTCGGGACGACGTAGTCGTCGAACCGCTCGGGGAGATCGAAGCCGAACCGCCAGTCTTCCCCGACCTGTTCGATCGACCGGATCGTGGCGGTGCCGTCGACGTGGCCCTGTACGAGGTGGCCGTCGAACCGACCGTCTGCGGGCAACGCTCGCTCGACGTTAACCAGGTCCCCGACCTGAAGCTCGTCGAGATACGTCTTCGCGACCGTCTCCGCGGCCAGAAACACCTCGAACCAACTGCCCGTCTCCGCGTCCGCCTCCGCCACGACGGCGCCCCCGTCCGTCGCGGGGGTGTCGTCTGCCGCTCTGCTCCGTCCGTCGTCTGCGTCGTCCGGCCGGCCGTCGCCGCTGCCGAACGACTCGACGGTGAGACAGACGCCGCTGACTGCGATCGACTGGCCGTGGTGGAGGTCGTCGAGTGCCTCGCTCGCGACCCGCAGCCGGAGCCCCTCACTGGTCGCCTCGCGTGCGGTCACCTCGCCCGTCGTCTCCACGATTCCGGTGAACACAGACGAGCTAGGGGTTCAGTTCTGGAAAGCGTATCGTTCTCGTGACGCGGGAACGGCCGCGGGGGAGGACTACGCCTCGCGCGTCTCCTCGACGACCGCACGGAACCGCTCGGCGCGGCGGGTGATCTCCTCGTAGTCCTCGTTCCTGACGGCGTCGCCGGGAACGAGCGCAGATCCGGCACCGACCGCGACCGCACCCGCCTCCAGAAACGCGGCGGCGTTGTCCGGGTCGACACCGCCGGTGGGGAGCAACGGAATCTGCGAGAGCGGACCCTGCAGCGCGCCGATGTGGTCTGGCCCGACCGTCTTCGCGGGGAACACCTTCACCAGATCAGCGCCCCGTTCGTACGCCTCGGCGGCCTCTGTCGGGGTCATGATCCCCGGCGCGACCAGCACACCGTGACGATTGCAGGTCGCGATCACGTCGGCGTGACTCGACGGCGAGACGACGAACTCCGCGCCGGCAGCGATCACCGACTGTGCCGTCTCCCCGTCGATCACCGTTCCCGCGCCGACGGTCGCCTCGTCGCCGACCGCAGACTGGAGTCGGCGGATCGTCCCCGGCGCGTCGGCGTTGTCTGCGGTCACCTCGATCACCCCGACCCCGCCGGCGAGTAACGCCTCCGCGACGGCGACCGGGTCACCCTCGTCGACACCACGCAACACTGCGACGACGCCGCTCTCCCGGATCGTCTCGAACGTCTCCTGACTCATGTGCGAGTGAACCGTTGGCGGCGGTATGAACCTGTGGGTGTCCCGGGGGAGACCCACTCGTCTGTCGGCTGCACCGTCGGTCGCGCAGTGTACACGTTTATCCGTCTGCCGCGCCGAACGTAGCTATGAACGTCGTTCCGGACACGAGCGCGGTCGTCGACGGCCGGGTGTCCGAACGGGTCGCCGACGGAACGTACACGGACACGACAGTGTACGTGCCGGAGGCGGTCGTCGCGGAACTGGAAGCACAGGCCAACGACGGACGCCAGACCGGCTGGGACGGGCTCGGCGAACTCCAGGAACTCGCGCGGCTCGACGACGAGGGCGCCGTGGAGGCGGTGTTCGTCGGCGACCGCCCAACCGACCACCGGGTGGACGGCGCAGACGAGGGCGCCGTCGACGGGCTCATCCGGGAGGTGGCGGTCGAACACGACGCCACGCTACTGACGGCAGACTACGTCCAGGCGGAGACGGCAGAGGCGACCGGTGTCCCGGTCGAACACGTCGAGGCGGTCGACCGGACGGTGACGGACGACGGGCTGTCGATCGAGCAGTTCTTCGACGAGCAGACGATGTCCGTCCACCTGAAGACCGGCACCGTCCCGAAGGCCAAGCGTGGCGCCATCGGCGACATGCACTACCAGCAGATCGGTGACGCGCCGACGGCAGAAACACAGATGTCCGAGTGGGCCGACGACGTGGTGGAGACGGCCCGTACGTCGACGGACGGCTTTCTCGAACTGTCGGAGCCGGGGATGCAGATCGTCCAGTACGAGGACTACCGGATCGCCGTCGCACAACCCCCGTTCGCGGATGGGATCGAGATCACGGCCGTCCGGCCGATCGTCCAGACGGAGTTGGACGACTACGAGTACGCCGACGAGCTCCGCGACCGGATGGAGGAACGCCAACGCGGCGTGTTGATCTCCGGCTCGCCCGGCGCGGGGAAGTCGACGTTCGCACAGGCGGTCGCGGAGTTCCTCACCGACAGCGACTACGCGGTGAAGACGATGGAGAAGCCGCGGGACCTGGATGTGTCCGAGGAGGTGACCCAGTACACCGCCCTGAACGGCGACATGGCGAAAACCGCCGACTCGTTGTTGCTCGTCCGGCCGGACTACACGATCTACGACGAGGTGCGGAAGACGGACGACTTCGAGGTGTTCGCGGACATGCGGCTGGCGGGCGTCGGGATGGTCGGTGTCACCCACGCCACCCGCGCGATCGACGCGCTCCAACGGCTCGTCGGTCGGGTCGAGTTGGGGATGATCCCGCAGGTGGTCGACACGGTCGTGTTCATCGAGGCCGGCGAGATCGACACCGTCTACGACGTACAGACGGAGGTGAAGGTGCCGGAGGGGCTCACCGCAGAGGATCTTGCCCGGCCGGTGATCCAGGTGGTGGACTTCGAGACGAACCGGCCAGCCTACGAGATCTACACGTTCAACCGCCAGGTCGTCACCGTCCCGTTGAACGAGGAGAGCGACAGCCGCGACTCCGGTGTCGACCGGATCGCCCGCCAGGAGATCGAACGCGAGATCCGGTCGGTCGCCCGCGGGCACGTGGAGGTGGAACTGCGCGGCCAAGACGAGGCGGTCGTCTACGTCGACGAGGACGACATCAGCTACGTCATCGGGAAGGGTGGCGGCCGGATCTCCGAGATCGAAGAACGGCTCGGGATCAGTATCGACGTGCGCACCCACGAGGAGAATCCGAGCGCGCAGACGGCCGACCCCAGCGACACCGGCGGCGATCCAGGCGGCGCGACACCGGAGCCACAGGGGACCACCGTCGAGCCGGAGATCACCAGCCGTCACGTCGTGATCCGGATGGACGAACACGTCGGCGAGACCGTCGAGGTGCGCGCAGACGGGGAGTACCTGTTCACCGCGACGGTCGGCCGCGGCGGCGACATCCAAGTCTCGCGGGGGAGCGCTATCGCCGAGGAGCTGGAAGACGCCATCGACCGCAGACAGACCGTGACGGTCGTGCCGAGCTGAGCGTCAGTCGCTCGTCGTACTGTCTCGTTCGTCAACCATTCTCGTTCCTCTCCCAACCCAGTCTGTCTGAGTCAGTCCCCAGAGCGTGACACCGAGCATCGCCGTGTAACACGCCCCGAGCCCGAGGTAGAAGCTCTCGACACCGTTGTCGAACTGTAGAGCGAGCCACGAGACACCGACCATGCCGCCGTACGTCCCGACGAGACGAGAGACGAGCGGAACGCGCGTTTCGCTTCCGCCCTCCAAAACACTCGTCAGAACGTTGTTCGTGACAAATAGCACGCTCAGCCCGCCGAGGACAGAGAGGAACGGGATCGCCGCCTCCGCGGCGGATCGTGATTCGGCCAGCAGGGTGACGAGTGGCTCGGCTGCAACGACCGTCCCCACACCCCACAGTGCTCCTACCACAATTGTCAGAAGTGTAATGAAAGTAGCCGCCTGAGAAACAGAGAGCGGTTGGTCGTGGTGGTCGACAGTTGAGGTCCCGATCTCTTGTCCGACAACGGTCCTCGCGGCAACCCCCATGCCCCTGCTGACCGGACCGACAACTTGAGAGTACACTCGCCAGGCGAGTTGGTAGCCGGCGTTGACTGTCGTCCCGATGCTCAACAGCAGTGCGTTGAACGGCAGCACTGCGAAGGACGTGACGAACCCTGTCGCTGCGACTGGTGCTGCGACGCGTGTCAGTTGGACGGCGACCGTCGGATTTCGCGGGACCGTGTACTGGATCGGTGAACGGGTGGCGAGGTATCCACACAGGATTATGGTTCCGAGTGTGGAAGCAACCACGGTTGCGACACCGACTCCTAGGATTCCGTAGTTCGGTGCGCCGAACCAGCCGAGTCCGAGCGCGAGCGAGAGCCCGGCGTTGAGCAGGTCCATCGGGACGGTCACGTACATCGGGGTTTTCGCGTCGCCGATTGCCCGGAGTGCATTGCCGGCGACCTCCCGGAGTGTGATCAGCGGGACTGTGAGGGCGACGACGCGAACGTACGGCACGCCCAGCTTGATTACTCGGTCGCTCGCCCCGATCAACTCGAACAACTGTGCAGGAATAGACAGGTACAGAACGACGAACGGGACTGCCACGACGATCGCAAGGACCGAGGCTTGTGTGACACTCTGATCGCGGAGTCCATGAGCTCCGCTCCCCGTGTCCTGGCTGGCGAGCGTGTTTGCTCCGACGACGTAGCCGTTACCGACTCTGGTGGCTAGGCTCACCAACAGATCAGAGACCCCGAGTGCGACGAGCGCAGCCGGCGTGATGCTCGCGGTGATCAGGACATCTGTCGTCCGCATTAGTGAACTCGCGGCGAACTGCCCGGTCGCTGGTGCAGCAAGCCTGAGAGTTCTCCGCCATAGCGACACCACATTAGGGGGGAGTAGACTCATCTTTCACTCCCCGTCAAGACAGTGAGACGAGAGCTACCGGGAGACATCTCCTCGGATTGCAGAAACCCGGCCGCCTCTCGTAACAGCCGTCGACAGTCCTCGACAGACCACTGCACCTCGTGAGAGCCGAACATCGGCTTCGATCCCGCGATAATAGTCTGTTCGCTCAGTGACTTCGTCTGTAGGTATGCGATAACACTGTAAACCGACTGACAGTCTAACTCTGTGTACACCCAATCTGGGACTGAACGGCAGAGGTGCTCGATGTAGTAGCCCGGAGCGGAGTCCGGAGGGATCCGCTCTCGGTCGACCAACCAGTCGCGGATCGATTTCAAATCTCGAACTGCACGCTGGTAACATCCACCCGTGGAGATCTGTTTCACTTTCCCCCGTCGCCTGTGCAGGAACGGGAAGTGTAGTAGCTCTGTACCGTCGCTTGTCCACAGTGAGACCCCAGAGTCGACACGGGCAGTTGAGGTGACCGCCTGTCCACTATACTGAAGCCCAACAGTCACGACAATATCGATAGGTACTCCCAGAGTTGTCGACGTGACTTGGATCGCTTTTGAGTTGTCGGTCACTGCACGTGAGCCAAACTGTCGTTCGACTGCCCTCAGCACCCGGTCACGGAACTGCTTCCAGGAGTGTTTGACCTCCGGAGGGGACCGGCGAGCACTCCCCTCGTCGATCAGGTAGTGATCATGCGCAGACCACATCGGCCGAGTGAGTGTGATCAAAAAGTCGATATCACTGTTGTTGGTCATAACACGGTTGGCGAACGATCCGTTCAGTCGTGTCTCGAAGGCCCAATCGTCGCCAGTAAACTCTGTTTGGAACAGTCGACGGAGTTCACTGGTCGCTCTGGCAGCGACAGTTCGCCTGTGGATTCGTCCCGGCTTCCTGTAAGTTTCAAATTTCATGTCTGTTTACTTTTGAGTTGCTTCTATATGCCTGGATATACCGTTCAGCAATCGTCGACCAGGTGTGGCCGCTGGCAAAGTCGTAACAGGACTTTTTGTACTCGAACAGCTTATTTACAGACTTTGAACTGAGTCGGCGAACTTGCTGGGCCGCGGTACGCCCGTCCTCAACCACGACAACTCCAGGGAGAGTCGCTATCTTCTCGTCGTGAGCGATTCCACAGCTGTCAGTGACGACGAGAACAGACCCACAGGCCATCGACTCCATCGCGGTCAACGAAAAGTTCTCGTGGTATGAGGGGACGACGCAGATGTCGGATCGTGAGAGTGCTCCGTAGTACTCCTCGCTCGGAAGGTACCCCCGGAGCCGGCCGGGGACTTCGGCGTCGGAAAGCTCAGCGGCGTCACTCACTCGACCGACAATATCGAGAGAGATGTTGTTCGGGTCGTTGTCGAGATGATTGACGACTCTGTGCTGGCCCTTCTTTGGAGAGACTCGCCCAGGGAGGACGACATCAAGCGGCTGTGTCGGAGTGGTCGGAGCCGAGAGCTGACGGTGTCTGACTCCGAGGGGAATCACTCGGTCCGGTCGGCACTGCCAGTACTCCTGCATCTGCCTGGCAGTGAGGTGGCTCTGTGCGACGACCAGTTCGTGATCGTTGATCCAATCGAGCCGAGCACCCACACGTGAGGTCTCGCCGGACAGTCGAGGTAGGTTCACTTTTTGATCGTACTGGTCGTCTCTGAGGAGGTCGAGTCCAGTGCCTGCCCACTGAACGGTACAAATATCTACGGGACACGTTAGCCCGTTTGACGCGTGAACGATGTCGTAGTCGTCGGCGTAATCATCGACTCGCTCACCTATACTGTACAACTTCCGGACTGAATCGACCTGAGGCCCGATATCGATAACTGGAATGCCACGATGTGTCTCGCTAACTGAGTTCCCGTATGCGAGTATCTGGACGGAGTGGCCTAACCGGTCGTACCCTTCGGCTAGGCCGAGTGTGACTTGTTGTGGGCCAGACTGCTCTGCACTCAGCGGCCCTACAACTGCGACTTCCATGATATACTATGTCTGTATTGGGTAATATATGCTTTTTGATTTGTGCTAACTGCAGCTTGCTAATCTTGTTTCTATTGTTTCAGTGTTATATGAATTCTGTCTAGTGACACTAGATCCGTCGAGGGAGGCGGGTGCCCCAGCCTCAGTCTCTAGGAGCCGTTCTCCTCCGTCACGACGCACCGACACCTCGGCGTTTTAGTCGCCCCCACACGACCGACTCCTGTGACGTTCAGTATCTGCGTCCGCGAGCAGTACACGGACGACGACGGAGCCCGCCAAACCCGTTTTGGGGTCGCGGTGACGACACGCCTCCCAGGGGTCGGAACGCTGTGTCCGTTCGCGTCAGAGAACGGCGCAGTGGCCACACAGTCGCTCGTCAACGTCGAGCTGGGACGGAGAGGGGTCGACTACCTCGACGACGGGTTGGCCGTCGAGGACGCGCTCTCGGCGTTGCTCGCGGCAGACGACGGCAGCCCACAGCGCCAACTCCACGGTGTCGACAGTCAGACCACGTTCACCTTCTCCGGGGAGGAGTGTCAGGGGTGGTACGGCCACACGAGCGGCGAGAACTACACCGTCGCGGGGAACCTGTTGACCGGGGAGGCCGTGATCGAGGCCGTCGCAGAGACGTACGAGTCGTCGGCGTTCGGGGACGCGCCGTTGGCCGAACGGCTGATCGACGCGCTCGCCGCGGGTCACGCCGAGGGTGGTGACAAACGCGAGGAGCTACCGGTCCAGTCGGCGGCGTTGCTCGTCGAACGGACAGAGAGCCGGGAGATCGACCCGTACTACGAGGACCTGCGGGTGGACGCGACGGAGACGCCGGTGGCGGATCTGCGCGAGACGTACGAGGAGGCGCGACGCGGACAGGAGATCATCCTCGAACGGTACGCGGACGACGGAGACGACGGAGCGAACGCAGGCGACGGAGCGAGCGGAGACGACGAGCGCGCAGACGACGGAGGGGACACAGTCGACAGTGAGGAGGGAAGCGAGCACACAGACGAGGGCTGAGTCACCGACCTGTCGAAGTGCCCGAAGGAAAGAAGCCACTCGCGCGTGTAGGCGGGCGTATGACAGACGACGACCGGATCACAGAGTTGGAGTCGGAAGTGGCGTCGTTGCGCGAGACCGTCGAGCAACAACAGTTCGTGATCGAGTATCTCTCGGCAGACGCCGACTTAGACGCGCTTGACCCGACCTGTCCCCACTGTGGTGACGGGGAGTTCGTCACCGAGACCGGAATCTCCTGGAAGCGGGTCGAGTGTGAGGCCTGTGGGCACGAGGAGTACATCTAACGGGCAGCTGGTGTCGAGACGGACAGCACCGCGAGCATCAGGGGAACGATAGGCGGGTCGAAACGTTTGAGACGGGGGACAGCGTAGAGAACCGGCGTGAGCAAGATCACGTTCCGCGCCGGCGACGAACTCGTCGAGCGGCTGGAGGCTCACGACGCCTCGAAGAGTGAGGTGTTGCGTGCGGCTCTCCGGGCGTATCTCGACGGACCGGAGCGTGAACCCGACCCGCAGGCGACGGGCGACACGGGTGATTCGACGGCCTCCGAGTTGGGGGAGTTACTCGACCGTGTGCTCGAACAACGACTCCAGGAGCTGTTGGAGACGGAGCAGGGGGACACCCGCCGACCGGCAGACGAGCGACAGCCGGAGTCCACGCGGCAGGGCGGGTCGGCGGCCGCGCGGCGGGAGAGTCGCCACGGACCGCCGGCCGACCGTCGCTCCGCGACCAGGGGTCGCCGCGACCCGGCTGTCGTCGTCGAGATCACCCCAGGTCCGGAAGTCGTCTACGGTGCCGTCGAACACACGACACCCCCGACAGACGGGGTCGCGCGGCGGCCGTCAGACACGCGTCGTGGGCGGCCACCCGCCGACGAGGAGCCGGCGTCAGACGCACAACAGTCGGGCGTGTCAGACACGGATCGTCGTGACGCGTCGGACACCGACCACGAGGCAGACGGCAGACCGACCGCCGACGCGTCACACACAGCCGGACAGGCGTCAGACACAGGCGAGGACCGACCGTGTGCGCGGTGTGGGACGGCGTTGTCCGACGACCACGTCTACTGCCCGAACTGCGGCGAGAAGGCGGCTCGCCGTCTGTTCTGCGACTGTGGCGACGAGGTGCGGTCGGACTGGTCGTTCTGTCCGGGCTGTGGGCGGCGGACACCCGCCGCGGACGTGTTGACACAGGACGGCGACCGGGCGTAAGACAGTCCAACCGTGTCACCGTAAGACACGGCCGGCAATTTTATGCATGAGGGGCCGAATTCGTGCAGTGTGTAAGACGGCCTGTCTTACGGACGGTCCGAGGCGCCGAGCCGCGGCCCGCCGGGGGAGGCACGGGTCGTCTTGCCGGGGGAACATCAACATGGAGCGTGTGACACTACGAATTCCGAAGCAACAGATCGAGGAGGTCGAACGCATGGTCGAGACGGGCGAGTACCCGAATCGGAGCGAAGCGATCCGCGCGGCCGTCCGCGACATGCTGAACGAACAGGACGACGACCACGATCGCTCTCGCCGCGACGGTAAGCGCGGCTGGGCGAAGGCGTAGGCCGATGCAGGATATCGTCCAGGACGCGTTGGAGAACGCCGAAGAGGAGGACCGTTCGATGGCGGACGCCGACGGCGACGACTTCGGGGACCCCCGGATCGTCATCGTCGGCGCGGGCGGGGCCGGGAACAACACGATCAACCGCCTGTACAACATCGGTGTCGACGGCGCAGAGACGGTCGCGATCAACACGGACAGACAACACCTCAAGATGATCGAGGCCGACACAAAGATCCTGGTCGGTAAATCGCTCACCCAGGGGCTCGGCGCGGGCGGCGACCCGAGCATGGGGGAACGCGCCACGGAGATGGCCCAAGGGACGATCAAGGAGGTGCTCGGCGATGCCGACCTGGTGTTCGTCACTGCCGGGATGGGTGGTGGCACCGGTACCGGTGCGGCACCGGTGATCTCGAAAATCGCCAAAGAACAGGGTGCTATCGTCGTCGGCATGGTGTCGACGCCGTTCAACGTCGAGCGAGCCCGCACCGTCAAAGCCGAGGAAGGGTTGGAGAACCTCCGCACGGAGGCAGACTCGATTATCGTGCTCGACAACAACCGGTTGTTGGACTACGTCCCTAACCTCCCCATCGGGAAAGCCTTCTCTGTGATGGACCAGATCATCGCGGAGACGGTCAAGGGAATCTCGGAGACGATCACCCAGCCGAGCCTCATCAACCTCGACTACGCCGACATGTCTACGATCATGGATCAGGGCGGCGTAGCCGTGATGTTGGTCGGCGAGACCCAGGAGAAGAACAAAACCCAGGAAGTGGTCAACGACGCGATGAACCACCCGTTGTTGGACGTGGACTACCGCGGTGCCTCGGGGGGGCTAGTCCACATCACCGGCGGGCCGGATCTCACGCTGAAGGAGGCCGAAGGGATCGCAAACAACATCACCGAACGACTGGACGCCTCCGCGAACGTGATCTGGGGGGCACGGATCCAGGAGGAGTACAAAGGGAAAGTCCGTGTTATGGCGATCATGACCGGCGTCCAGAGCGCACAGGTGCTGGGGCCGTCAACCCAGAAACAGGCCGACCAGTCGCGTGCGAGTCTGGAGGGTGATCTCGCGGACGCCGACTTCGACGCACGCGCGAACGCGGAAACCGACCGACGCGAGTCCGACGGCGGCGATCCGCGCCGCCAACACGACGACGGGCTCGACGTGATCCGCTGAGCCGTCGGTTCGTCTCTGCTGTCTCTCTTTGTTCGTCTGTGGTGACGCCCGGCAGTCGGTTCTGTTTTCTGGTGTCGACGTTTGTCTAGTGTCGACATTCGTCTGGTGTCGAGACGCGGCGAGTCACCGACACACAGCGGCAACTGGAGTGTGAGTCTCCGTCAGCTAGGGTGGAGTTCCTCCATCGCCTCACGCACGTCCTCGCGGTCGCCGATGATCGTCACACGGTCACCCTCCTCCAACACCGTCTCCGCGGTGGGGACGCTCGTGTCCCCGTCGCGGGCGATCAGCGCGATCAGACTCGTCCCCGGGAGATCCGGGCCGAGATCCTGGACGGACCGCCCGACCATCGACTCGTTGGTCATCTCGATCTCCTGAACGTCGCCGACCTCGCCGAGTTCGTTCATCCAGTTGGCGAGCGCCGGGCGTTCGATGTAGTTGTCCAGTTCCTGTGCGGTCGCCAGCGTCGACGACACCGTCCGCACGCCCAACTCCTCGAAGGCGTCGACGTTGTTCGGGTCGTTCACCCGGGCGAGGATCTGGTCGGTGTCGAACGTCGAGTCGACCAACTGCGCGGCCAACAGGTTGGCGTCGTCGTCACCCGTTGCCGCGATCACCGTCCGGGCGTTGTCTGCGCCCGCCGCCCGGAGATCCTCCATGTCGGTTCCGTCGCCGCTGTGGACCGTGTAGCCCGCGTTGCGTGCGGCTTCGACCTGTGCCTCGTCCCGTTCGACCAGGACGACGTTCTCTCCGCGGTCTTCGAGACGGTCCGCCAGCGCCCGGCCGACGGTGCCGCCTCCGACGATGATGACTCGCATTGGTATCACGTCAAGTCGTTCTGCAATCTGTCGCGCCAACCCGCCCTCGAAGACGACCGTCACGAGGATCACGAGGAAGACGGTGCCGACCAGCGTGTCGGCGGCCGACTGCATCCCCGCTTCCGCCAGTTCTACCGCGAACAACGTCGCCACCGACGCGGGAATGATCCCGCGCGGGCCGACGAAGGAGACGAACAGCTTCTCCTCGCGGGTGAACCGGTCGCCGGTCGCCGACAGGAACACCAACGCCGGCCGGATGAGAAACACGACCGCCAACACGATCAACACGCCGCCGACGCCCAGCTCCAACAACACGTCGAACTCTAAGAGTGCGGCGAGGTTGATGAACACGAACGACAGTACGACCAGCGTCACGTCGCCTTTGAAGTCCGTAATCTCCTCCTCGTAGGGGACGCCGACGTTCGCGAGGACGAGCCCGGCGGTCGCGACGGCCGCGACCCCTGCCTCCGACCGGAGCAGGTTGGCACCGCCGTAGGCGACCAACGCCCCCGCGAGCACGAGTAGTCGTGCGTTCTGCGGGGCGTTCCCCGGCGAGAGATCGACGTACTGGAGCGCGACGTACACCGCGGCCGCGACCAGTCCGCCGACGAGGATACCGATCCCCAGCCGCTCGGCAAACAGGAGCACGAACTCCCCGACGCCACCCCCCTCGCCGATCAGCAACTCGAAGAAGACGACCGCGACAATCGCCGCGGTCACGTCGTTGACGATCCCCTCCGTCTCTAGGGCGGCGGCCACTCGGTCCCGCACCGGCACGACCGACAGAATCGGCGTGACGACCGTCGGCCCGGTGGCGACGAGCAACGCTCCGATCAGCGCGGCGACGAGCCACTCTACCCCCAACGCGAACCGGACGGCCAACGTCGTCCCGCCGAAGGCGATCACCGCGCCGAGGGTGATCAGTCGTAAGGCGACGCTTGGCGCTTCCCGGAGCTTCGACGCCCTGAGGTGGAACGCCCCCTCGAAGACGATGATCGCGACGGACAGCCCCACGATCGACGGGAGCGCGTCGCCAAAGGAGTTCGGGGTGATCAGTGGGTCGACACCGGCGACGAACCGTGCTGGCCCCTCGGGACCGAGCAACACCCCCGCCGCAACGAGGAAGATGATGCTCGGCACCTGGAAGCGATCGGCCAACACCTTCGCACCGACACCGACGGCGATGATCGTCGCCGTCACCGCGATCAGTGCTGCGCCGGCCATCGGCTCACCTCCATGTCTGGGGTACGAACGCCCCCGGATATAAAAGACACTCACTACCGGCCGTCGCGTCTGGGGGGTTCCGGCGACAGCCGTGTCACCTCGACGGTGCTTGCCTCACAGCGCCACGCCGAACACCGCCTCCGAGAGAAACGACACGAGGAACATCCCGCCGCTGGCGAGAAACAGTCGTCCCTCGTCGCCGATCCGGTCGTCGGCACGCACCGGGAACCACGCCGCCGGGGGGAGCCGTCGGACGAACCGTTGGAACCCCGTCGGCTCCGCGAGTGTTGTCTCCTCACCGCCCAGCGACGGCCCACTGCCGCCCTTGCTGTCGTCGTCACCCAACGACGACGACGCGTCCCGGAGCCGGCCGAGGAAGCCGTTGCGCCGGAGTGCCGGCGCACGCGACCCGACCCACGTCCGCACCGTCGCGTAGCCTAAGTGGAGCGTCCCGCCGAAGAACAACCCGAACTTCGCCGCCACCGCCGCCGCCGACAACCCCCCGAGCGCGACACCCAACGCCGCCGACAGGCCAGCGACGACCGCCGTCAGCGCGAGCGCGTACTGTGTGGCGTCGAGCAGTCGGCGCGTCCGGGTCCGACGCGGTGGGCGGCGGTCGACTCTCATCAGTCGTCTGCGGCCGCCTGATCGTCGGTCGGTTGGTCACGGAGGTTGGCCACCTCGCTCGCGACGGCCGCCGGCTCGTCGTGGTCCGCACGGTGTCTGTGACACCGACTCGTCCGGCCGGCCTCACCTACACTGTGTGCCTCGGGGTACTCCGTGTCACAGATGCCGCCAAACTCCGAGGCGAGCAGGTCCCGAGCGCCCGTCGCGTCGCCCGCGTCGACACGGTCGGCCGCCTCCTCAAGCACCTCCTCGACCGCCGACGACGGCGCCACGTCGCCAAACAGCTCTGTCACGACCTCGCCCGCGTTGTCGTAGTCACCACCCAACCCGAGCCGTTCGCGGGCCACCTCGACGAGCGACTTCGAGGCGCGACTCCGTTCACGAACCACGTCCCGGAACTCCTGAATCCGTTCCCAGACATCGTCGTCGACATCCGCGTACGCGTCGGGCCGCACCGTCACCGGACACCGTGTCGCGAACGGACACCCCGAAGGGGGGTCACGCGGCGACGGCGGCGACCCCCGCAGTGTGATCCGATCCTTCTCCACGCTCGGGTCCGGCTCCGGAATCGCCGACAACAACGACGCCGTGTACGGGTTCGCCGGGTCCCGGAACAGCTCCTCTGTCGGGCCCAGCTCCATCACGTTGCCCAGATACATCACCGCGACCCGGTCACAGATGTGTCTGACGACGCTCAGGTCGTGGGCGATGAACAGATACGTGAGATCGAACTCTGCCTGGAGATCGTCCAACAGGTTCAACACCTTCGCCTGGACGGACACGTCCAACGCCGACACCGGCTCGTCTAACACGATGAACTCCGGTTCGAGCGCCAACGCCCGGGCGATCCCGACCCGTTGGCGTTGCCCGCCCGAAAACTGGTGGGGGTACCGGAAGTAGTGTTCCTCCTGGAGCCCCACCCGGTCGAGCAGGAACCGGACACGGTCCCGCCGGATCGCCTTCTTGGGCACCTCTAATTCGACGGTCAGCGTCTCTCCCGACACGGACACGGAGAGCTCCTCGGCCGACAACGGGAGCGACTCCCGCACCGACACCGACTCGCCGGAGACGACGATGTCGGCGTCACGCTGTGTATCGACCGCGCGTGCGTCCCCGCGGACGGTTGTCACCTCCCGGTCCTCGACGGCCGCCGTGAGGTTCGGCCAGTCGTGGACATCCAACGGCTCCCGGATGATCTCACCGACGGTCATCCGGTCGTTCAGACTCGACTCGGGGTCCTGAAACACCATCTGTGCGTCCCGTCGCCACCGTTTCAGCTCCGTGCCCGACAGGCGGGTCACGTCCCGGCCGTCGAAGTCCACCTGGCCGGCGGTCGCGGTCTCCAACTGGACCAACGTCCGGCCCAGCGTGGTCTTTCCACAGCCGGACTCGCCGACTAATCCGAGCGTCTCCCCGCGGTGGATGTCGAAGCTGACGCCGTCGACCGCCTTCACCGGCGGGTCCGAGAACGGCCCCCCGCCCTCGTCGTAGTACGTCTTCAGCTCCCGTACCTCGACCAACGGCTCGCCGTAGTCGTTCACAGTCGTTCACCTCCCTCACTCTCGACGTGGTAGTCGTCGATCCGACGCGCCTCCGACACGTCCTCGGGGTAGAGCAGACACCCGACCCCGTGTTCCTCCGGGTCACCACCCGACTCCGGGGCGACCGTCTCCGGGTGGACGGTGGTACACTCGTCGAACGCCTTCGGACACCGGGGGGCGAACCGGCAGTCGCTGGCCGGCGCCGTCGGCGTCGGCACGTCACCCTTGATCGTCTGGAGCCGGTCGGCGCCGACCTGTCGGCCGGGGATCGACCCCAACAACCCCTCCGTGTACGGGTGGGCCGGCGAGTCGAACAACGACGCCGCCGGCGCGCTCTCGACAATCTCGCCGGCGTACATCACGTTCACCCGGTCGGACATCTCCGCGATCACACCCATGTCGTGGGTGATGAACATGATCGCCAGATCGCGTTCCTCGGTCAGCCGTTGGAGCAGTTGGAGAATCTGTGCCTGGATCGTCACGTCCAGTGCGGTCGTCGGCTCGTCACAGATCAACACCTCCGGATCACACGCCAACGCCATCGCGATCACCGCTCGTTGGCGCATCCCGCCGGAAAACTCGTGTGGGTACTCCCCGAGCCGGCGTGGCGCGTCCGGGATGCCGACCGCCTCCAACAACTCGATCGCCTCCTCGCGGGCCGCCTGTCCCGACAGATCCTGGTGGAGCCCCAACGCCTCCCGGATCTGGTTGCCCACCGTGTAGACGGGGTTGAGACTCGACAGGGGGTCCTGAAACACCATCGCGATCCCACCACCCCGGAGCTGGCGGAGCGCCTCTTCTGGCGCGGCCGTCATCTCCACGTAGCCGTCGGTGATCTCCCCGTTCGACCGTTCTGTCACGGCGACGAAGTCCTCACCCTCCAGGCTGGCGTCCCCGTCCGAGCGGGCGTCTGACAGCTCCGTCGTCTGGCCGCCGTACTGGTCTGCGAACTGGCGGACGGTCGGGACGTGTTGGAACCGGACGCTCCCGCCGTCGATCCGACCGGGGCTGTCGATCAACCCCATGATCGACCGCGCGGTGACGGACTTCCCGGAGCCGGACTCCCCGACGATCCCCGTGGTGGCGCCGGGGTACAACGAGAAGCTCACCCCGTCGACGGCGTGGATCGTCTCCTTGTCCGTGTAAAACGTCGTCTGCAGGTTCCGGACAACCACCATCGGCCGGTCGCCGGACGACGGGGTCGCCGTCGCCGCGCGGCTCTCGGAACTCACGCCCCACCTCCGGCCGCCTCGGCCTCGTCACTGCTCGCGCCCTCACTCTGTGGATCGATCGCGTCGCGAATCCCGTCGCCGAACGCGTTTAGCCCCGTCACGAGCAGGGTGATCATCAACCCGGGGATCAACGCGATGTGCCAGGAGGCCGTCGTCACCAGGGTCTGGCCGTTGGCGATCGCCCGCCCCCACTCCGGGGTTGGCGGGGTGATCCCCAGTCCGAGATACGACAGCCCGGCGATGGCGACGATGATCCCCCCGATCCGCATCGAGCCGTACACCAACAGGTAGCCAACGATGTACGGGAGCATGTGTTTGTTCATCGTCTTGCGCGGCAGTTGGCCGTAGCTGCGTGCGGCGTCGATCCACTCCTCTTCGGCCACCTGGAGCGCCGGCCCACGGATCGTCCGCCAGATGAACGTCCAGTTGGTGAACGCGAACAGGGCGACCAACAACAGCCCGCCGTTGAACACCGACGACAGCCAGTGGTTGCTGAACACGGCCGCCGCCATGATCAACAGGAGGAACTGCGGGATCACCTGGATCGAGTCGCTCGTCACCACGGTGATCAGGTCCGCGAGCCCCTTGTAGTAGGCCGTCACCAACGCGAGCACGACCGCGACGAAACCGGACATCGCGATGGAGACTCCGCCGATGAACAACGACACCCGGGCGCCGTGTGCGAGGAACGTCATCATATCCTTCCCGCTCTGGAGCGTCCCCATCGGGTGGAACCGGTCGAACGCGTCGTACGACCACGGGCCGACCGCGCTACTCCCGTCGGAGGTCGACTGGACGTTCGCGACCCCGACGACGATGCTCTCGACGGTCTGGGTCTCCTCGTTGTAGTAGTCGACCTCGTAGCTGTACGGCTGTCTGTTGTTCTGTTCGATCGTCGTCGGCCCGAACGCCGGCGCGAACACCGCCATCACGACGAAGATCATGACGACGATCAGCCCGAACCGACCCCAGTCGTGTCTGGCAAACCGGTCGATCTGGTCGTCCGCGGGGCTCCAGTCTGCGATCCGGTAGTGTTCGCGGTAGGTGTCGTACCCACGCCAGAGCCACCACAGGAACGCGGCGGCGTAGAGGTAGATCAGCCCGATCCGGAGACTCCAGGCGAGCATCGGCTCCAACCCGAGGAACGTCCCGGTCCACTCGCCGGGCGCCGTCCGGTGGCCCTCGTTGGGGATCGTCTCCCGAGACAACAGGGTCGGAATCTGTTCGGCCGCCGATGTCGCCCCGTTGACCGCCGCGACCAACGGATCACCCGGCACCAGTCCGAGCACACCCGCCAGCGCCTGCCCCGCGACGTGGACGAGCGCTCCCAGTTCCGGGAGGACCAGCAGCGTCAGCCCGGTCAGCCACACCAACGCCGGGCGTGGCGTCGCGACCACGCGCTGGCGCAGCGACTGGTCGCTCCGTTCGAGCGTCTGTTCCGTCGTCGTGAGCTTCTCTGTAGCCATTCTAGCTGTCCTCGTACCCGACCCGCGGGTCGATCAGCGTGTACAACAGATCCTGTGCGATGTTCAGCCCGACCAACAACAACGAGAAGATGAACACGAGCACACCCAACAACGGCACATCGGACTGGACGGATGCCTGGAAGAACAGGTAGCCCAGCCCGTTGATCGCGAACACCGTCTCGACGAGTACGCTCCCGCCGATCAACAGGAACGCCTCGCCGGCGATGATCGGCACGAGCGGGATCATCGCGTTCCGGAACACGTGTTTCCAGACGATCGACCGCTCGGGCACGCCTTTCGCTCGGGCCGTCTCGACGTACTGTGCGTTGCGTTGCTCCAACACCGCGGTCCGACCGATCCGCATCTCGTTGCCCATCGACGCCGACCCCAACACCAACGCCGCCGGCAACACCTGTTTGAACGCCGCCAGGAACGAGCCGTTCCCGCCGGAGTTGTCGATCCACCACGTCTCCGGACTCGTCACCGCACCCGCCGGGTTCGACAGGAAGTCCAACGTCGGCGGGGTGACGACGTTCGTGTTGACTAGCCACGCCGCCCAGTCGAAGCCGAGGAGACTGTCCGACTGCGAGAGAATGCTGACGAGCATCACCGCCAGCCAGAAGTTCGGCATCGCTCGCCAGACGATCCCGCCGAACGACGCCAGGTAGTCGCCGCCCGTGTTGGGGTTGAGCCCGGCGTAGAACCCCAACGGAATCCCGACGAAAACGGCGATCAGCACCGACCAGAACCCCAGCCAGATCGTCCGCGGGAGGTACGTCCACACAAGCTCGGCCGCGCCGGTCCCTCGTTGGATCACCCAGGAGTTGCCCAGGTCGAACGTCCACAGCCCGACGATGTAGTCGACGTACTGCACCCACAACGGGCGGTTCAGTCCCAGGCTCTGGCGGAGACTTCGTGCTGCCTCCGGGGTGTAGTTGTTGCCCAGGATCGCGGACACCGGGTCCAACGGGCTCGCGTAGACGATGGCGAACGAGACTGTCGTCCCGAACAACAACACCGGCAGCGACAACAACAGTCGCTTCCCGAGGTAACGCCACCGGCTCACGGCGGCCACCTCCGTCTGTACGTGTGCATCCTGTTACGGGATTCCGGTAACGGACGCTTGTCTGTTACGCTTTCGGCCGCACGAGCCTGCCTTTATCGGTGCATCGACAGTCGAAAAAAACACCTCGCGGGTCGGGTCGCGTTACTTGTCGAGTTCGATCGAGTCGAACTGGAGCCGACTCAGCGCCATCCCGCCCGGCGGCGAGAACTCCGACACCGTGTCGTACCAGAAGTACTCGTCGATCGCGTGGTAGATCGGCAGGAAGCCGACATCCTCCCAGTTGGCCTCCTCGATTCGGACGTACGCCTCGTTGCGGGCCTCCTGGTCTTCGTCCGTCGGCGCCTGGTTCTCCCGGACGGCCTGGTAGGCGTCTGTCGCCTGCTGTGCGGCGTCGGTCTCGGCCTCCTCGGAGTTCCAGTTGATGTACGACACCGGCGCGGAGCTACTGGTGTCCGTCTGTGGCGGGTTCAGCAGCTGGAGGAAGTTGTCCGGCGCGGGCCAGTCGGCGATCCAGCCGAGCGTGTACACCTCCAGATTCCCGTTGCGGCCACGGGACAACAACGAGCTGAACGGTGCCTGCTCGATCTCCATGTCGATGTACGCCGACGAGAGCCGGTCGCGCAGAATGTTCGCTATCTGCGCCCAGGTGTCGTCCTGGTACTGGGTCCACTGGAGCGTGAACCGGTTGTCCGGGCCGTAGCCGGCCTCCTCCATCACGCGGACGGCCTCCTCCTGGAGCGCCTCGCCGACGCCGTACGGGTAGCCCTCCTCGGCGTGTGCGGTGTACTCGTTTGCACCACCTGGGTAGACCGACGGTGGGGTGTGGTGGTACGCGGCCGACCCGCGGCCTTTGAACGCCTCGCTGACGAACAACTCCTGGTTGGCGACGTACGCCACTGCCTTCCGGACGGCCTTCGGCACCGCCTCCATGTTGAAGCCGACGTAGAAGGAGTTGATCGTCGGGACGCCGACGTAGTTGACCGTGTCGCCGTTCCGGGTCTCACCGTACGACCCCAGCGCGCGGCCGGCAGCGTCCGTCTCGTCGACAGACACCTTGCTCGGCTCGTAGAAGGAGGTCGGGATGTTGAACAGGTCGGCGTTCCGGTTCATCGCGTAGTTGTACTTCGGCTGGTCCTTCTCGATGACCTGCCAGTGGACGCGGTCGACGTTCGCGCCGCCGCGGTAGTGGTCCTCGACCGCCGTCACAGACACCTCCGTCCCGGACTCGTAGTTCTCCAACTCGAAGGGACCGGCACCGACCGGGTTCGAGGAGGCGAGCGCGTCGCGTTCGATGTCGCCTTCGTACCCTTCGATGTCGCCGACGATCCCTTCCGGCAGTGCGGCAAAGGAGGTGTACGCCATCATCTGCAGCGTGGCGTGGAACGGCGCCGACAGCTCCATCCGGAGCGTCTGCTCGTCGACCGCCTCGACACCCAGCGTCCCCGGCGCGTACTGCTCCGTCTCCTCGCCGTCCTGGGTGACCGTCTCCGTCTCGTGGGTCACGCCAATCGAGTCGAGGATGAAGTACGCTCGGCTGGAGTTGTCCGACTGTGCGAGCCGTTCCCACGAGTAGACAATGTCCGACGCGGTCACGCTGTCGCCGTTGTGGAACGTCGCGTCGTCGGCGAGCGTGAACGTGTACGTCGTGAAGTCCTCCGAGACCTCGAAGTCCGTCGCGAGCTGGTTCGTGACGGTGGTGGTCGCGTTCTCGTAGATCAACAACGTGTCGAAGATCTGACGGATGACACGACCGGAGGCGGTGTCCGTCGCCTCGATTGGGTCGAACGTCGTCAGCGTGCTGTTGATGCGGTTGAACGTGGTCCCCTCGCTGCCGCCCTCGGTGGCGGTCGGGGTCCCCTCGGAGTCCATCTCCGTCTCCATCTCCGTTCCCGTCTCCGTCTCCCCGCTGCCACCGCCGGAACAACCGGCGAGCGCGGCCGCGCCGGCGACCGAGCCGGTGGCTGCGAGGAACTTCCGTCGTGACGTGCCTGTGTCTGCCATACGTGCAATTGTCGACTATAGAGTGATATAAACGTGGCGTTTTAGCTTCGACGCAACGGCAGTCTCCACGGCCGAGCCCCGTAATTTCTCTTTACTACTGGCAGAAATAACACTGGCATTCCACCAGATTCGGCGGTCACTCCCGGCAACCAGCTGATAGTTACTCGTCCCGACCAGGTCAGTCCGCGCTCGCGCCGGCGCTCTCGGCGGCACGCGCGAGCATCCCGCCGCGTGTCGAGTGCCAGAAGTACGTCGTCATCCCCAGCGCGGCGACGACGTTCGAGACGGTGATCGCCCAGAACGGCCCCAACGCCCCCATCCCGAGGACGTACGCGCCAACGGCCGCGACGGGGACCCGGACGGTCCAGTACTGGAGCATCGTCGCGTACATGCTGATCTTCGTCCGTCCGGCGCCGTCGAACCCCGCCTGGACCGTGTAGATCGTCCCGAGTGCCCAGTAGCCGTACGCCAGGATCTGGAGGTACGCGACCGTGAGCCGCAACGTCTCCCCGGCGACCCCGGGGACGAACAGCTCCGCCAACACCGTCGGGAACAACCACTGCACCACGCCGAGCACCCCCAGTCCGACCGCGCCGGCGCCGACACCCAGCCAGGTCGCCCGGTTGGCCCGATCCGGCCGGTCGGCACCGAGGTTCTGTCCGACGAGCGTTGTGGAGGCGCTCCCCAACGCCTGGGCCGGGACGAACACGACGGTGGCGACCCGTGCGCCGATGGTGTACGCCGCTAACGCCGCGCCGCCACCGACCGCGGAGACGATCCACACCACGACCAGCCGGGCGAGCTGGCGGACACCGCTCTGTCCGCCGCTGGGGAGCCCGATTGACAGCAGTTCGCGTGCCGTCTCCGCGTCCGGCTGGAACGCCGCCGTCGTCAGCGAAAAGCCCGTTCGGTCGGAGAACAACAACGCGAGCCCGACGGTCGCCGAGACGCCGTAGCCGATCAACGTCGCCGCCGCCGCCCCCTCAATCCCCCACGCGGGAAACGGCCCCCACCCGAAGATGAGGAACGGGTCGAGCACGAGATTCACTCCGATAGCGAGGAAGTTCAGCCACATCGGCGTCCGGGAGTCGCCGGCGCCGACGTAGCTCGCCTCCACCGTGTCGCTCACGCCGCTGGTCACCTTCGAGAAGGCGAGGACACCCAGATACGCCGCCGCCAGCCCCGCGACCTCCGACCCGGGGTCGAACAACCCGACGACCGTCGCGGCCGTCGCCGACACCGCGACCGCGAGCAGGAGGTTCACCCCGACGGTGAACCCGATACAGTGGGTCGCCGCGCGCCTGGCGGCCGCCAGCCTGTCTGCGCCGACCCGTTGTGACACCAACACCTGCCCGCCTGCGCTCCCGATCCTGGTCCCGACGCCGAACAACCCGATCACCGGCGCGATCAGCCCGACGGCCGCGACCGCCTCCCCGCTGATCCGGCCAACCCAGAACACGTCGACAACTTGTTGCCCGACGAGCACGAGATGTTGTGCGACCATCGGCGCCGCCAACACCGCGAGTGCGCGGCCCAGCGGGCCGTCGGTGATCTCGTCGGGACTCACGTCCAGCATCGTCTGTAACGTGTCGAAATGTCCCCGGAAAGAAGTAATTTGCGGCCAGTACCGAGAAAATGGCCAGTTTCGCCGGTGCGTCACAACAACGCCAACGGCAACTTTCGGGGTCACTGTCGCAACTCGCTGGCCTCATCGGGGCACCGCCGTCGTACGTCGACAGAGCTATCCCCGTTGGCGGTGCCACGCCCGGGTGTGAAGGCCGTTCAGTTCAGTTCCCACGGCGACCGCGACGTGATCAGCTACGACGACTACCCGGAGCCGGAGCCGGACCGGGGGGCGGTGGTCGTCGATGTCCGCGCGGCGGCGGTCAACCACCTCGACGTGTGGACCCGACGTGGGTTGCCGGGCGTCGAGTTGGAACTCCCACACGTCCCCGGCAGCGACGCGGCCGGGGTCGTCGAGTCGGTGGGGGCGGGCGTCGACCAGTTCACCGCCGGCGACCGGGTCGCCGTCTCGGCGGGCGTCTCCTGTGGCACGTGTGAGTTCTGTCGTCACGGCGAGGCGTCGATGTGTGTCGACTACCACCTGTTGGGTGAACACGTCGAGGGGGTCCACGCCGAACGGGTGGCGGTGCCCGCGGACAATCTCGTTCCCGTTCCGGAGGGTGTCGACTGGGCGGTCGCGGGGTCGACGAGTCTCGTCTTCCAGACCGCCTGGCGGATGCTCGTCACCCGCGGGGAGATCCGGCCCGGCGAGTCGATTCTCGTGTTGGGTGCCTCCGGCGGCGTCGGCCACGCCGCGGTCCAGATCGCCGACTACGTCGGCTGTGAGGTGTTCGCGACCGCCTCCACCGACCAGAAGCTGGCGTACGCCAAAGAGCTGGGTGCCGACCACACGATCGACTACGAGGCGACGAACTTCGCCGACGAGATCCGCGAACGAACCGGTCGCCGCGGTGTCGATGTCGTCGTCGACCACGTCGGCGCGGCCACCTGGCGCGACTCGCTCCGGTCGCTCGCCAACGGTGGTCGGCTGCTCACCTGTGGCGCGACCACCGGTGGCAACCCGGAGACGGACGTGAACCGCATCTTCTGGAACCAACTGGAAGTGATCGGCTCGACGATGGCCACCCCCGGGGAGACCAGCGACGTGCTCTCGTTGGTGTGGGACGGCACCTTCGAGCCCCGAATCCGGGAGACGATGCCGATGTCTGAGACGGCCCGGGCCCACGAACTGCTGGAGAATCGTGAGGGCTTTGGGAAAGTGGTTCTGAAGCCGGACAGTGAGTGGTGACGACGACGGCGGCTACGTCCACCGTCCCGGACAGGGTCGTGACACCGACAGCGACGACCGCGCAGGCGAAGACGATGTGGACCGCGCCGACGAGACGGCTGTCAGGAGTCCGGAGCCGGACGACGACCTCGGCGGGTTCGGCTGGGCGCTCGTCGCCGTCGTTGCTGCCGCCTTCCTCGTGATCCCGGGCGTGATCTACGTCTTTCCTGCCGGCCCGCAGTCCGGGCTCCCGTTTCTCGTCGCGATGCTCGCGTTGCCGTTCGCGCCCGCGTTGTTGTTGGGTGTGGTCGCGGTGTGGACTGCCGTCGCGGACGGGGAGTGATTAGCGGGGGGCAGTGTTGGGCGGTTCAACATCTAGAGCGTCTATTATACTGGAACGAATCGCTTAGTTTACAAAGAGAATAAGTAGCTACTTGTTTATCTGATCGTATGATGAACCAGGGTTCAGTAAGCAGAAGAGACGTAGTCCAAGCAGTAGCAACTGCAACTACTGGAGCAGTCGCACTGACCACAGTCGCTTCAGCCGGAGTCGGTGAGCGTTTTGACGAAGAAACGAGGAAGGCGCAAGAAGAGTTCCAAAGTGATAAACGCGTTTTCAACGAGACAAGAGAAAACCTCACGGTTTTACTTGAAAATTTGGTTGACCGTGACGTACGCTCGTCAGCCGTCACCTCAACTCAGTCGTTCGTCAAAGAGGCACAGAGGAGTGTGTATGTGGCACCGATTGAGGGAGAGGGTGTCACACATATTCAAATGTCACTTGACGGGGGATCAGTCGTCTTGGTGCATCAGGTTGAGCGAGATACGACCCGGATGCTGGTGGCCGGAGGTAACGGCAAACAGGACGTTGTGAAGGTGCAGGGCGGTAACGAAGTTGTGCCACTCAGTTGTTTCCCCGAGGATCGGAGTTGTGGTGGAACCAGAGACTGTGAGACAGGTCCGTACAGAGACTACTATTTTGTTCTGAAAAAGAGATGCTGTTACAGCCCTGATGGATCTGAGTCGTGTTCGTGGGAGCGGTCAGATGAGTGCTGTACGGAGAAAGAACGGTGAGAGGAAGGGATACAGATAGGAGAACGCTGTTGCGGTTCTTCGGTCTCGTAACAGCGACAACGGTCCCGGGGTGTTCGGCGATAGATAGCGAAGAAAATAGCGCCTCAACGGTGAACCAAGATCTCAGATCGACACCCACACCGCGTGATCGCTTCGACACGGCGGTCACATCGGATGGGACGAGACGACTGTCCCTCACCGCTTCCAGGCTAGTTGGGTGGGAAAAGAGACACGACACAGAACAAGTTACGGCGTACGACCCGAAGCGTCTCGAACGGGTACGAACAGTTCACTCCGACGGGAGACTCGTCGTCGGGCCAGAGGGGGCTGTCGTCGAACACAGACCAGACGAGACGGCGGTGTACACACTGTCAGAGACCGACCCACAGTGGCGCGCGCGCCGACAACTCCGGACGCTTCGGTTCGAACGCCGGCGGTTCCCGTTGTTGTACGACGAGAGCGACAGTTCTGGCGGAACCGTGCTTCGTCTTGACACGGACAGTTGGACGGTCGACTGGGAGCAGTCGGTCGGACAGCCAGTCTCGGTGAGCCACGACCATCTCCTGTGTCACGACGGCGACGAACTCGTCTGTCGTGACATCGACACCGGAACGGTGCGGTGGCGGACGACACTCCCGGACCCACTGGAGCCGTCACTCGACACGACGAGTCGGCGAGTCGGCGACGCGGTCGTGGTGGTCGACAGCCGTCGAGTCGACGTGTTGGCGGCCGACACCGGCACACACCGTGGCCGGTACACACCCGACCGACCGCTCGAACCACGGCGCACTGTCGGTACGGAGACGGGGGTCGTCTGTGGCGGCCCAGACGCAACGATGGTCGGAGTGGATGCGGCGGCTGGCGACGTACAGTGGCGGGTCGACGAGTTCGCCACGACACCGGTCGCCGCTGGGTCGGTCGTCCGCGCGACTGGGTTCGACGGGGACCGGACGACGGCCGGGGTCGACCCACGAGACGGTGGAATCGAGTGGGAACGACGCGGTGCGCCCGTCGCCGTTGCCGACGGCGACAGCTACGTGCTCGACGGCGAGACACTGGCAGTCGTCACGCCGACCGGGACAGTGCGGTGGCGGCGACATCACAAGTTCTCGTCGGTCACCACCCCCACTTTCGGCGGTCCGGGCGGTTCCATCGCTGGCCCGCCGGTGTCTGTCCGTGGTGACCGAGTGTTACTGTGGACACCCGAGGGGCTCGTCGTCTGGAGCGTCTCAGACGGGGGAGAACGGCTCCGATTCGGCGGAGCCACGGTCGAGTCGGCCGTTCTCGGTCGAGACGGGCGGTTGTTCGTCGCAACGGGGGAGAGAATCGGTGCTGTCGATCTCTGATCCGATGGGTGGACGGTGACCGCCGTCGCGGTGAACCACCCGGCGGGATTCTCACGCGGTTGGAACCTCGACGGGTGTTCGCGGGGAGGCCGCAGCCAGCGTTACAACGGCAACGGGACGGACGCGGGGAGGATGCGGTCCGTCTCGGCGTCCGTCCGGACGGCGTCGGCGGTCTGTGAGCCGGACAACAACGTCATCGGGACACCGATCCCGGGTGTGGTGTAGCCGCCGGTGAAGTAGAGTCCGGGCGCACCGCCGCGGTGACCCGGCCGGAGCGGCCCGGTCTGGTCGAGGGTGTGTGCGAGTCCGAGCGCGCTCCCGCCGGGGGCGCCCAGTCGGTCACTGAACTCCTGGACACAGGCGTCCTCCTCAACGACGATCCGGTCGCGGAGATCGACACCGGTGTAGTCGGCCAGATCCGCGAGCACCGTCTCGCGGTAGCGGTCCCGCGCCGCGGGACCGTCGTCGAGTCCGGGCGCGACGGGGACGAGCACGACCACCGCCTCGTGGTCGTCCGGGGCGACAGTGTCGTCCGTTCGCGAGGGAACAGAGACGTAGTACGCCGGGTCGTCGGGCCAGGTCGGCTCGTCGAAGATCGCCTCGAAGTGGGCGTCCCAGTCCGTCGGGAGGACGAGCGTGTGGTGTTCCAACGGCTCGACGCTCCCCTCGACACCGAGATACAGCATATACGCCGACGGCGCCAGCGTCGACCGCTCCCAGTAGTCGTCGTCGTGGCGGCGCAACCCAGAGGGGAGCAGTTTCTGCTCCGCGACGGCGGGGTTCAGGTTCGAGACGACCGTGTCTGCGGTCACCGTCCCGTCGTCGGTCGTCACGTCGAACCGCGTGCCGAACGGGGGGTTGTCCGAGCCGGCGGTGCCGTTGTCGCCGGCGCCTGCTCCACCGCCGGTGCTCGTCCCGGCGCTGGCGTGGTCGATTCCGGTGACGGGCGTGTCGGTGCGGAACTCGACGCCCAGTTCTGCCCCAAGATCGCGGAGTGCCTCCACGACAGCGTACAGCCCACCCTCGGGGTAGTAAACACCCAGATTCAGGTCCGCGTGGCTCAACATCGAGTACAACGCCGGCGTGTTGTACGGCGACCCACCGAGGAACACGAGCGTGTACTCCAACAACTGGCGAAGCTTCCGGTGTTCGACGTACTCTTTCACGTAGCCGTCCATCGACTGGAGCATCGGGAGCGCGCGCCCGCTCTTGACCACGTCCCAGTCGACGAAGTCCCGTAGCCGCGACCGGTCCGTGTAGACGAACCGCCCCAGCCCGAGTTCGTACGCCTCCGCTGCGTCGTCGAGATAGTCGTCGAGCGCGTCGCCGGCGCCGTCCTCGTAGGAGTCGAACACGTCACGAACCTGACGCAGGTCGTCGGTCACGTCCACCCGGTCGCCGTCCTTCCAGAACACGCGGTAGTGGGGGTCGAGCCGGGTGAGATCGTAGTAGTCGCTCGGCTCCCGGTCGAACTGGGCGAAGAACCGTTCGAACGTGCCGGGCATCAGATACCAGGAGGGGCCGGTGTCGAACCGGAACCCGTCGCGTTCGATCAGGTTCGCCGCGCCGCCGAGTCGATCTTGTTGTTCCAACACTGTCACGTCCGCGCCGTCGGCCGCGAGTGACGCCGCCGCCGCCAACCCACCGATTCCGCCGCCGACGACGACGGCCTCCGTGCCGCGAATCGCCGCCGACGGGGTGCGGGGCGACACGTCACTCGCGTCTTCTTCGGTTGCCATACTCGTCTGTACGGGCTGGGTCACCACCAACCGGGGGCCGATTCTCGTGTGGCTGGAACGGAGAGGTCAGGAGAGACCCCGGAGTCTGGTGACAAGCGGCTTACCGAGCAGGGTGACTTACGGGGCGGGCAGAGAGACTCACGGAGCGAACAGGGAGACTCACGGAACGAGAGAGCGGCAACTCGGCGGTCGTCAGAGAAAGCCAGAACGGGGCGCCGGTCGGTCAGTCGGAGGCGCTGGGCGCGGGGGTCGCGTGGCCGTCGGCGCTCGCGTCACCGTCGAACGCCAACTCCAGTTCACCGCCGCCGGCGCCGACGGACAGCTCGTCGGTCGCGCGGACGAACCGGAACACGCGGTTGCCGTCCTCACGGATCACGATCTTCCGTTCGGCGAGGTCGGCGTCCGTCAGCCTGTCGAGCGCGCGGTAGACGGTCGACAACGGGATGTTCGTCTCCTCGGCCACGTCCTGTGCCGACAGCGGCGTGTCGAGTCGTGCGAAGACGCGACGAGTCGACTCGTCGCCCAACACGTCGAACACCGTCTGCGCGGCGGGCGCAGTGCGCGTCATGCAACCTATCGTTGTCCCCCCACCACCAGGTAGCTGATCCCACGTTACCGAGGGGTTTCAAGTGGGTGAGAATCCCAGCAGTCGGCGTCGCTCCCCCCGACTCCGTGTGGTGTGTCACAGCGGAGCAAGGCGGAAGCCCACCCCTTCAGGGGTGGGGAGCTGACCGAGACTTGTCGGCCGCCGCTGGCGACCGAGCCACGACGGTGACATTATGAGCGGTCGGACGCTACCGCCGGCCGTGACCGGACTCCGCGCAGAGCTGTCGATCGCGGCCGTCGAGAGCTGTCCGGTGGCGGCCGCCTCCGCCACGGCCGAGACACCCCTCCAGGACGTGACGTGGACGACGGACGGGAGCGACGGCACCGTCGAGCGGTTCGACGCCGTCGGCACGCCACCCGCGATGGACACGGGTGACACGGACGGGGGCGACAGTGCCGGCGGAACGGGCGACACCGGTGACGGGACGAGCACCGAACACGACGGGGACACGGCGGGCCGGGAGGCGTCGTTCGACACCGTCTTCGACGACGGACAGACGCGGACACTGGAGTTCGAGCGCGACTGGGACGACTGCGTCTGTGAACAGATCGAGTCGGTCGGCTGTCCCGTCGACGACGTGCGGGCCGTCGACGGTCGACTGCGCGTGCAGTTCCGCGTCCGATCGAACGAGCGGCTCCGGGAGGTGATCGCCGCCGCCCGCGAGGCCGCTGCGGACGTGCGGCTCGCGTACGTCGTCAGCGCCGGTGCCGAACGGAGTGACGCCGTTCTCGTCGACCGCGGCGAACTCACCGACCGCCAACGGGAGACGTTGGAGACCGCGTACGAGACGGGGTACTTCGCGCATCCGCGGGAAACGAACGCACAGACGGTCGCGGCGGAGCTGGGTGTCTCGCCGGCGACGTTCCGGGAACATCTCGCGGCCGCACAGGCGAAGCTGTTCGGCGCCGTTCTCGACGGCTGACGCCAGAACGCCGGGGATAAATACCCGTCACGGGTACGAGGAGGCATGGCCCGCGACGGTCTGTCGCGGCAGCGACCGGGCGACGGCGGGGAGCCGGATCTCGGCGCGGTGCTCGACGCGCTCGAAGACGACGACTGTCGGACGATCATCGAACACCTCGAAGAACCCATGACCGCAGCAGAGCTGTCCGACGAGACGGAGATTCCGAGTTCGACGATGTACCGGAAGCTGGACCTCCTCTCGGAGGCGGCGTTGGTCGAGGAGGGGACGGAGGTCCGCCCGGACGGCCACCACGCCAGCGTCTACGTCACTGACTTCGACGAGGTCCGGGTCCAGTTGGAGCCGGACCGTTCTCTCGACGTGACGGTCGAACGGGACGAGACGGACGCCGACGAACGACTCTCGGCGATGTGGCGAGCGGTACGGAGGGAGACGTGAGTGGGATCACACTCGGGGCGGCCCCGTTGTTCGCGTCAGCCTCCCTGCTCATCTCGGTCGACACACTCTCGTCGGTCGGTACATTCCTGTCGGTCGGCACGTTCGCGCCGTTGGTCCACGCCGGCACCGCAATCGCCGTCACCAAGCTCGGCACGCTCGTTCTCGGCGGGCTGATCTCGTATCTCGGGTGGCGGGCGTACAGCCGGACGGGTGCCGCGCCGTTGCGCGCGCTGGCTGTCGGGTTCGCTATCGTCACCGTCGGTGCCGCCGCCGGTGGTGTCGTCGACCAGTTCCTCTTTGGCTCACAGTCGACGCTGTGGGGGGTTCTCGTGTCGAGTGTGCTCACGCTCGTCGGCTTCGGCGTCATCACGTACTCGTTGTACATGGAGTGACGGGGCGCCGGCCTCACCGGGTCACACGGAGCCGAGTGCGAACGTCGGCGCCACCCAGACGATGAACTCGTCGCCGCGGTCGATCACGCCGGCGACGTGGTCGTCCGGCGTCGGCGGGTCGGCGATTGTCTCGGGGGCAACCGTCGTCACCGCCCGCACCCGGTCGACGAGCACCGCGATCTGCCGGTCTGCCGCCAACGTGTCGTCGTCGAGAACGAGCACCGTCCGTTCCCCGTCCCCGTCGGCGACACCCGACGCCGTTCCGAGCGTCTGGTCCGGGTCGACAACGGTCGTTGTCTGCCCGCGCACTGCGGTCACGCCGAGCGTGTGGGCAGGTGTACCGGGCACCCGCGTCGGCGCCGTGACAGCCGCGAGTTTCTCGATCGCCTCGACGTAGTCGATTGCCAGCGCGAACGTCTCCCCGTCGAGCCGGAACTCCACCACCTCGAACGGCGCTGTCGGGTGTGCCCCCTCGTGGCGGGCCGTCTCGGGCGCGGACGGTGACTCCGGGGACGACTCGCCCGACGACGCGGTGGTGTCCGTCGCCAGTGTCGACTCTGTGGCCGTGTCTGGCGCCGGCTCGGCCGCCTCGTCACTGTCGTCGGTGGCCGTCTCCGGTGTCTCTGCGAACACGGCCGGCGTGTCGCTAGTCGGGGTTGTCTCCGACGTGCTCGACTCTGTGGTGTCTGGGGTTGGCGTGTCTGACCCGGTCACGACGGAGTGTTCGTCGGAGGCCGTCTCGCCCGTCTCCGAGTCTGTCTCGTCTGTCCCCAGCGCGGCCGCCTCCGGGTTCCTCTCGTTGGAGTCTGCCTCGGCTCGCTCCGGGTCGTCGGACTCCGGTTCACCGGGCGTCGCCTCGTCGGTCGCAGACTCGTCGGGGACTGGCTCTGTCGCGTCGGGTTCTGTTTCGTCTGGCTCCGTCGTGTCCGGCTCTGTCGCGTCGGGTTCTGTTTCGTCTGGCTCTGTCGCGTCCGACTTTGTCTCGTCTAGCTCCGTCGCGTCCGGCTCTGTCTCATCTGTCTCCGTCGCGTCCAGTTCTGTCGCGTCGGGTTCTGTCTCGTCTGGCTCCGTCTCCGTGTCGGTCGCTGGTGCTGTATCCGTCTCCGTGTCTGCTGTCGAGTCGCCAGTCTCCTCCGTCGACACGTCGGCAGCCGGCGTGTCGTCGCGCCGTCCCGAGCGTCCGCGGCTGATCCGGTCGGCGCGACCACCACCCCCCTCACGCGAGGCGCGCAGTCGTTCCGCCCGGCTGGTCGGCTCGTCGCCCGCGTTGCTGTCTAACTCCGTGTCGCCGTCCGACTCCGTGTCGCCGTCTGACTCCGCGGTGTTCGGCTCCGGCGTGTCCGCTCCGTCTGCGTCCTCGGTGTCTGAATCGTCCCCGCTCGACGCCTCGCCGTCCGAGGCCGACTCTGAACCGTCCGGGTCGGCACCCCGGCGGCGTCGGATGCGGTCCGCGCGTGTCTCGTCGTCACTCATCTGGTGGCCTCCGGGCCGAACCGGTCCGCGATGGACCGGGCGGCGTCGAGGAACACCTCGGCCATGTCGACGCCGTCGTCGTACTCGAAAATCGAGGTGCCGTTCGAGAACGCGCGTTGGAGCGCCACCCGTTTGCGGACCTCCCACACCGGCACGTCCGGAAACACCGTCTGGAACCAGTCGATCATCTCCGCGTCCTCGTTGGTCGTCTCCACGCGGTTGGCGACCACGCCCACGTCCGACGCCCGGACGCCCGTCTCGTCTTCCAACACCGCCACCTGGTCGAACAACAGTTCGACGGCCCGCTTGGAGGTGGCCTCCGTCAGCGCCGGGATCAGGAGGTTCGGCGCCGCGTACATCGCGTTGTCCGTCAGCCGACCGTAGAACGGGGGGGTGTCGACGAACACGTAGTCGTACGGCGCCTCGATCCGGGAGAGCACGCGGTCGAGCTGGTCGACCGCGTGGCCGCCGTCGTCACTCCCGGCGCTCTCGACGATCCCGGGATCGACGTTGAGCGACAACGCCGACAGACTCGCCGGGTCCAACTCCACCCCGGGCGTGTCGCGGGCGCGGGCGATCAGATCCGCGATTGTCAGCTCGTGTTCGGCGTGCAACAGGTCCGTGTTGCTCGGCAACAGATCCATCTCGGCGTGGCCGCGGATTAGTTCGGCGGCGGCAGCGCGGTCGGCAGTCGACGTGAGCGCGTCGAGGATCGTCGGCGGCTCGGCGTCGTACGCCTCCGGAAACCCCAGCCCCTCGGTGGCGTTCCCCTGCGGGTCGAGATCGACGAACAACACGTCGTTGCCCAACCGCGCCAACGCACCCGCGACGTTGATCGCGACGGTCGTCTTCCCGGTCCCCCCTTTCGCGTTGGTGACACAGATGCGGACGGCGGTGTCCGTGTCGGCGGTCATGGCTCTCACTACCGAGGATCAAGGTATAAACGTCCGCGCTTCGACGGCGCTCGTTCTGACAGAACGAAAGATAGTTGTGTCATTCTCAGGACAATCAATCGTGACACGAGACGGTGCCAGACGGAGCGTCTCACGGCGCCAGATGCTCTGTGCGGCGGGGGCGGCCACTTCGTCGGTCGCGGGCTGTCTGTCGTCCCGCGAGCGCGTCCAGATCGGCTACATTAGTCTCGGCACCGAGGATCTCGACGAGACGATCACGGCGAGTCTCCGGATACTGAAGAACGGTAGCGAGCAGTTAGACGAGACGTACCAACTGTCACCGGACCGTGTCCACGGGATCAGCCACGACTGGATGCGCGACTCCCCCGGACGGTTCACCGTCGAGTTCACCGCGTCGAACACCGACGAACGGGAACGCAGGGAGTTTCCTAATCGGCTGGGTGGCGGGTGTTACGGTGTCTCTCTTCGGGTCAGAGGCGAGCAACTGCTGGTACTCACTGACCACACCGAAACGAAGGAGTGCCGTTCCTCGTGAGCATGCCGGAGAGGGGTCAGCCATCAAGCAGACGAACCGTACTCAAGCTACTCGGGAGCGGCGTGGCGGCAGTCGGAGGTGTGGTGGGCTCGACTGTCGCGAGCGGGCGTGACACGGCCGTAGAGACGCTCCGGGGGAGTCCGAACAGTCCACTCGCCAGCAGCGAGATCAGGAAACTCCGGAACAGGTTCACAGAGCAACACGGATCGACGAACACCGACCGTCGTGTCGTGCTCACCGATCTTGCGGAGACAGTCGGAGACTCACGGGTGCTGGGGTACAACATCACTGTCGACGACGCTGGCGTGCCACGAGAGCAGTTCGCGACACGGGACGGTGTCGCTGACGCGCCTGGCATCGGGACACAACAGACGGATAGACTCCACGACAAAGCCGACGAGATGTTGGAGAGAGCAACGTCACACGACCCGACACCCGAGCTTTCGACACGGGACAATCACGAAAGCTGGTACGAGTGGCTCAAATACGGTCACACCGACATGACCCACGAGTTCTCGGAGGCGGAGTTCGGTGCTCGGCCCGGGAGAGTCACCGTCGAGAACAGTGTCAGACGGGATCGGGACGCAGATCGGATAGGAACACGAACACGGGCTCGGATGGAACCCGGCCGGCAACTGTGTGGGTCTGACCTAGACGGGTTCTGCACCTCGCCAGTACACGTCGAATACAAAAACAAGTCTGCTGAAGTCGTTCAAGACTGGGACATGCCAGTCAACAGTGTCCCGACCGAGGAGTTGCTCACGGGTGTCCGCGCAGCAGGGGTTGCAGACACAGGTGAGACACGTCTGGCTTCGATCGATCTCGATATCTTGAAACCTGATCCTGCAGGGTGGGTCAGCTACGAGAGCGGTGTCTCGGTCCCTGGTGCAGAGCTGATTGATGCGACAGTCTCCCTCTCTGGGCAGTCGAGCCACAAGTTCAACGTCGATTCACCAGCGAGCGTTTCGTCTGAAGCTACTGCCGCATTTCAAATTGGAAGCGTTGCGGAGTGGGACCCAGACTACGGTAGTGACCCGGTGGGACCCCGCCGGGTCCTCACTGTCGACACGGAGTTCGAATGGGGGCTCAGTGTGCCCGTCGTTGGATGGGGTGTCATCGCCTCCGACAGCAAGCGCTTCACGTACACCACGTACTGCTAGCGTCGACCGGTCACCCGTCCAACCAGCGCAATTCTTTCTTCGCCGACACGACTCGACACGTTCTTGTACACGCCCGACCAGTGAACGACCGTGACAGATTCGCCGCCGCTCCGCGTCGTCGCCGCGGCCGTCGCCGCCGTCGCGATGCCGGCAGTGATGTTGGCCGTCTCGGCCGGGTTCGTCCCACAGCCGTCGTTCGGCTCGCCGGTCTGGTGGCTCCTCCCGGTCGTCGCGGTCGGCTACTGGGTCGCCTGGATCGCGTGGGCCGACGGCCGCCCCGTTCCGGGTCGCGGAACGCCGGCCGACGAGTAGCTCGTCACTCTCTCTCCGCGTACCCCGTCAGTTCGGCCAGTACCGTCGACAGCTCCGACGCGACTGTCTCCCGGAGCCGCGCGACGCCGGGTTTCTCCAACCGACACTCGGCGGCCCACAGCCGCACCCATTGTGTGTCGACGGGGACGAACCCGGTGTCGAGCCGGTCGGCGGTCGCCCGGAGTCCCAGTCCGGCGTCAGCGTCGTCCGCGAGCACGCGCCGCGCGGGCGACTCGTGTGCCCGCACCGCGCGGTCGAACCCGTTGATGGCGTCCACGAGATCGTGTCGCTCGACGCCTCGATCCGCCGCCAGTTCCGCGACCGCCAGTCCCAGACTCGTCCGCAGTCCCGACCCGGTGTCGCGGGTGACGAACGACAGGTCGCGGTCGACCAGATCCGCGAGGCCGCTCACGTCCGCGGGGTTGCCCGCAGGGACGATCAACCCCCACTCCCGGCGCCACGAGCCGAGTTCGACACCGTCTGGCTCGCGGTCGAGTGGGCCGGCGGTGACCGCGATGTCCGTCACGCCGGCCCGGCGTTCACGGACGCCCTGTCGGCTCCCCGCCGCGAGATACCGCGGTTGGTCGAGGTGGTCGAGCAGTCGGGAGACGGCGGGGTCGTCCTCGCCGACGCCGAACACCGTCGGCGGCCGCACGCGCGCAGAGAACGTCTGAACAGTCACCTGCTCGCCGGCCGCGAGATACTGCGTGTCGGCGTCAACCGCGACCACCCCGTCAGCCTCGACCAGACTCGTCGTCGCGCCCGACCCCTTGTCCACCGGGTAGACGAGTGTGTCGCCGTCGCTGTCTTCGACGAGTCCGACCGCGACGAGCCGGCGGCGACCGTCCGGGGTGCGTTCCTCAACGGCCATCTCCCCGTCGACGGTGGTCGTAGCTGGCTCCGGCAGCCCCGCCGCCTCCCGGACGAGCGGCGCGACGAACGTCCGGAAGATCGTCAGCGCCGAGACGGGGTAGCCCGGTAAGCCGACGTACGCCGCGTCGTCGAGTCGACCGACCAACATCGGCTTGCCGGGTTTGACCGCGACACCGTGGAGCAACAACTCCCCTTGTTCTTCGATCACGCGGTAGATCACGTCGACGGCGCTGGCGGAGGTCGACCCCGAGGAGACGACCAGATCACACGCCCGCGCCGCCTCGCGGAGCGTCGCCGCGAGCTCGTCTCTGTCGTCGCCCGCGTGCGGGTAGAGCCGTGGGTCACCGCCCGCCTCCGCGACCGCCGCCGCGACGGTGTAGCTGTTCACGTCGTGGATCTCCCCGCGGTCGTGTGCCAACGGCTCGCCCGGCCGGACCAACTCCCCACCCGTCGAGACGATCCCAACCGTCGGCTGGCCACGAACCGGGACCTGGTCGACCCCCAACGCCGACAGGAGGCCGATCTCGCGGGGGCTCAGCTCTGTTCCTGGCCCGAGTGCGCGGGCACCGGCCGCGATGTCCGCGCCCGCGAACATGACGTGTTCCCCGGGTGCGACGGCCGTCCGTACCCGGACGGTGGGCGTACCGGTGGTGTCCGTGTCCGCCTCCGACGCGCTCGTCTCTGACGCGCCCGTTCGCGCCGACGACTCGTCGGTCGACGCCGTCGGTTCGTCGGTGTCTTCCACCATCACCACCGCGTCGGCGCCGTTGGGCACCACCGCGCCGGTCGACACCTGCACACAGCTCCCTGGGTCGACGGTCGCCTCGGGCCGCTCGCCGGCGTGGACCGTCCCCGTGAGTGACAGCCCGACCGGGTCGGCGTCGGCACCGGCGGTGTCACGCGCCCGGACCGCGTAGCCGTCGACGGCCGCGCGGTCGAACCCCGGTACGTCCATTCCGGCGTCGATCCGTTCCGCGAGCACCCGGCCGCGGGCGTCCGTCAACGGCACCGTCTCCGGGTCCGGCGCCACGTCGAGCTCGGCGATCACCTCGTGGGCCGTCTCCGGGTCCGCGAGATCGCGGAACTGTTTGCGGTCGCTCACGCCGTCTCACCCCCGACAGCCGTCGCCGGCGGTTGTTCCCAGTGTTCCACGGCGACCGTCTCACCGGCGTCGCTCCCCTCCCGGGACTCGGGAACGACCACCCACCCGTCGGCAAGGCCGACCGCCGAGCGCGCGCTCGCGCCGCCGTCCGTCGGGGTCGCCTGTGGGACGGTCGCGCCGTCGACACCAGCGTCGTCTGTGACAGCACCGTCCTCGGGTGTGGTGAGTCGCACCTGCGCGAACGTCCGCACTCCGGGACCGGAGGGGACCTTCCGTGTGAGTCGCGCACGAGTCGTCGGATGCGGCGGCGCGTCGCCACCCACGAGTCGTCGGATCGCCGGGCGGAGCAACTGCACCGCGGCGACCACACAGGCGACCGGGTAGCCCGGGAGACAGACGACCGGCGTGTCGTCGACGACACCCAGTGTTGTCGGATGCGCCGGTTCGGTCGCCAGCCCACGGACGAACACCTCCCCGCAGTCGTCCACCACCGCCGGGAGGTGGTCGCGGCTGCCGACTGCGGTGGCGCCGCAGGTGACGACCAGGTCCGCCGACGCCGCCTGCGCCAGCCGTTCGCGGACGGCGTCCGGGTCGTCCGAGAGGACACTCCCGACGGTCGCGGTGCCACCCCACTGTGTGGCCAGTCGGTCGAGCACGACGCCGTTGGTCTCGACGCTCTCGCCCGGCTCCGGGTCGGCGGCGACGAGTTCGTCACCGGTCGGCACCACTGCGATGGTCGGCGGCTCGGCCACCTCTGGGCGGTCGACGCCGACGGCACGCAACAGTCCGAGATCGGACGGCTGGAGTCGGTGGCCCGGCTCGTACAGCCGTCGGCCCGCGGTCACGTCCTCGCCGCGGGCGACCACGTCGCCACCGACCGGTACCGCGGCCTCGATCTCGATCTCGTCGCCGATGTGTGTCACCTGCTCGACGCGGACGACCGCGTCCGCGTCGGACGGGAGCGGCTGTCCCGTGTCGACCGCCACCGCGCGCTCGGGGTCGGCCTCGTCGCCGACGCGCAGGACGGCCGGCGCTCGCGTGCTCGCCCCGACCGTGTCGGTCGCGCGGACGGCCCAGCCGTCGACGGCCGCGCGGTCCTCCCCCGGAACGGCGCGGTCGGCCGTCACCGTCGTCGCGAGCGTTCGCCCGACCGCCGCCGCGAGTGGGACCCGTTCGGTGCGACCGTGCGACGTGAGTCGCTCGTGGAGTCGCTCGCGAGCCGCCGCGAGCCGTGTCCGGTGTTTGATCCCGGCACCCGTGTGGTCGTGTGTCACAGCCGTCGTAAGGCGCGCCGGGTTACGGAACTGACGGTCGCCGGGGACGGACGGTTGGCGACACCGGCGGCCGCCGCCCTGGGCAACCGGCGGCACCGCGTGTCGTCTCGGCGACGGCACGACGACGGACCGCGGCCTTTTTCGACGTGCTCCGTCTATCCGTGGGTATGTCGAAGCTCCGCGAGGCGCTCCGTGATCTGCCGGAGACGGTGTTCGCCGACGTGCTGGAGAGCGAGGCGGCGTACCTCCTCGTCGTCGACCTCCCGGGTGCTAGTGCCGAGACGACGGAGGTCTCGTTCGGTGGCGGGCGACTCCGGATCGAGGCGCGCCGCGAGAAGGACACCCCTCGTGCGTTCCAGTACGTGAGTGAGGACCGCGCCCTCTTTTTGGACGCCGAACTGCCGTTGCCGCCGGACGCCGACGGCGACGACGCGGCGGCGTCGATGCGGCGCGGGGTGTTGGAGGTCCGGCTCCCCAAACGCGACCCCACCGGCGAGCGGACCATCCCGGTGACCGACGCGGAGTCCGGGCCGACGGCTGCCGAAGACGCGGACGCGTAAACCGGGGTGGTCACGCTGGTCTCTCTCCGTGCGTACCGTCGGTTTCCGCTCGTCGTCTACCGGTTCCTCCCGTTGATCGTCGCGTTGCTCCGCGACCGCCGCCGGTTCGTCCTGTTCGGTCGGTCGCGCGAGGTGACGGCCGCCCAGCGGCGCGAACGGGCAGAGATCCTGCTCGACACGTTGCTGACGCTCGGGCCGACGTTCATCAAGCTCGGACAGATTCTCTCCACTCGCCCGGACGTGCTCCCGGCGGAGTACATCGAGGCGCTCTCGGAGCTGCAAGACGACGTGCCGCCAGCGCCGTGGACGGAGTCGGAGGCGGTGATCGAAGAGGAGCTTGGCCCCGTCGACGAGGTGTTCGACGAGTTCGACCGCGAGCCGATCTCGGGGGCGAGTCTCGGGCAGGTGTACGTCGCCGAGTACGACGGCCAGACGGTCGCGGTGAAGGTTCGCCGCCCCGGGATTCAGGAGCTGGTCAACGCCGACCTCCGCGTGATCAAGTGGTCGTTGCCGTTGTTGGTGCGGTTCGTCGGCCAGGGACAGGCGTTCTCGTTGGAGAATCTCGCCGAGGAGTTTGACAAGACGATCAACCAGGAGATGGACTACAGCCGGGAACGCCGCGTGCTCGGCCAGATCAAGGAGAACTTCGCGGACAACGACCGGGTGGTCATCCCGGAGCCGATCCACCGCGTCTCCACCGGCCGGGTGTTGAGTATGGAGTACATCCCCGGGACGAAGATCTCCGACGTGCAGGCGTTGGAGGAGGCGGGGATCGACCGGACGGAACTGGCGACGACGCTCCAACGGATCTACCTCCAGATGATCGCCGAAGACGGCGTGTTCCACGCCGACCCACACCCGGGGAATCTGGCGGTTCGTGACGACGGCTCGGTCGTCTTCTACGACTTCGGGATGTCCGGCCGGGTGGACCCGTTCATCCAGGAGAAGATCATCGACTTCTACGTCGCTGTCGCCGACCAGAACATCGGCGGGATTCTCGACACCCTCGTCGAGATGGGCACCCTCTCTCCGGAGGCCGATCGGGACGTGATGGCGGACGTGATGGAACTCGCCATGGCGGACGTGCGCGGCGAGGAAGTCGAACAGTACCGCGTCCAACAGGTGATCGAGGAGGTGGAGTCGACGATCTACGACTTCCCGCTCCGGCTCCCACAGAACATGGCGCTCGTCCTGCGGGTCGCCACCGTTGTCGAAGGGGTGTGTGTCACGCTCGACCCCGAGTTCGACTTCATCGAGGTGGCGACGGAGTACCTCGGCGAACAGGGGTATCTGGAGGAGACCGCCCAACGGTACGCCGCAGACGCGGCGGGCCAGGCCCGCGACACCGCCGGCTCCCTGTTTCGGGTGCCGCCGAAACTGGAGTCGGTGCTCGACAGCGTCGAACGCGAGAGTCTCACCGTCAACGTCAATTTGGAAGACGACAGCGACGTGCTCGACAGACTCGCCAAGCGGCTGTCGTACTCGATCCTCACCGCCGTCGGCCTGTTGTCGGCGGCGATCGTCTACTCGTTCCGCACCGCCAGGACCGCGACGGTGGACGTGTACATCGCCGCCGGGATCGTCCTGCTCACGCTGCCGATGGTGTTTTTCCTCTACCGGTCGTTCCGCGGCCCCTCCCGGGACATCCCCGGCCAGCCGCAGTTCACTCGCCAACGGATGAACGAACAGGAGGGCGGGATCGCCGCCGCGGCCGACTTCGGTGACGACGGCGGCGACGAAGGCGGCGACGGCGGCGCGATGCTCCCCGGCGCGACCGGGCAGGCGCAGACTGGCGACGAAACCGAGCAGTCTGACGCAGAGACGGTCGCGGAGACAGACGATCCTCGCGTGCGGGAGTCGAGTCGTGCCGACGGCGGGCAGACGGGGGCAGGCGCAGACGAGACGGGGGAGACGGACGTGATCGAGATCGACGTTGTGGGGCCGGACGGCGACGAGACGGAGGAGTAGTCGCCGACGCCGTGTCGTCAGCTTCGTTCGGGCCCACCGAGTTCGTCCACGATTGCGTCACCCACTTTCACCGGCACGTCGTGGTGGAGCCAGTGAGTCGCGTCCAGCGTCGAGAGTCGGCCGTCCCGACACCGGTCGAGGCTGTCGTGGGCCATCCCTGTCGGGAGGAAACTGTCCTCGCGGCCCCAGACGATTCGCGTGGGGACCCGCGTCGCGTCGGCGGTCGCGGGCGGCGACCGCGCGTTCGCCCGGTACCAGTTCAGCATCGCCGTGAACGCACCCTCTCGTTCCCAGGCGGCTGTGTAGCGGTCGAAGTCGGCACGGTCGAAGCTCCCGGCCATCGCCGTCCGGCGCATGATCGTCTTTGGGAGCCGCCAGTCGAACGCCCGCGAGGCCGCCTCCGGGAGTGCCGGGAGTTGGAACGCGACCGCGTGGCCGGTTCGGGCGAGTGTCGCCGGATTCTGTCGGAGTGTCTCCCGGATCACGCCCGGGTGTGGGGCCTGGACCGCGACGAACCGGTCGAGTCGCGCTGGCCGTTCACTCGCCAGCCACCAGCCGACGACACCACCCCAGTCGTGACCGACGACGCTGGCCGTCTCGCGGTCGTACGCGTCGATCAGTCCGACGACATCCGCGGCGAGTCGCGGGAGGCGGTAGGCGGCGCGGTCGGCCGGTTTCGGCGAGCGGTTGTAGCCGCGTTGGTCCGGCACCACGACCCGGTAGCCCGCCGACGCGAGCGGGCCGATCTGGTCGCGCCAGCCGTACCAGTACTCCGGGAACCCGTGGAGCAACACCACCAACTGCCCGTCTGCCGGCCCGGCCTCCACCACGTGGAACGGCTCGCCGTCGACGAGCCGGTACCGGGTCTCCCCCGGGACATCGGTCGGCACCGTGTCTGTCTCGCCGGGGTCGGTGTTCGCGTGTGTGTCCCCAGTCACGGTTGGGGGTACGACCCAAGCGGACAAAACGCTCTCTGCCGACGCGAGCGGCCAGGTGGGCTCACCCCAGGTTGTTCGTGCCGTCTGTGTCCCCACGCTCGCCGGCGTAGCCGTCGAACAGCGCGGCAGTCTCGGCGGGCGCACGCGTCTCGTAGCCAACCGACAACGGCGACACGGAGACCACCTCCCGGCCGATGGCACCGCGGTCGGTTCCGGGTGGGTCCGTCTGCGCCACGCCGTTGTCGGGGACGAGTGGGTCGTAGAACGCGTCGAACAACCGGTAGGCCGTCGTCCCGTCGTTCTCGGGGTCGGGTGTCTGGCTCCCAGACTCGTTCCCGTTCTCGGAGTCGACTGTCTGGAGCCGCACGTCGAAGTCGTGGACAGGCTCGGTGATCTGCAGTGGTGGACGGGTCGCGGCCGCGGGGACGTTACAGTTGAGGAAGTCGACGCCTGCGGGGAGACCAGCGTCGGCGATCCGTGTGACGAGGAACCGAGCGAGACGGCCGGCCTCCCGGTAGTCGTCGCGGTCGAACCCCCGGACGCCGGTCGGCGGGTCGAACACCGACAACGCCACGCCAGGGAGTCCGAGAAAGCCGGCCTGGACCGCGGCGGCGACGGTGCCTGACTGGCCGAGTCTGTGGGCGCCGAGGTTCGGGCCGTCGTTACAGCCGGCGACGACGAGGTCGAACGTCGTGTCGAGGCCTGCGCGTCCAAAGTGGACACAGTCCGTGGGTGTCCCGTCGACGACCCAGCCGTCGGCGGTGTCGGTGACGGCGAACTGGCGGTTGTACCGGCGGGCACAGCTGCTCTGGTCTTCGGCGGGCGCGACCACGGTTACGTCCGCGACCGGCGCGAGCGCCTCGCGGACGGCCCGGAGCCCGACCGCGTCGACCCCGTCGTCGTTCGTCAACAGGACCTGTGTCACGACACGGTCGAGAGCCGGCCACGCCAAGAGGGTTCCTCACACCGCCGGGTGTGACGACCGTCGGACACAGCCGAAGCGTTTTGCCGCCCGCACGCGAACCCACAGGTTGTGACGAGCGAGACGGAGGCCGGCGGGTCAGGCGGCGACAGCGGCGACGCCGACACGCCGGACGTGGCGGCGCTGGCGGCTCGTGACTGGCGGGCCGCACTCGCCGTCACCCGGGAGCTGACCGGGCCGATCACGGACGCGATCATCCGCACACACGGCGACCGCGGCCAGCGAGCCATCGAGGCCGTCTCGGAACTCCGGGTGAAACAGTACCGCGACTTCACGGTCGTCGTCGGCCACAACGAGGAACACGTCGTCGAGGACGGCGGCTGTGACTGTGCGGACGCGGCGTACAATCTCGACCCGGACGACCCCGACGAACGGTGTTGGCACGCGTTGGCTGTCGACATCGCCGAACGGGTCGGTGCCGTCGACCATCATGATATGTGGTACTCCGAGGTGCGGGAGTTTCTGTAGTCAGTGTGTGTTCGATGCTGGGGTGGGAGAGTCGCCAGCAGGCGGGGAGTCGCCGGAGACAAAGCGTCGCTAGGGAGAGACAAGGTTTATCTGACGACCGGATGTCTCGGTTGTGTAGACGAACACAGTCGAGTCGCGTCACAGTTGGTGGCGCGACACCGCACTACAACCTATGTACATCATCATCGTCGGAGCCGGAGACATCGGATCGCCGTTGATCGACATCGCTACACGTTCGGGAGACGAGGTGGTCGTGATCGAGCGGGACGAGGCCCGGGCCGACGAGGTCGCGGGTGATCACGACTGTCTCGTGTTGAACGCAGACGCGACCTCGAAAGAGACGCTGGAGGAAGCAGGTGCCGAGCGAGCCGACGCCATCATCTCGACGACCGAGGAGGACGCTACCAACGTGATGGTGTGTCTGCTCGCCGAGGAGTCCGGTGTTCCCACTGTCACCTCCGTCGTCCACAATCCGGATCATATGAACCTGTTCAGACAGATCGGCGTCAACACTATCGAGAACCCACAGGAGTTGATCGCCGATCACCTCTACCGGGCGGTCGCCCGGCCCGCGATCGTCGACTACATGCGGATCGGCGAGGCGGCAGAGGTGTTCGAGATCACCGTCACCGAGTCTGCGCCTATCGCCGGGAAGACCCTCACACAAGTCGGGGAACTGGGGCTGTTGACGGACGACGTGTTGGTCGTCGCGGTGGACCGTGAGGGGGCAGAGAGACCGTTGACCCCCCGGGGGAGTACCCGAATCGAGGTCGGCGACACGCTGACCGTCTACTCGGCGACCGGGGCCGATCCGGAACTCACCGACGTGTTCGGTCACCACGAGGACCGCGTGGAGTGACCGATGCGACGGAGTCTGTGCGGTAGCTGGGGACGCGGGCGACGAACGGCGAAACAGAGACGAGAGCGATGCGCGTAGACAGCCGGACAGTCGGACGTGACGTCGGACGTATCGTCCAGGCCGTCTCGTTGATGATGGTCGTCTCCGTCGTCGTCGCGGCCGTCAACCGGGAGTTCTTCGCCGTTCCGGCGTTTCTCGGCTCTGCGGTCGTCACCGGCGGTGTAGGGACCACCCTCGCTCGATGGTTCCGCGACGCCGACGCGCCGGGGAAGGCGGACGCAATGGTGACAGCCGCGACCGCGTGGGCGGTTGTCGGCGTCCTCGGCAGTCTCCCGTTCCTGTCGATCGCGTGGACGATCGCGATAGACCCGTACCCCACGTGGCTGAACACGCCGCCGATGGACCCGACGACGGCGGTGTTCCAGCGACCACTCGACGCCGTATTCGAGAGCATGAGCGGGTTCACCGGGACAGGGTTGACCGTCGCGACCGTCGAAGAAGAGCTCCCGCGGTCGCTCCACTGGTGGCGGTCGTTCATCGAGTGGATCGGCGGCGTCGGCGTGATCGTCCTCACCGTGGCGATCCTCCGGCGTGCCGGCACGAGCGGTTCGTACACGCTGTACGAGAGCGAGGCGCGTTCGGAGAAGATCCACCCGAGCATCGTCACGACCGTCCGAGAGATCTGGAAAATCTTCCTCGGACTCACGATCGGCTCGATCATCCTGTATCTCCTCGTCGGGATGCCACCTTGGGACGCGATCAACCACGCCATGACTGGGGTTGCGACGGGGGGATTCTCCGTCCACGCCGACTCGATCGGTCACTACGACAGTCCACTGATCGAGTACGCCACTGTCCCGATCATGACTGCCGGCAGTATCGCGTTTCCCGTCCACTATCTGATATTCAAAGGTGAACTCCGAAACTTCTACCGCGATCTCCAGACGCGGTGGGTGTTCGTCTGGTTCGGGACGGGCTCGCTCGTGCTCACCGGGCTGTTGCTCGCCGAGGGTCAGTACACGAGTCTCGAAGAGACGTTCCGGGCCGGACTGTTCCAGTTCGTCTCGGCGACCTCCAACGCTGGCTTCGGTACCGTCGCTATCGGCGGTGGTGCAGAGCGGGTGTGGGGCACCGAGGCGACCCTGTTCGCGTGTGCAGGGATGTTGACGGGTGCAGCCGCGGGGTCGACAGTGAGCGGACTGAAAGTGATCCGGGTAATCACGTTGATCCGAGGGACTGTCTGGCAGATCCAGGCGGTGTTTCGGCCGGGGAGTGCGGTTCGGTACCTCCGAATCGGTGACCGAAAACTCGACGAGACGCAGGCACAACAGGAGTACGCCGAGGCGGCCGTGGTGTTCTTCCTGTGGATCGCGTTTCTGGTGATCGGTGTCGGGGCGCTCCTCCGTATCCTCCCGTCCGACTACCAGTTGGAGTACGTGATCTTCGAGGTGATGAGCGCGCAGAGTAACGTCGGTCTCAGCGCAGGGATCACTGGCGCGGAGATGCCCGAAGCGGCGAAGGCGGTGTTGATCGTCAACATGTGGGTCGGTCGGCTGGAGATCATCCCCGTCGCGGTGCTGGTGGGGACGGTGTTTCGGCGACTTGACCTGTACCGGTAGAGCGTCTCACGGGACAAACCGACTGCCGGAAGGACGCCGTTCGAGAACATCAGTTTCGTCGGGACACATTCGTACCTCGACGAGATCTGCAGCGGTCGAGATTCTGGAGCGCTTCGTGAACTGACCCGAGCGATAACCCCGAGCGACCTGCTCTACCTGTAAACAGTCTCCCACGGTCGTGGGGCCAGCCCGTTTCGAGAACACGCCGCCTGCACCACCGCCTCTCTCAGAACCTCGGAGACCGCACCGAGCGTCCGGATCACCGGTGTTTCTCGGGTCCGTGAAGCGTGATCGCCTCTATGGTGTCTGGTGTCTGTTCTATATCGCGATATACAATTTACTTACCCCTACGACCCGCCGCCGTCTGCCACTCGTTCGCGAGTCCGGGCAACGACCACTCGCCGTCGAGATCACGGAATTCTCCGCCCATGTCGCGCACGCCACACTCGCCGCGGCCGACGTGGATCAGCTCCCCACAGTCGACCCCGACCGGCGGGCGAGCGTCTCGAACGCCTCGGATCAAAGAAACTCCTACCTGCAGGTGGCGGCGAGGATAGCCACGTCGACGGGCGACCGGCCGAGATCAGTCCGTATGACCCCTTTTATTTTCGAGAAAAGGAGATGACGAACAGACGGCTGGGGGTGGGAAATCTCGGCCTACAGCCGACGAAACGTCTCGACGACACTCTCACCGATGATGCCGTTGTAGAGTCCGAGTACCCCGATACCGACGAACACGACCCCAGCTACAAGCTGGACCTGGCCCGTAGGTGGGTGTACCGTGAGGCCGCCTCCAACGAGGAACAACACCGCCGCGACGAGGGTCGCGTATCTGCTGTTACGGACACGTGAGATCATCCAAGTCGTGTACTATATCCTATAAGAGCCAATTAGTATTTCGATTTCGCTAGTCTGTCTCAAATCGGGGTCGGCAAAACAGTATCTTATGCCCCATCGCCGTTTGTCACCCCCCGCCACTCTTGAGCGAGCGCCAGCAGCGAGGTCTCTCTCACGTCACGAGCGCCCGCTCGGTCGACGGCGACGCGGCCGACGTGACACACACGGTCAGCGTCGAGTCGTCGCGCGACCGTCTCGTGGGCTCCGTCGTGAGACAGTGCCCAGCCGCAGGCAGCGGTGGAGACAGTCGTGTCGACGAGCGACCGGTAGATTTCTGACCGAATGAGCGTCCGGCGGGCCAACTCCGGCGCTGGCGCATCTGCGAGTACCGCTACCGGACCACGGTCGGCGGCGGCCGCGACCGCCGCCTGCGCGCCCTCACGAGTCTGGACCTCGGGGTCGAACGCCGCGACGACTGCCCGTCGGGGGGCGTTGTCCGGCGCGTCGACACCTCGGGAGGCGAGGGCGGCGCTGACGTGGGCCGGCAACGGAACGACCGCGCCTGCCGGTGGGTCGATGTGGGTCTCGTCGTAGGCAGTCTCCCAATCTGACGGGAGGTCGACACCACGGTCTATCAGCTCTCGACCGACGGCGACGGCAGGGTCGTCCGGTAGGTCGGCGTCCACGAGTGTCCCAAACAGTTCGAAGGAGGTGGCTGTCACGTCACCGACTGCATACGTCCGTGGACTTTGCCGATTCGACTCGCGGTCAGTGTCGGATCGTGTTCGACTCCAGATCCCGCGGGAAGCTGGTGAGCGTCTCCGTCCCACTGTCCGTGATCGCGACCGTGTCAGAGTGGCGGTAGCCGAACTCGTCGGTGTACAGCCCGGGTTCGATGGTGTAGACGTGGCCGGGCCGCATCAGTTCGTCGCCGTCGTCGACGTGGTCGTAACTCCCCCACCCGCGGTCGATGTACGGCGGCTCGTGGCCACCCATCCCGATGTTGTGGCCAGTGTGGTGTTGTGCGAGATCGGCGACACCCTGTTCCTCGAAGTAGTCGAACACCACCTGATCGACGTGTGCGACTGGCACCTCCGGGCCGAGCGCGTCGATGGCGATAGTCTGCGCTTCCAACATCAGCTCGAAGTAGTGGGCCTGCTCCTCGCTGGGTTCGCCGACGAACATCGTCCGTTCCAACTCGGAGTAGTAGCCGTCGACATCCGCGGACGCGCCCGTCACCAACACGTCACCCTCCGAGAGCCGTTCGTTCGGGGTGTGGCCGTGCGGGAGCGCGGTTTCGTGGCCAGAGATGTACCCCGCGTTGACCGGGCCGTCACCCCGCACCCGGACGCTGTACCGGTCGCCCAGCGTGTCTAACATCGCCCGCGAGGCGTCCGTCGAGGCGCGCTGGCTCACCGTCGCCGGGTGTGCGCCCGGCTCCGTGTAGTCCGCCAGATACCGGTGACCGAGCGTCGCCCACTTCGCGGACTCCCGGATCAGATCGACCTCGTTGTCCGTCTTTTCCCACCGCAAGCGGTCGACCCACGACTGGGTGTCGACATCGACGAAATCCGACAGCGCCGGCCCCTCGTACCCCATCACTCCGGGCGCGCCGTCGGCGTCTGCGGCGACGCGGTCGACACCCAGCCCCGCGAGCATCTCGGCGACGGTCTCCAACGGCGCGCCGCCAGGGTAGTCGAAGTAGGAGTGAACCGCGTCAATCCGCGGGTTCGGCTCGACGCGTTCCACCTCCAGGCGTGGCACGACGATCTCGACCCGGTCTTCCGTGACCGCGAGCGCCACCGGCCGTTCCGTCTGGATGTGGTGGAACCCTGTCAGATACTCGATGCTGGTCGCGCCGAACCACACCCCGGCGTCTGCGTCCGTCTCTGCCAGTCGGTCGCAGACCGTCTGTGTCCGGTCGTCGAACGCCGAGTCCGGGAGTCGTGTCGCCATACCTCCGTCTCCGACCGCCGAGGAATAAGCCTCGTGGTGCCGGCGGTCTATATCTTCAACCTCCGAGCGCTATATCGAACCCCGTGTCGTGGTAGCCGGGAGTGGATCGCTCGGCGCGTGCGACCCACACCCGTCAATCAAGCTCGCTTGTACTACATCAAATCGACTGGGAAAGCTTTATCCGACGGCCCCAACCACCAGGTGTTGTGGTCGAGATCGACAGGCGCCACATGTGGGGGGTTAATACCCTGGAGAGTTGAGTAGTGACAACTATGGACTGCCCGGACTGCGGGAACGGACGGACGCGCGTCATCGACACGGGGACCAGTGGCGACGGGACCTCTGTTCGACGACGCCGCGAGTGTCAGCGTTGTTCGTTCCGGTTTACGACCTACGAACGTCCGGGGTGGGAGTCCCTCCAAGTGAAAAAACGCGACGGGACCCTCGAATCGTTCGACCGGCAAAAACTCCGCGCGGGGATCGACCGAGCCGTCGAGAAACGAGACGTGACCGAGACAACAGTGACCGCCCTCGTCGACGAAATCGAAGAGGAACTGCAGGATCGAGAGGGACGTATCGTCGCTTCGAGTCTCGTCGGCGAGCTCGTCTCCGAGAACCTCCGCAGGCTCGACAAGGTGGCCTACATTCGGTTCGTCTCCGTCTACAAGGCCTTCTCTGAACCGCAGGAGTTCCTGAAGGAGCTCGATGCAGTGTTAGACGCAGAAGTCGACGATTAGGAAGCCACAAACACGATGACACAGACACACACAGACCGAACGCACGTCCGGTCGGCTCTCGACTGGGCGGACACGACTCACGCCCAGACGGACAGCGACCAACCCGGTGCAGTCGAACACACAGAACAGACGACCGACGAAGACAGAGGACGACCCCTCTGGGAGGCGTGTCGATGACTGACGACAGAGCCACGGATGGAGCAACGGAGAGTGACATCTTCTCGGAGCGGACGCGGCTCAAGCCGTACGAGTACGGCGACTTCCTCGAATACAAGGACGCAATCCGGAACAGCTACTGGGTCCACACGGAGTTCAACTTTTCGGGGGACGTTCAGGACTTCAAGGTCAACACGACCCCCGCCGAGAAGACCGTCATCAAACGGACGATGCTGGCCATCGCACAGATCGAGGTCCAGGTCAAGACGTTCTGGGCAGATATCTACGAGGGGATGCCAAAAGCCGAGGTCGGGAACGTCGGGATGACCTTCGCCGAAAGCGAGGTCAGACACATGGACGCGTACAGCCACCTTCTCGACATCCTGGGGATCACGGAGGACTTCGAAGCGGTGACCGACGTGCCGGCGATCGAGGAACGAATCGAGTATCTCGACGAGTACCTAGAGAAAAGCGAGAGTGACGACAGACAGGAGTACGTGATGAGTATCCTGTTGTTCTCCACGTTCGTCGAACACGTCTCGTTGTTCTCGCAGTTTCTCATCATGACGAGCTTCGACAAACACGAGAAGAAGTTCAAAGGGATCGCGAACGCCGTCGAGGCGACCAGCAAGGAAGAACAGATTCACGGCCTGTTCGGTGTCGAACTGGTGGAGACGATTCGAGAGGAGAACCCGGATCTGTTCGGTGAGGGGTTCGACGAGGAGGTTCAGGAGGCCTGTCGACAGGCGTTCGAGGCAGAAACGGAGATCCTAGACTGGATCTTCGAGGAGGGAGAACTGGAGTTTCTTCCCCGGGAGCACGTCGACGCGTTCCTGCGGGACCGGTTCAACCAGAGCCTCGAAAACGTCGGCGTCGAGCCGATATTCGAGCCGGACGAGGACCTGGTCGAGGAGACGCGGTGGTTCGACGAGGATACGCTGATGACGAAGGACAACGACTTCTTCAGCAAACGGTCGACCACGTACAACAAACACGCCCAGAGCGTGACCGCGGAGGATATGTTCTAACGATGGCACACGCAGAACCAACACTCGACGAGGTGAAGCAGCACCACGAGGAACCGTTCTACTGGCTGAACGAGGACAGCAGGGCGTTCCTCGACGAGGGGTACCTGTTGGAGGGGGTGACAGCCGAGGAACGCGTCAGAGAGATCGGGGAGCGGGCCGAAGCGATCTTAGACGACGACGGCTTCGCCGACAAGTTCTACGACTACATGAGCCGGGGGTTCTACAGCCTCGCGAGTCCCGTGTGGTCGAACTTCGGTCTGGACCGCGGGCTTCCGATCAGCTGTTTCGGGAGCCACATGGAAGACAACATGGAGAGTATCCTCGCCACGCAGGCCGAGGTCGGTGAGATGACCAAGCTGGGTGGCGGCACCAGCGGTTACTTCGGCGAGATCCGGCCCCGAGGCAGCCCGATCACGAACAACGGCAAGAGCA
>ERZ1034486.3-NODE-3-length-91993-cov-5.557071_pt1 | contig 91993 bp, 100 predicted proteins | sample MGYA00520683_ERZ1034486 | MGnify/ENA primary metagenome ERZ1034486 (study PRJEB33760, sample SAMEA4777685) | hypersaline lake metagenome | biome: hypersaline environment; feature: brines | place: Spain | collected 2012-08 | depth 0 m ...
CTCCAGCAGTTGTTGCGCACCGCCACGGAGGCGCTCGCGGACGTGCGCGCCGCCCAAGTCGTTTCTGCGCCGACGGGTCGCGATCTCGCGAACGCCGTTCCCGGCGCGACCGACACCGGCGCGGCCTACGAGATGACAGAGACGGAACAACAACAGGCGACGAACGTCCTGATCGACCTGTTGTTCACCGTCGTCGAGACACCCACCCACACGGACCGACGGCGGCGCGAGGAGCCTGCGGCCCGTGACGACGGCGCTCGCGAGGCCCACGACAACGACACTCGCGAGGCCAACGACGACGACGCTCGCGACGCTCACGACGACGGCGCCCACAGCACGGACACCGAGGACGGGACCGACTTCGGGGTCACGGGATACGCCGGCCCGGAGTGACACGGACCGGTGGGCGGCGCTGACCGGTCCACACGCGGCCAGACGCGGACGCCGATCCATCCGTGTCGCCCGTCTGCCGGCGGTCGTCGTTGTACACCCGTCCACCACCCCCGACAGGTTTAACATTCTACCACTACCAGCGTCAGGTGACGCTTCGCTTGGAGGGCCGAAGCGTCAGCGGGGACCAACTCAGGGCGGCACGCGCCGCGTTTGCGGCGCGTTTTCCGCTTTCCGTCGGTCGAATCCGCCAGCGACGGCAGTCCAGTTAACACGTCGGCGCTCGTTCGTCGCCGTATGTCAGTCACGTTCGACTTCGAAGGCACAGTCGCACTGGTCACTGGCGCGTGTGGCGCGCTCGGGAGCGCGGCGGCGGCCGCGTTCGCCGAGGCGGGCGCGACGGTCGCGGCCGCGGATGTCGTCGACGTAGACAGCGAGGACAGCCTGCTTGACCCGGAGACGGTCGATAGCTTCCACCGCGGGGACTTCACCGACGAGTCGGCCGTTGCCGAGGCCGTGGACGCGGTTGTCGCGGAACACGGCCGGCTCGACCACCTGCTCAACGTCGCGGGGACGTGGCGCGGCGGCGACCACGTCGAGGAGACGGCCGTCGAGACGTTCGACATGTTGTTGGACGTGAACCTGAAGACGATGTTCCTCGCGTCGAAACACGCGCTCCCACACCTCCAGGAGACGGACGGCGCAATCGTCTCCGTCTCCGCGGAGGCGTCACTGGAGGGCGGGACGGGTGACGCCCCCTACCGCGCGAGCAAGGCCGGTATCCGGCTGATGACGGAGTCGATTGCCGAGGAGAATCTGGGGACCGTCCGTGCGAACGCCGTGATGCCGGCCGTCCTCGATACGCCGATGAACCGCGAGATGATGGAGCCGAGCGACGACTGGGTCCAGCCGAGCGAGGTCGCGGAGGTGATGTTGTTCCTCTGTTCTGACGCCGCGGACGTGACCAGCGGCGCCGCCGTCCCGGTGTACGGGGAGTCCTGACGACGGCCCGACTCACGACCCCCGCGAGGGCCCCGCTTCGGCGCGGTCGCGCCGCTCACCTGCACCGTCGTCCCCGTCACCCGCCCGCCGACTCCGAGCACGCTCGCGTGCGGCCCGGAGGTCGTCCGTTTCGGGGGCGTCTGCGGCCGTGACACGCTCACCGGGCGCGTCGTCCGATTCGTCGTCTCGTGGGTCGTTCGGCTCCCCGCTCCGGCGGCCGCCGCCGGAGACACGCCGGTCGGCGTCCGCGGCGAGCAGGTCGTCCAGCCGGCGTTCGAACGTCTCCCGGCTGATCTCGCCTTCGGCGTAGCGGCGTTGGAGGATCGCCTCCGGGTCCGCCTCGGGCGTTTTCAACCTCTCGCCGACGGCGTACGTCTCCGGGCTGTCGAGATTGCCGATCAGCGAGAGATACACCGGCCACAGCGCGGCGAGCGCGGCCACGACCCCTGGGGCACCGAGCGCGATCCCGAACACGCCGAGCACGAACGCCCCGAGTTCACCCAGGAAGAGCCCGCCAATCCCCGCGATCAGGGTTGTGCCGGCGACGCTGCCGACGACCAGCCCGAACAACAGCCGGCCGAGTGTGCCGTCCGGCGTGTAGTGTTCGATCAGTGCGTGGGTGCCGTGATCGTCGCGTGGAGGGCGTGTCATACCGGTGACTGGCGGGCGAGCGATACTAAAACCAACTGTCGTGTCCGCGCTCTGGTCCGACCGGGCTGGCGGCTCAGTTCTTTTTCTCGCGGACGGTCTTCCCGCGCCGCACCATGTCCTCACAGTGGGGACACGCCCGCGGACTCGTCACCTCCTCGGGTTCGAACACCTTCAGATACCGTTCCGTCACGAAGGCCCCGCAGTTCTGGCACTCTGGCACACCCATCCGAGCACCGCACGGCAACAAGCCAGTTGTGGATCGACGCCGCTCTGGGAACGACTGTCGTGGACACGAACGGGTGGCCTAGTGTTATCCGCTCGGGGCGAGAGACCGGAGACGATGCCGACGCTGGTGAGTTGGAACTGCAACATGGCGTTCCGACGGAAACGGGATCTCCTCTCGAAGTACGACCCGGACGTGCTCGTCGTCCAGGAGTGTGAGTGTCCCGACACGGTCGGGGAGTGGGAGCCGTTTGCCGACTGGCGCTGGATCGGCGAGCGGGAACACCAGGGCCTCGCGGTGTTCTCGGCGGACGGCACGCTGTCGACGCCCGGCGTGACACGCCAGGGTGGGCTGTTGACGCTCCCGGTGGTGACAGAGACCGGCCCCGACGTACTCGCCGTCTGGGCGAAGAACGACGAGACGACCCGGGAACACCGTTACGTCGGGCAGGTGTCGCGGGCGGTCGCGGACTACGAGGCGTTTCTCGACGGCGAGACCGCGGTCCTGGGCGACTTCAACTGGAACCGGGAGTTCGACGACTCACCAAAGTATCCGCTCCACGACGATCTCGCGGGGGTGATCGAGCGCCTCCGAGCCCACGACATCCACAGCAGCTACCACCGCACCCGCGACTGTGCGTTCGGCGACGAACCGGAGCCGACGCTGTACATGCAGAAGAAGCGTGACCGGCCGTACCACATCGACTACGTCTTTCTCCCGCGGGCGACGTTCGCGTCCGACGTGACGGTGACCGTCGGCGCGTACGACGACTGGATCGACGCGAGTGACCACGTTCCGCTCGTTGTCGAGTGGTAACCAAACGAGTGAACTACCGATCCGTCCGCGGCCAACACTGTCTGCAGGAACAGGCTAGGTGTGACCGTCCTTTCTCGGCTACCACGGAGTCGAGATCAGCGTCCGTACTCACCGGACTCCTCGCGTGCCGTCTCGCTGGCTGCGGCTTCGAGTCCGTCGAGTGACGCCGAACGGATTTCCGTCGACCCGGCGGCGCGGAGTGTCTCCACTGGGTCGTCTGGAATCGGAACGAGCTTGAGACCGCTGTCCAACTCCACGAGTCTGAACGTGTTGCCGTACCGCTCGCGTGTTTCCTCGGGGATCGTCACTCGCCCTCGGTCGTCCGCCTCCAGCTTGTTGATCACAGCGTCACGTCGCGGCGAGCACTACTGAAACTTCTCCGACTCAGTTTGAACTCGCAGTGAAAACTACCTCTTGTGGGAGTCCCGCCGTCGATCCACCCTCACTGACGCAGCCGAGTGACGGCCTCGCCGTCTCGTTGTTCGAGATCGACCAGTCCGTCCTCGGCCAGATCCGCCACCAGTCCACGGAGCCACTCACGGCCGTACTCACCCTCGGGTGCGTAGTCGACACGCACACGCGGGCCGAGGCTGTCGAGCGCGAGCGGGCCGTGTTCCCCGAGCACCCGCACCACACGCCCGCGCATCTGCCGACGACTCCCCTCGAAGTCGGGTTGTTCGGGCACGTCCGGCGCGGTGAAATCCCCCGTCTGGTAGGCGCCACACGTGCCCCGCCAGGGACAGCCTGCCGTGTCACACGACGGCGTCGACTCACACGCCACCCCGCCCAACTCCATGATCGCGTTGTTCCAGACGCGCGACTCGCCGGCCGGCATCAACGCCTCGGCGGCACGCTCGAACGCCTCGTCGTCGTCCGGCACGTCGAAGGCCCGGTGGAGTACACGTTTCACATTGGTGTCGACCACCGCGCCGCCGTTGTCGAACGCGAAGGAGGCGACCGCGTCGGCGGTGTACGGCCCGACACCCATCAGTTCCTGCAGTTCGTCAGGGTCGTCGGGAAACGCGCCGTCGTAGTCGTCGACGACCTGTCCGGCCGCCTCGTGGAGATACTTCGCGCGGTTGTTGTACCCCAAGGAGTGGTCAGACCAGAAGGCGACGACCGCCGCGCGGTCGTCGGCCGCCAACGCCTCAACCGTCGGCCACCGGTCGACGAACGCCTCGTAGGCATCAACTACGCGTGACAGTTGGGTCTGTTGGCTCATCACCTCCGAGACGAGCACACGGTAGGGGTCGGTCGTCTCGCGCCACGGGAACGCGCGGTGGTCCGTCTCGTACCACTCGACGAGCGACTCGCGGACGGTCGCGACCTGGTCGTCGTCTGGGAGGTGCTTCGACACGTCGCGCCGTACGTCGGCGGCCCACTTCGACCCGTCGGGTCCGGTCGCACTCCGAGAGGGAGACGGACAACGACACCGCCAGCGTCGTAAGAGCGAAGCCGAACGGCTCACAACGACGCGCCAGTGGTCTCAATCGGCACGTCCAGCCCCCGAGAGCTGTTCACGGTGGTCGCCGTCACCGGGCTGGCAATCGCGCTCGTCGTCGCGCCACTGTTGTCGTACGCGGGGCCAGCGACAGTCGTCACGGACGGCGTCGACAACGCGACCGTCGTGACGGGCGTCGACAGCGAGGTGACACGGTCGACGTTCGGCCAGCCCCGAGTGACCGTCCACGTCGTCGCAGGCGAGGCGCGCCGGATCACCGCGAACACCCGCACGGGCACCGCCGTCGACTCCGTGCGGCTCGCGCCGACCCAGACCAGCGCCGAGGTGGGGTGTGAACAGGGCCGGACGTGTGTGCTCCGGGTCCACGCCGCCGACGGGACGACACTCGACACGGTGACCGTCACCGTCGTCGCCGACGGCTGAGCGTGGCGACCGCCGGTCGGGGGGGTGTCCCCGGAGTGAGACGACAGTTACTTGATCGACCCACCGGAGTGATCGGTATGTCGAGTCGGTTCGACGCCGCACGGTCGCGAGTCGACGCGACGGTCGGCGCCGTCACCCGGCTGACCGGCCTCCCGCCGGTCGTCGTCGGTGTCGCGGTCGTGACGGTGCTGTCGTTGTCGCTCCGACTCGCCGCGCTGGGGAACCGCGTCGCACACTTCGACGAGGGACGGGTGGCCTACTGGATCGTCCGGTACGCCGAGACCGGGGAGTTCCACTACCGGTACATCATCCACGGCCCGCTCGTCCAACACGTCAACCGGCTGGTGTTCCAGACGGTCGGCCGGAGCGACGTGACGATGCGGGCGGTGACGGCGACCTTCGGCGGCCTGTTGCCCGCGAGCGTGTTGCTCGTCCGCCGCCGGCTCCGCCCCGTCGAGACGGTGCTAGCGGCTGCGTTTCTGGCCGTCAACCCCGTGTTGGTGTACTACTCACGGTTCTTCCGGAGCAGCATTCTCGTCGCGGGGCTCATGCTCGTCTCGTTGTTCTGTCTCGTCCGGGCGTTCGACGACGGCCGACCGGTCTTTCTCCACGGCGCGGCGGTCGCGGCCGCGCTGGGGTTCGGCGCCAAGGAGAACGCCGTCGTCTACCTGCTCTGTTATGCCGGCGCCGGCGCGCTCTTACTCGACTACCACCTGCTGAATCCGCCGACGGCCGCGACCGGGACAGACGTGGTGCGTGACCGACTCGCCCGCCTCCGTGCGACGGTCACGGGGTCGACGGGTCGCCGACGAGTGGGCTACTGGACCGGCCACGCCGCAGCCGCCGCCGGGCTCGTCGGCCTGGTGACGTTGTTCCTGTTTGCCCCGCGTGATCCCAACGGGCTGGGGCTGTGGTCGAGTCTCGCCGACCCGAGCCGGCTCCCGACGCTCGTCGACACCACCGTCGCGGACATCCGCCGCGGGATGGAGTACTGGTTCGGCCACAGCGCCAGCACGAAATGCAACAAGGACAACCTGATCGCGGGGTACGTCTGTTTCCTCGAACGGACGCTGGGCGTGTTGTGGCGGTTCGCGCTCCCGTTGGTGGGTGCTGCCGTCGTCGGCTTCCTCGCGGAACGGTACGCCACCGCTCGCCCGCGGCCGTTGGTGATGTTGGCGAGCTACTGGGGGTTCGTCAGCGTGCTCGGCTACCCGCTGGGGACGGACATCTTCGGGGCGTGGATCACGGTCAACGCGTTGGTGCCGTTGGCGATTCCGGCGGCCGTCGGGCTCGGCGTCGTCGTCAGGGGGGTCGGTCGCGAGTGGGGCGGCAAGCGCCAGGAGACAACACCACTCCGGGCCGCGGTCGTGGCGTTCGTCGTCGTCTTACTGATCGCACAGACCGCGACCGCCGTCGGCACCGGTGTCTACACGAACCCGACGGCCGACTCGAACGAACTGGTCCAGTACGCCCAGCCGACTGACGACTTCCGGCCGGCGATCCGGGATCTGAGCGCGGTCGCGCCCGCCACCGACGGGACGGACGTGTTGTTCTACGGCTCCGAGCTGGTCGTCGACGGCGCCGGCGGGGGCCCGATCCCGGCGTGTACGGTGATGGTGCGGACGCTCCCGCTTCACTGGTACGTCCAGGTCGCCGGCGCGACCGGCGACTGCGCGCGGAACACGACGGCGTTAGACGAGGCGGTCGCTGCCGGACCGCCGCCGGTCGTGGTCGTCCACGAGGACCGCGCCGGGCGGGTCGCCGACCGGCTCCCGGGGTACGAGTCGTCCACCTACCGGCTCCGGACGGTCGGGCGCCCGGTGACGTTCTTCGTCGATCCGGACGCGGTCGGGAACGCGACACGGACCGACCGGATGCCACCCTCCTGACGACGTACCGTTCGAGTAGCGACGGCGCTACCCCTCGAACCCGTCTTCGAACCGGAACATCCCGTTCCGTTGGACAACCTCCCCGTCCACCTCGATCCGAGAGTCTTCGCTCATGTCGACGATCATATCCAGGTGGATCGACGACTCGTTGCGTTCGACGGGGCTGTCCTCGGGAACGTTCTTCTCGTAGGCACGCCCGAGCGCGAGGTGGACGGTGTCGCCCATCTTCTCGTCGAACAACATGTTGTAGGTGAACCGGTCGATCTCGCGGTTCATCCCGATCCCGAGTTCGCCGAGTCGGCTCGCGCCCGCGTCGGCCTCCAGGGTCGCCGCGAGCGCGTCTTCGTTCCGTTCGGCCTCGAACGCCGTCACCTCGCCGTCGGTGAACGTCAACCGCGCGCCTGTCACCTCGCGGCCGCGTGTGATCACCGGCTCGTCGAACAGGACCGTCCCCTCGACGGAGTCTGGCACCGGCGCCGTGAACACCTCCCCGCCGGGGAGGTTGTTGCGGGCGTCGTCGTTGACCGTGATGGTGCCGTCGACAGACAGTCGAATGTCTGTCGTCTCGCCGGAGACGATCCGCACCGCCTCCGCAGGGTCGAGAATCTCGACCAGCTGTCGTTGGAACGCGCTCTGCGCGGCCCAGTCCATCGTCACCGCGTCGTAGACGAACGCCTCGTAGGCCGGCGTCGACATCTCCGCCTTCTGGGCGGTGCCGGGGTGGGGGAACTGGGTGCCGACCCACCGCGTGTCGAGCACCGCCTCCTGGACGGGCTTCCGGCGTTTCTCCAACGCGACCTGTCGGTCAGGCGGCACGTCCGCCGACTCGTGTTGGTTCGCTGACCCCCGGACACCGATCACCACGTCGGCCGCCTCCATCAGTGCCAGCGTGTGTTCCGGTATCTCCAACGCCTCCGGGTCCGCCGCCAGCGAGAACGCCCGACTGGCCCGGCCGGAGCGACTCACGACGAGCGGGTTGGCGTTCCGTTCGCCCAGTTTCTCGTGGAGTGCCGTCACCAACGGCTCCGTCCCGCCTCCCGCTCTGATCACCACGTCGTCGCCCGGTTGTACGTCCGTGGAGTGGTCGACAATCACTTCGGCGTGGTCGCGAACGCGCTTGTTCACCTCAGCCGCTACACACGTCTCGGTATCAAACCCGACGGTGTGTCTCGTCGCTCGCGATACCCGGGTGTCGACCGACACCGCTCACAGATCGAGGCGTTCACGCAGGTCGGTGACCGTCTCCCGGGTCGCCTCGCTGGGGTCGGCCTCCTCGTCTGCGCCGGCCGGCCGGCCGGCGACCGTCTCGTGGACCACGCCGACCCCCTCCGAGAGCGTGTCGAGGTCGTACCCACCCTCTAAGACGAATCCGAGGCCGGCGTCACACGACGCCGCGAGCGACCGGAGCCGGTCGGTGAGGACGGCGTACCCCTCCGTCGACAGCCGCATCCGCGAGATCGGGTCGTGGCGGTGGGCGTCGAAGCCGGCGCTGACGAGCACCAGATCGGGATCGTACCCTCGCAGCGCCGGCAACACGGCCCGCTCGACGGCGTGACGGTAGTCGTCGTCGTCCGCGCCGGCCGGCAACGGCACGTTCAGTGTCGTCCCGGCACCCGCCCCCGCTCCGGTCTCGCTTGCGGCGCCACTCCCGGGGTAGATCCCCTGTTCGTGGACCGAGCCGTAGAACACGTCGTCCCTCTCGTAGAACAGGTCCTGTGTCCCGTTGCCGTGATGAACGTCCCAGTCGAAGATGGCCGCCCGGTCGACGTTCGTCGCCGGGTCGTCGACGACCGCCCTGGCGGCGACGGCGGCGTTGTTGAAGAAACAAAACCCCATCGCGTCGTCCGCGACCGCGTGGTGGCCGGGTGGGCGACCAAGCGCGAACGGCGTCTCGCGCCCGCCGGCCGTGGTCGCTTCGCGGGCGGCCCACTCCGCCAGCCCGGCCGACCGGCGTGCGGCCGTGAACGTCGCCTCCGCGACGACCGTGTCGGGGTCCCAGTTCCCGCCGCCGGCCGCGGCGTACGACTCGAACTCGTCGACGTAGTCGGCGTCGTGGACCGCGGTGATCGTCGCGCGGTCCGCCGGCGCGGCCTCAACGTACTCGACGCCGTGGCGGCGCGACAGTCCCTCCCGGACCGCCCGCAGCCGGTCGGGTGACTCCGGGTGTCGGTGGCCGGTGTCGTGGGCGAGACAGTCGTCGCTGTAGCCGAACCGCATCTCACTCGAACAGGGCGAAGTACGTCTCGATGTCCTCGGCCTGTACCGTCCGACGGTCGGCGTGGCGCGCGAGAATCGCCGCCGCGTGGGCGACGTTGTCGGCGTACCCCTCCAACACGTCCGCCAGCGCGATCCGAGCGTCCATCGACACCCGGTAGCTGTCGTCGATCTCCAACCGAGCGATCCGGTCGACCGGCGCGATCGGCAGGGTCAGCGCCTCCCGGTCGATCACCTGTTGGACGCCGAAGTCGTCGGCCATCAGTGTCTTCCGCCCGGCCGTCGCCGCTGCCCCGGCGGCGTCGACCGCCAACGACGCGCCGTGCGACTGGATGCGACGGGCCAACTCCTCGGCCGCGTCGGCGCTCACACGGAGGTCACCGGCGTTGCGCCGGATCACCTCGTCGACCGGCGCGAACGGCAACTCGACGCTCATACCCCTTACTCCCGTACCTTGCCTGTATAACGGTTTTCCTCGCGTCCTCGCGGCGTCTGTCGGTCTCTGGCGGCGCGACCGCGCCGACCGACGGGACCGACACGCCCGAGAGTGGGACGCGGGTGGCGGCGTCTGGCCCGCCCGCGCCCGACTCGCAGTGTTTTTACCGGCGAGTGGCGAACTATCCGACACTATGGCCGAAGAGAGTGCCCAGTCCACGGGGAGTGCCGGTCGGTTCGGCGCGCGCTACGGGCGGGTCGCCCGGCGGCGCGTCTCGGAGATCGAAGCGGAAATGGAGTCGGAGACGGTCGACGGCGACTCAGTCAAACGGATCGGCACCGGGATCTGGGTCGACGAGGACACCGGCGAGACGTTCACCGGCGGCGCCTACCGGGCGGAGACCCCCGGCGGCCGCGGCGTGAAACGGTCGATCCGTGCCGCCCTAGAGACGGACGACGAGTGACGCGACGGCCGCAAGACCGGAGTGGCTCCGTCACCACGCGACACACGAACGCGACTCCGACGCGACACAACAGATGAGCTACAAGTGTTCCCGGTGTAAACGAGATGTCCAGCTCGACGAGTACGGCGGCGTGCGGTGTCCCTACTGTGGCCACCGCGTCCTGCTGAAGGAACGGTCCGCCGACGTGAAGGATGTCGAAGTCGTCTGAGGCCGTGGTTGCCGACAGCGAGACTCAACAGCGCCCACACCACGTCCACGAGGCGACAGTGTCGCTCCCGTGTGCCGACACGGCGCGTGCGGCACACGTCGCCGCCGCCCTCGGGGTCGAGACAGGCGCCGTCGACGACGACCGCTCGCGGGCTAGCGTCTCACGCGACGGCCGTCGGGTGACCGTGACGGTGACCGCGAGTGACCACACGGCACTGCGGGCCGGACTCAACACCTGGCAGCGACATCTCGCGGTCGCCCGACGGGTCGTCGACGCCTGACCGGCAGGCGGTCGAGGGACGCCACCCCGTTCGTCGGCCGCCACCACCAACCCGAAGTGTGTGGACGGTGTCGACCCCAGTATGCCAGAGGAGGCGGAGACGGCGGACCCAGTTGGCGAGGCGGAACACCCACAGGAAGGAGAGGGTGAACGGTTCCCGGACATGGGCCGTGTCGTCGACGCGAGCGACTTCCTGATGCACGTCGTCGAGACCGCCGGGGCCGTCGTGTTCGCGTTGTTGTTCGGAATCGGGCTGATCGATCTGGTGGTGTTGATCGTCGAGTCGGTCCAGTCTGGCGAGATCAGGGACCCCGCGGTGGTGGTGGCGTTCGTCGACCGCGGGCTCCTCTTGTTCATCATCGCCGAGGTGTACCAGACGGTCGTCGCGTACGTCCGTGGCCAGTCTCCGCGCCGGATTCTCCGGCTTGTCATCTTCACCGGGCTGATCGCAATCATCCGGAAAGTGATCGTCTTCCGGACCGAGGTGTACGGCTCGAAGATGGAGGCGTTGGTCGTCGCCGCCACGTACGCGCTCTTACTGGTCGGGTTGGGGATGGTGATGCTCATCGACCAACGCGCCGGCCTGTTCGAGGAGTAGTCGGCGCCCGGTCTACTACAGTTCCTCGCTGGCCGCGCGGAACAGTCCGTCCATGATCTCCGGGGTTGTGGGGTGGTACGCCCGGTCGGGCACCGCCCGAACGTCTGCGCCGCGTTCGACCAACAGCTGTGCCGTTTTGGCCATCACGTCCGCGTGGTAGTGGAGGCCGTGGTAGCCCAGCACCGTCCCGTCGGCGCGGTCGACGATCAGTCGTGCGAGCCCACGTGGGGCGTCTTTCGTCTTGAACACGCCGTCGTCTTCCGCACGGCGTTGGACGACCACCGTCTCGTGGCCCGCTTCCCGCGCGGTCTGTGCGGTGTGGCCCACCCGGACGTACGGGTACGTCGCCGCGCCGGAGAACATCACGTAGTGTGGTGTCGGGTCGTACTCGGTCAACGGCTCGCCGGCGGCGTCCGCGAGGATGTTCTCGGCGGCGACGTGGCCCTGTTCTTTCGCGACGTGCAACACCGGATCGCGGCCGTTGGCGTCGCCGACGACGTACGTCCGCCCGCTCTCGTCGGCGGTCGCGCGCATCGTCGCGTCCACCCACCCCGGCTCCGGCTCGACCTGCGTCGCGTCCAACCCCATCCCGTCGACGTTCGGCCGCCGACCGGTGAAACAGAACAACGCGTCTGCCTCGACAGCCCCGTACGCGCCGTCGTGGTCCGTGTGGAGTCGAACGCCGTCGTCGGTCTGCTCCACCCGTTGTTCGTACGTCTCGGTGACAATCTCCACGTCGAACGCCTCCCGGTAGAGCGACAGCAGCTCGTCACCGAACGCCGGCGGGGCGTCGTCCAACGGCCGCGTGTCGTGTTCGATCACGGTCACGTCGACGCCCGCCTCGGCGAGATACGGTACCAACTCGATCCCGACGTAGCCGAACCCCATCACGACACCTGACTCCGGGAGACTCGTCGCGTCGAGCACGTCCGCGCTGGTCCAGTGGGGAACGTCGTCGATCCCCGGCAGCTCCGGGACGTTCACCGTCGAGCCGGTGGCGACGACGACGTAGTCCGGCTCGATCCGGTCGCCGCTCCCGACGAGTTCCAGTTCCCGTGGACCCCGAAACCGGGCCGTGTCCCGCCGGAACTCGACGCCCGCCTCGTCGGCGAGCCGGTCGGTCGCGGCGCGGCGGTGTGCCGCGAAGTCGGTGGTGTGGTCGTTTTTCCGGTCGACGATCCGTTCGAGATCCATCTCCGGGGGGTCGCCGTCGAGCCGGTCGTCGTGGCGCGCCTGGAACCGGTGTTGTGCCGCCGACAACACCTCCTTGGAGGGCATACAGCCGCGAAGGATACACAGCCCGCCGCCGGGGTCGCCGTCGTCGATCATCGTCAGCCGATCGACCGGCTCGTCTGGACCGGTGTGGTCGACGAGTCGTTCCGCGACGGCGACACCGGCGCTCCCGTACGCGCCGATCACTGCGACGTGCATGGCTCTTCTTGACGCGCCGGGGGTAATAGTGGTCCGTGGCTGTGCGCGGCGACGGGCGGGCGGCAACGGCCCGACCGGATCAGGCGACCGCCAACGACAGCTCCCAGGTGATCGGCTGTCGCTCGCCGCCGCGCCGGCCGACACAGTGACCTGTCGCGACGACTGTCTCGTTCGTCTCGCCGCGCCACCGGAGGCCGAACCCGTCGTCGTCCGTCCCGGTTCGCTCCCGCGACACGCCGGCACCGGTCTCCTCGGCGTCCGTCACGCCGTAGACAGTGAGGTCTGCCTCGTCGCCGAGTTGGACGTGGTTGATCGTCTCCGAGAGCCGTGTCGTCTCGTCGGTCGGCCGCGCCGCGCACCACAACCAGTAGAGGTCGTAGCTGTACCCCTCGCGTTCCTCGCCCAGTGCCGTCTCGTACACGCCCAGGGAAAAGTCCGCGACGGCGACGCGTTCACCGTCTCGCGTGGCCACGAGTCGGTCGGTCACCCCACCCCGCCGGGCACCGACGGTCAGTGACGGCTGGCCGACGCCGTCGGACGCCGGACTCCGTCGCGCGAGTGTCTGTTCGGTGTAGCCTGTCGGTGTCTGTGTCGTCGTCGGTGTCTGTGTCGTTGTCGACTCGTTGAACACGACAGTGCGGCGCTCCCGCACCGGCTCGTTGTCGCCGAGACAGCCGCCGACGGCGACGCCCGCGGCCGCGACCGCAGTCGTGAGGAACTGCCGGCGCGTCGAGACGGCTCTGTCCCCACTCGCTCGTCTGTTGTCGGCGTCGTCGAACACACCGGGCCGACAGCCACGAGCGGCATAACTGTCGGTGATCGGTCTCGGGGCGACGGACACGCCAGCCAGGCAACAGCCACAAGCCGCCGCCGACCCGACCCGATGTCGTGCGCGACGCCGTTTTCCGGGACCGTGCGGTGTACTTTCGGCGTGCCCAGACGCTCGTGGTCGCCGACCTCCACGTCGGCCGCGGCGAGGCCGCCGACGTGGAGTTTCCGCTCGGGGAGGCGAGTGATCTCCGCGAGCGATTCGACACACTACTGGCCGCGTTTGACCCCGAGGCGGTGGTGGTCGCCGGCGACGTGCTCCACCAGTTCGCCCGCGTCTCCGACGCCGTCGACCGCTCGCTGGCCGGCCTCCGTGAGGCCTGTCTCGACGCCGGCGCGCGGCCGGTTCTCGTCGCCGGGAACCACGACGCGATGCTGTCGTCCGTCTGGACCGGTGACACTCACGAGAGGTACGAACTCTCACCGCGTGACGACAGTGGGGGCGACAACGGACGAGAGCCGGCAGACGACGACTATCTGCCGGAGACAACGCCTGAGCCGGTCGTCGTCCGACACGGCCACGAGGCGCCACCCGACGGGGAGGCGGCGGATGCGGGGCTGTACGTCGTCGGCCACGACCACCCGACCGTCGAGATTCAGGGTCGCCGGCGGCCGTGTTACCTGTTCGTCCCCGACGCGGTCGCCGGCACGCCGGCGCTAATGCTCCCGGCGTTCAACCGACTCCCGGCGGGCGTGACGGTCAACGGGATGTCCGGCGACGACTTTCAGTCCCCGTTCGTCACAGACGCCGGCAGCGTCCACCCGGTCGTCTGGGATCCCGAAAGCGACGAGCGGCTGTCGTTCCCGCGACTCCGGGAGCTACGGCGGTTGTTGTGAGCGGTGGGACAGCTACACGGACTGTGCAGCGGGTTTTATCGACTCGAAAAGACACACTAGATCTGTGACGAACAGTCAACAGACGACGATCGGTGCAGAACTGTCGAGACGGAAGACGAAACTGTTGTTCTGTATTCACACTGTTGGACTAGCGGTCGGTGTCCACTCGCTGTTGTTTGTCGATTCGGTGACGGTCACGCTCGCTGGGGTGAGCGTTCCGGCGATCGCCTTCTACATCGTGGTCTCTCTCGTTGGGTCGACCTACTTTGGACTGAAGCTGCTCGTCGAGTCGTGAGTGGCTGGGTTCGGCGGCGTCGTCGATCTCGATAGCTACTGGTACCGACCCCGTCTCTCGACCTCGCGGAGTCGTTCCACGACCGCCTCCCCGTCGGCGACACTCGTCTCGACGTGGTCGGCGACGGCGACGTACCGTTCCTCGACGGCCGCGATCAACGTCTCGGGGTCGTCTGCGGTTCCCGCGAGTGACTGCTCGAAGACGTGGAGATCCACCGCCAAGTCTTCGACGTGGTCGGTGTGGAACCCGAGTCCGAAGTCGATCAGGAACGTCCGTGGACGATCCGTCTGTGGCTGCTCTGTGCCGCCGTCCGGGCGGTCGGTGGTGACCCGGACGTTCCGTGTCGTCAGGTCCCCGTGGACAATCCCGGCGGCGTGGAGCCGGGCGAGGTGGCCACCGACGCGCGCGACGACCGCCTCGGGGTCGGGTCCGTCGCCGCTCCCGGTCGACTGGTCTGTGACGACTGCCGCGAGATCACAGTCACCGACCCGCGACAGCCGGAGTTCACCCGCGTCGACATCCACTTCCCGGACGAGCGGTGTCGGCACACCCTGCTTGCGGGCCGCTGCCAACAGCCGCGCCTCGTGGGTCGTCCGTTCGCGACGGAGCCAGTCGTCGAGTGCTGGGTGACGGTAGGTCTTCGGCTCGCGACGTTTGACGACTGGCTCTGCGACGGTGACGGTCGCCTCCGCGCCGCGGACGGTCTCGTCCGGCTGGGTGACCCGGCGCACGCTCTCCCCGTCGCGCCACGTCACCGGCACCTCGTTCGGACGGAAGTCCGGGTCGACCGCGGAGTCGGAGACGGCGACGGTGTCGCCGGCGGCGGCCATCCGCGCGCCGAGGACGGCGATCATGCTCGCGTTGTCCCGGAGATACCGGGGCGCGGGCGCGAAGAACTCTGCGTCCCGTTGGGCAGACATCTCCCGCAACATCTCCCGGAGACGGTCGTTCTGTCCGACACCGCCGCCCAACACGAGTTCGTCGGCACCCGTCAGCGAGAGCGCACGCTCGCTCACCTCGGTCAACATCCCGAAGATCGTCTCCTGGAGCCCGGCACACACGTCCGCGACCGGGACCCCGTCGTCGACTGCCTGTTGGGCGGCCGAGACGATCCCCGAGAAGGAAAAATCCATCCCCTTGACGACGTACGGCAGCTCGTGGTAGTCGCCGTCGGCGGCGTGTCGTTCCACCTTCGGCCCGCCGGGATGGCTCCAGTCGAGGTGGCGGGTGAACTTGTCGAGGGCGTTCCCGACGCCAGTGTCGAGCGTCTCCCCGAGCACGCGGTAGCGGTCGCCGTGGAACCCGAGGAGGTGTGCGTTCGCGCCGGAGGCGTTCAGACACACCGGCGCGTCGAAGCCGGACTGGTGGCGACCGATCTCCAAGTGCGCGACCATGTGGTTGACACCGACCAACGGCACGTCCAGCCGCCCGGCGAGCGCCCGCGCTGCGGTACCGACGATCCGGAGACACGGCCCGAGTCCCGGCCCGCGAGAGAAGGCAACGGCGTCGATCGGCTCCGTTCCCCAGCGGTCGCGGGCGTGTGTGAGCGCGTCACCGACGACCGTCGGCACCGCGTCGCTCATGTGTTCGGCCGCCTCACGCGGGTGAATCCCGCCGCTGTCCGGCTCGTAGCGGTCGTGAAACTCGGTGGGCTCCTCGCTGGTCGTGTCGTCGTACACGGCCGCACTCGCCATCCAAGCCGTCCCCTCGATCCCGAGAACGCGCATCCGCGGGGGGCCTTACGCCTCTTCTGTCTCGCCGATGCTGTTGCGCTCCAACATGTGGTCCTGTTCCACGTCCGTCGCGTGACCCGCGGCGTCGTACACCTTCGCGCGCCCGACGGTCTTCCGCATCCCGAACTTGGTGTCGAGTTTGCGGACGACGACCTCCTCTGCGGCCTTGTCCAGCGTCGCCGCCAGCGAGTCGCGGACCTGGAGCCGCTCGGGGGTGGCGTCCTCGTGGACGACCTCGAAGGTCACGTCTGTCCGGTGCAACATCGGGTTCTCGTCCTCGTCGATGATGTCGACGTCCATGGTTGTGTTATCTACTGAGTCGCCCGATACTCGGAAAAGGATTTCGAAGCGGGCGGTACGACCGGTGTCGGACGCCGACGACGCTGGTCCTCGATCTGTCGGCGGCACGCCGTCGCGTCCCTGCCCGCGTGCCGTCGGTCGCGTCCCTGCCCGCGTGCCGTCAGTCGCGCCGGCGACGCACCGTCGGAACCGCCGGCTACTTGCCCACAGCCGGCGACGGACGGACGTGCGACAGTTTGTCATCTGTGCCCACGAGGCGACCGCCGACCCGGAGTTTTCACTCGACGATCTCCCGGGCGAGGGCGGCCGGATGGACCTGCTGTGTCGGGCGGTCGGCGCCGCGTTGTTCACCTCGCACGGGATTCGTGACGCCCGGGTGCATCTGGTGATCGAAGACCTGACCGTCCAGTTCGACGGCGCGACAGCCCGGAACCTCAACCCGGATGCGCGCTCGACGGCCGCACGGGTCCGGGAGGCCCTCGACAGCCGCGCGGACGCCATCGGCCACCAGCCCGCGACGGTGAGCCCCGGTGTGAAGCTCTACCGGACGGGGTTGGCGACGACGCTCGACCGGCTCGACGGCACGCTCGTCCAGCTCCACGAGGACGGGACGCCCCTCGCGACGGTCGACCCACCCGCGAATCCGGTGTTCGTGCTCTCGGACCACCGCGACTTCACCGACGAGGAGGCGACGTTGTTGGCCGACCGCGCCGACCAGCGTCTCCGGGTCGGCCCGCGGGCAATCCACGCCGACCACGCTGTCGCCGTCACCCACAACTGGCTGGACACCGACGGTTACACCGACTACGAGGGGTGAGTCGCCGAGGCGTGTGGCGGACTGAGGTATCGAGGGCTGTGTCGGGCCGAGGTATCGAGGGCCGTCGGCGACCGCGGGCCGTCGGTCGTTTCGGAAAGGTTAAGAAACGGCCTCCGTTATTATCTTGTGCGGGCCGGTGGGGTAGCTTGGTATCCTTCGGCCTTCGGGTGGCCGTAACCGCGATTCGAATTCGCGCCGGCCCACTTCCCGCATTCTGTTCCAGAACTGCTTGGCAACGGCTATCGGGTGGCCGTCACCGCGTCCTCGTGAGCGAAGCGAACGAGGGCCAGCGAGACCGGAGGTCTCGCGTGATTCGAATTCGCGCCGGCCCACTTCCTCCGGCACTCGACGTTCGTGAGTGGAGAGTGGCGCGTGGCCGATTGTGTTCCCATGAGCGAAGCAGACGGCGACGAGCCGTACGGTCGAGACGCGATTGGAGCGGGCGGCCGAGAGTGCCTCGTCGGGGGGGGTTTATTTGCACTCAAGTCATTTTATTAATTTGTACAAAATATAGTACATAGAAGCCAGTTTAGACAACTCCAGTCCACAGATCTAGTGGAAAAGTTGAAGACGGTGTACTAGGAACAAGGATACTATGTCTCGTGGTGTAGTTGCTTCTGACTCGGTGAGAAATCGTTTTGATAGTAAGAAGCCAGACGGTGTTGCGACTGTGTCGGTAGCTGTCGCAGTAGAGGATATCGACGAGTTCAATCAATCCTACGAGGAGGTGGTTGGGAAGTTTCAGTCTGAACACGGGGTGACCGCCCCCCATCCGGTCGTGAAGGATCAAGACATCACGCGGTGGGTTCCAAACTGGGCACAGGAGGCTGCTCGCCGTGAGCTCGTAAACGAGCTTCTGACACTCAACTCGCTCGAAACTATTCAGATAACCGAAACATCTCTCGATAATCAGTGGATTCACATGTACGAGCGTGACCAGAACGGTGAGCAGCTCCCGAGCTCGGATTTCGTAAATAATGTACTTTCTTCGTACTACAATATCATATCTATCTGGAAGTACTTAGAGAATGGTGAGAACGGATCTCGTCCCACACAGAACCGCCTGAACGTGCTGACTGACGACTTCTCCGGAAAAACGTTTCCTGCCTGGGAAGAGGTTAGCAAACAGGTGGAACAACTAGACGTTGTTCCACAGGGGGATGTGACGTATCCTCTCCTCTCGTTTGCGGATCTGTTGATGGGATTATTGAAACAGGAAGTAAATCCACTGTACTCAAAGGACGTGTACGAATTTCTGAAGGAACGAACCGATGCGTACGTCGATGCGGACACTGTGAAGAACGTGTCTAAGCTCGTCCCGAGCGAGAGACAGAGTATCAGACAAGAACTTTACTATCCAAAGCCAACAATATACCTCGATAAAGGAGGAATGCCAAAAGACAAACTGACATCGCTCGACGTATTCTTACACGCGTGTCGATACGCGTATCAAAACAGAGGCTGTGTGAAGTTCTTCGAAGAGAGTCACGATAGAGACTTTCTACAAGACGGTGACGTGATCGTAACCCTCAGTAACAATCAGAGTTATCTCAAAGACTATCGGGACCTAAACACAGAGAAGTCAGTGGCAGTCAAGAATAGAGATGAGGTTGTTGACTTCCTACTGTCGAAGTTATCGTAGTCACGCAGGAGAGTCGGCCCTTGGAAGAGGGCTCTATTGTTATTCAGTCCTTGGAAGAGGACTGTGATTGTGCTCCTGGTATGGAGCTACACTGTTAGTATACACTGATGGGATAAATAACCTGTGCATTGTCTGACTGACCTCGTGTTCTTTTGTTAACCAGTTGTCCTCACTTCCCCCGTGACCGTTCGTGGACTGACAGAATATCACTATTAGGACTCTTGATGTCGGCTGAGACGTATCTCAATCTCGTTGTGGCGTGCGTGTGCGGCGAGAGTCCGTGTTCCAGATGTCCGTCACCGGATCGAACCGCTCACCGTCACCGCCGACCCGAGAACCACCACAAAGGTTCAAACCCGAGACCGACCCAACTGCAGGTGTGACGATCACCAGCGACCCGGACGTACTCGGCGGGGAACCACGGATCGACGGCACTCGCGTCGGTGTTCGCCACGTCGCGACGCGCGTCGTCGAGGGTGACCAGACGCCGGCGTACGTCAGTGATCAGCTCGATCTCCCGATGGCGGACGTTCACGAGGCGTTGTCGTACTACTACGCCAACGTCGACGAGATTCGCGCGATCCAGCGTGAGCAGGCGGCCGCGGCCGAGCGTACCGCCGAGAACGGACTCAAACCGACGGAGACTGTCTGAGGAACGGATTCGGCTCGTCCACGTGTCGCAACCAGCCGTGAGATCGGGCCAGCCTCCAGAGCAACGACGTCTCGGCTATGTCTCGTCTGCGCGTGCAGTGCTCTCTGCCCGCTAGTTCAGCAGTACGAAACAGAACACCCGCCGGTGTACACCGAGTTGCACAGACTTCACGCCCGACGAGTCGTTGCTCGTCGGCGTGAGCAGCGAAGACAACACAGAACGGCGCAGACTCAGACAGTCGCGCCGAGTCGGCAGACCACACAGACGCTTGACGACGGGAGTCCGGCCACTGGGTGACGCGTGTTCGCGGCGGTGCCGGAGACTGTCCCACAGCGGTACCGCGTTGACGAGGACAGCGACGTAGTCGAACACCGCCGGGGGTTCAGCGCCACGGTCGCGCGCAACCGCCCGACGGGCGGCTGACGCGCCGCGCGGTCGTCAGTACCCGACGCACAGCGACGCGACGGCCACCCCGCCCGCGACCGGCGTGGCGAGCAGGTAGTACCAGATTGCCTGCTCACCCAGCCGCTGATCCGTGACGACGAGCCACGTCGCGAACAGGAACGCGAGCGTGACGGCCAGCGGGAGCAGTTGCACCTCCACGACCGAACGACCGAACACCACACTCACCGCGCTAGTGCCGGCGGTGACACCGGCGAGCGCGAACAGATCGAGCGACAACTGCGTCGGCGACCGGATCGTCTCGACGATCACCGGGAAAGCTGCGACGGGAGTGAGTGTGGTGAAGCTCGACAGGTAGAAACACACCTGCACCGCAGCGAAGTAGGAGACGGCGAGCGCGGCTACGACGGGCCAGCCGGCATCGAAGACCGCGAGTGTACTGCTCATGGTGTCGTGTGGCGCTACTGGTCGGCGGTGTCTGCGCTCGGGTTGTGTGGAACCCGGTCGACGCCCGGCGGCAGCGTCACAGGTCTGCTCGCCGCCGACTCGGCAAAGTCGTGACGGTGGATCGAGACGCAGTGACCGAGAGTGTGGGTGGCTGCCGGCGACACGGTGTGTTTCCGTCGACCCCCCGGGGGTTTGGGGGTGATTGGGGGTCGACGGAAACACTAAGTGCTGGGCGGGCGCTAGCAGGCTGTACGTGCCCGATCCGGGCATGGTTCCAGATGAACCCGTTGTGGGGTTGAAGCTCAACACTGTCGGATCGGCAGCCGGGCAGCCGGTGGTGTTCCAGATGAACCCGTTGTGGGGTTGAAGCCCGTCCGGCAGGCAGACCGTCCACCCCCAGGACGACGTTCCAGATGAACCCGTTGTGGGGTTGAAGCTTGCTCGTCGTCGTGGGCGCGGGCGTGCTCATGGGCGTTCCAGATGAACCCGTTGTGGGGTTGAAGCGTCAACCCCCCGTGGTCTGACCCGGAGTCGACGGGATGTTCCAGATGAACCCGTTGTGGGGTTGAAGCCAGCTTCCGGAGGCCGAGCGGGACCGACTCGACGAGTTCCAGATGAACCCGTTGTGGGGTTGAAGCCTCCGAGTGTTTGAGCGGCGTCTCCGACGACTGTGGCGTTCCAGATGAACCCGTTGTGGGGTTGAAGCGACGGCCCGATCCGTGACCAGCCGCAGATCGTGAGCTAGTTCCAGATGAACCCGTTGTGGGGTTGAAGCGCAGACGGATTCCGGTCGGCGCTTGGTGGGTTGTCGTTCCAGATGAACCCGTTGTGGGGTTGAAGCGTCGGACAAATCGAGCGCTCCTCGCAGGTGGATCTATGGTTCCAGATGAACCCGTTGTGGGGTTGAAGCCCCGCGCCGATCCCCGAGGTGAAGTTGTGATACCGGTGTTCCAGATGAACCCGTTGTGGGGTTGAAGCCGCCTCCTGAAGCTGTGCCAGCGCCACGTCGATCCTCGTTCCAGATGAACCCGTTGTGGGGTTGAAGCGGTGTCGACATCAGCGTCGGCCGCGACGGTCGGGTTCGTTCCAGATGAACCCGTTGTGGGGTTGAAGCTGGGTTGCCAGCGGGACGTTGTACGCGAGTTCCGAGGTTCCAGATGAACCCGTTGTGGGGTTGAAGCTCAATCTCCTCCAACAGGCTGAGCGAGACGGTATCGTTCCAGATGAACCCGTTGTGGGGTTGAAGCTCCGAGGAGCGTCGGGATGAACTCCATCTTGTACCCCGTTCCAGATGAACCCGTTGTGGGGTTGAAGCGACGGTCGCGTTCGACCCGCCTCGGATCTCGCCGGGTTCCAGATGAACCCATTGCGGGGTTGAAGCGACCACGAGCGCGTCGCGACGTTCGTTGAGGCCGTGTTCCAGATGAACCTGTTGTGGGATTGAACCCTACGACAGTCGAACGGCGACAGTACATTTTTGACCGTATACTCGCAACGTATCGTCGTGAGCGGGACTGCTCCGAGGACCGGAAAGAACTCGTCTCGGATAGTGACGACACCGGAGGTACTCGGCGGCGACCCCCGCATCGCTGGGAGCCGGATCAGCGTGTTGTTCGTTCACGAGCGCGTCGAAGGACGCGGTCTCGAACCACAGACTGTCGCCGACCGCCACGATCTCGACGTGGCGGACGTGTACCGGGCGTTGGCGTACTACCACGAGCATCCACGCGAGATGGAACAGCTCCAGCGCGAGCGAACGGAAGCCTTCGAGTCGTTCAGGGAGAATCTCGACCGGCCTGACGGCGTCTCTCCGGAGTGAGGATGCCCGGACAGGAGTGGAGGTTTCTCCTCGACGAGAACATGGAGCCGCAGGTGGAATCGTTTCTGGCGGCAGAGGGGTACGATGCCGAGCACGTACAGGATGCACTCTCGAAAGGTGCTCAGGACGAGTCCGACGTGTTGCCGTACGCGATGAGGACGAGTCGGATCGTGATCACCTCCGACGTGAAGGACTTCGCCGGTCTCGACCCGTCTGAACATTCAGGACTGATGTTGCTCTACGAGCAGCGCGCTTCGGCCCATGAGGCCGCAAACGCGGTCCTCGATGTCGTCGACGCCTACGGCGACCGCGAGCGGTTCGTCGCCGAGGCAATCGACGACTGGATGTAGTTGTAGTCAGTGTGCCATCTTTCGTGCTCGTTACAGGCCGTACAGCTCCGACCGGTCCAGAGACCAGGAGAACAGACGCCGGCGTACGTCAGTGATCAGCTCGATCTCCCGATGGCGGACGTTCACGAGGCGTTGTCGTACTACGACGCCAACGTCGACGAGATTCGCGCGATCCAGCGTGGGCAGGTGGCCGCGGCCGAGCGTACCGCCGAGAACGGACTCAAACCGACGGAAACTGTCTGAGGCGGCCTCTCGACAGTACGTCGGTCGCGTGTTCGAGAAACTACACCAGACAGTACCCTGATTCTAGACAGATTACGAGCTGAATAACACAAGCGGATCGCGATTCACCGTGATAAAAAAGTTTATCAAGCCACACACACCATTGTGGAGCATGACGAGCCTCCGTGAGAGAGTCACTGCGTGGCGAAAGAGTGACGATACGCACGGAGAACTCACTCTCCTGATCAGGTTCACCAGTCCTATCGAGGAGACCGACATCAAAACTGTTGAGGAGACGGGCGTTGTGGTCACCGACAAGCTTGGATCGCGGGGTCTCAGAGTGACCGATGTCGGGGACTCCCTAGGGCAACTAGAGGGTCTCAGTGGCGTCGGACACGCCGAGATTGAGGCCACTGGGTGCCAACAGGCTGGTGACGAGGGAAATTCTCACTCCCGTACAGGTTTGGCTCGCTAAACGAACTGTCTCGTGGAATCGTGGCTGCACAGGCTGAACTCACTGACGCAGTCACGTTCTCGAAAGCTCCCCCAACGGAGACAGTCGCAGTCGTCGACTCGCTTGCGCCAGAGGACACTGACAGGGTCGAAACGGAACTGGGAGTCGTAGAGTCGTATCTCGAAACCGATCTGGTGGACACCTCTGGACACGGGTCGATCGTCTTGGAGCGAATCCAGAACTGGGGCTGCTTCGAGAGATACGATTTTTATCAAATAATCGATAAGAACGGTCTCTACCGCGACGGAGACTTGGCTGCTGCCATCGACGATGCTCACCAGAACGGTGCCGACATAATCAACGTATCAGCCGCGTGCGATCACATGTCAAAGGGGTGGAAAGAGTGTTCACCGCAGCGTCAACCGTGTAACGTCTGTCAGACGGTGAGCGACGTTGTCGAGTCGGGAACCACAGTCGTTGCTGCTGCTGGAAATTCGTTTCAACTCGACGTGATGGGGTGTCCTGGTCTGACAGACGCGGCTATCTGCGTGGGCGCGGCAGTCGCCAACTGTACCGCTGAGCCAACGCCACCCCAGACGACTCCTCCACACTCCGATGCTGAGTGGCGGCCGCCCGGTGCGTACTATCTGGTAGACGGACACGAGTCGGGTCTCGAAGGAACGTACTGCAGTATGGAAGGGTGTGGTCCAGGGAAGCGCTGTAGCGAGAACAAACTCGTCAAGTACTCCGAGGTGAACGTTGCCGAGGTAAACGGGAAGCCAGACGTCCTTGCTCCGTCACACGTTCTCGTTGTTCGTGATGACGAGCCCGCGATCTCGGAGGGGACCAGTTGGGCCGCACCGTTCGTAACCGGGCAGTTGGGGTCAGTCGTGAGTGGACTGCTGGATGCCGGTGTGCAGGTTGTCGACGAAACCAAACGGACCGGTGGAGGGACGAACCTTCACCATATGCTCAAATCACACGGAAGAGAAGTGGACGACTGTGGGTCAGAGATATACAATGGGTATCGTATCCTCGCCGATGTCGAAGCAAACACCCCGGTTACGTTCGAACGGAGAGAACCCAGTGTCAACGTCGTGAGAGACGACCGGTACTGATCAGTTCCCCTGCTATTCTCAGTTAGCACGCCTATCCGTTCCCGCCACTTCCCTACTGACTGGGTATATCCACGCTAGTCAGTTCTCAACCCGCTCGCCAGTCTAAAGATTCAAGTCACCCCAAGCCGATACCCACATCTACGGAGCGCGGGACCGGCCAAAAAGTGGCCGGGCGTGAGCCACCACGCCCAACCGTGCTCCGGAGACGCCCAGAGCATGCTAACGCAACCAGCCGGCGGTATTCAACGTTCCGCCACGCCTGTGGTACCGACAGCCGCTCAACTACCGATTTCTGCGGGGTGCAGCCGATGAGCCGCACCGCCGAGTCGACCGACGACCCCACACAGTCGACTCACGACAGCCGGACCGACATCGGCGTCTCGACGGGCACCGACACGTTGCTCGCCGCCGCGCCCGCCCAGCCGGCACTCGCCACCGGGTTCAGCGTCGACGCCGCGCACGTCCGGGAGCGGGCAGCACACCTCTCGGCGGCGACCGGCGCGCTCCAGTTCACGCCGTTCGACAGCACCGTCGGCGAGGCACAGCTGTTCGCGGCCGTCTGGCACCAGATTCGCCCGCAGTTGTACGGGGCCGCCGACGATCTCGTCGCGTATCTCCGGCGGTTCGACGCGCCGCGGGTCGTCCTCGCGGAGAGACGGGGGCGGACGACGACGCTGTGGGAGCGCCGGCGGAGCAACGACGGCACCGGCGCGTGGCTCCCGACCGCCGCGCGACAGGCCGTCACCGACCGCGCCCGCGAGGCCGGGATTCCGGTGGTGCGCGTCGCCGCGCCAAAGCGTCGTGACGACTGTCACCGGTGTGGGGCGACCGGCTCCGTCGTCGACGGCCGACTCTCCTGTCCCAGCGAGTCGTGTCCCGTCGGCCGGGTAGCACGCGGGCAGAACGCCGCGGTCCACCTCGCCAAGCGGGGGTGTGTGGAGTAGGGTCCTCACCCCGCTTCGCCGTTCCGTTCGAACGCCCGGACAGTGACGACGGGTTCCCCGTCGGGGGTCTCGGTGACGGTCGCGTCGTGTTCGACCGTCGAGCCGTCGGCACGTTCACCGACAGTCTCGCCGCCCCACTTCCCGTGTTCCTCGACGAACGGGAGCACGTCGGTGACGACCGTGCCGGTGTCCGCCGCGGGTTCGAGCCGCTTCCAGGGCTCGCCCAGCAGTTCCTCGCGGTCGTAGCCGTACAGCGTCAGATACACACGGCTGGCGTAGCTCACGCGGCCGTCGGTGTCGACGACACTCCCGGGTCGTGTCCAACGCCGCGGTCAGCCGGTCGACAGACGCCTCTGCACGCGCCTCCGAGACGGCCCGCCGAATGTGGTTGCCGAGCTTGAGGTAGTGCATGCCGCTGGTGTCCTTCTCGACGTGTGTGGTGACACCCGCCGCGAGCGCACGGGCGACGAGTTTCCCGTCCGCCCGGCTGGCGTTCGAACGTGTCGCCGACGAGCCGGCAGAACGCCGCGTCGTCGTCGATGTGGATGGGGCGGATCGGGTCGTCTGTCCGTGACACACAATCTCGCCGGCGCCGATGAAAAAGAACAGACCGTGGGGTTGCAACGATGGGGAGTCGGACACGACGAGACGGCCCCCGGGTGGCCGGGTTGTGACACCCCTCGGGCGGACCACACGGTTGAAATGCTGGGGGGTGTACGTGGAGACTGTCGATGACACAACGAGAGGGGTCACGTGGGGGCCGTATCGCGGAGGGTGACACGGCCGACAGCGGGGCGGAGGGAGACAGCGGGACACACACTGGGAGTGCGACAGCGGAGGCGGACGGCGGGACGCGTCCCGCCGGCAGCGTGACCGGCGTCGTCGGCGCCGAGGACCCGTCGTTGGTGGTCGTCTGCGGGCCGCCGGGCGTCGGGAAGACCACCGTCGCGGGCGCGGCCGCCACACAACTGGACGCGACCGTCGTCCGGACGGACGTGGTCCGGAAGGAGTTGTTCCCGGAGCCCACCTACACCGACGGCGAGACCGCGGCCGTCTACGAGGAACTGTTCGACCGCGGCCGGGAACGGGTCGCCGCCGGCGAGTCGGTCGTCCTCGACGGGACGTTTCGCACCGTCGCGCTCCGGGACCGGGCCGTCGCGGCCGCCCGCGAGTGTGGTGCCCGACCGCGTGTGTTCCGGGTCGTCTGTGCCGAGGCGACCGTCCGCGAACGGCTGGCGAGCCGCGAGGCGGACGCCAGCGACGCCGACTTCGAGATCCACCGCCAGATTCGCCGGGAGTTCGAGCCGGTCGACTGTGACCACCACCGGATCGACAACTCCGGCACGACAAGCGAGACCCGCCGTCAGGTCGAGACGGCACTCGACGCCGTGACGGCCCGCCCGGATCGACTGGACAACTGACGACACCGACAGCCGAGCGACCACCGACGACAGCCTCACCGCGGAGGATTCTGCTGGCGTGTGACCCGGAGAGCCGGACGACTGAAGCCCGTCGGGCACCTGTAACGGTCGTGGACCACTCCGAGGTACGAGCGGCGTGGGACGACGTGGCCGCGGCGTACGCCAACGCCCGCGACCCGGACGGCCCGGACGCCGCGCTGATCGACGACCTGCTCGCAGAACTCCCGCCCGCACCGACCGTCCTCGATGTCGGCTGTGGGGACGGTGCGCGGACACTCGCGAACCTCCCGAGTGACGCGGTCGGTGTCGACTTCTCGTGGGCCGGCCTGGAACTCGCAACCGACACGCTCCCCGAGGCGCGACTCGCGCAGGGTGACATGCTGTCGTTGCCGGTCGAGACGGACAGCGTCGACGGGATCACGGCGTACCACGCCGTCTTCCACGTCGACCGTGACCACCACCCCGAGGTGTACGAGGAGTTCGCGCGCGTGCTCCGCCCCGGCGGGTGGGTGTTGGCGACACTCCCGGGTGGCCGCTACGAGACGGTCAGACGCGGTTGGATGGGCGGCGAGATGTTCTTCTCGACGCCGGGCCGGGAGACGACACTGTCAGAGTTGCGCGCGGCCGGCTTCGAGGAGATTCGGACGGAGACCAGCTCCGATCCGTTGGGGAGCAGCACGGAGTTCGTGTTCGCACAGTTGGGGTGAGCTACCCGTCGAACGGGTCGCCGGCCGGCGCGACGAGTTCGAACCGAGCGCCACCGTCTTTGCTCTCGACGGCACGCACCGTCCAGTCGTGGGCGCTGGCGATCTTCGCGACCACCCCGAGCCCGAACCCGGTGCCGTTGTCTGCGGTGGAGTAGCCCTGCTCGAACACCTGCTCGCGCTTCGACGGTGGAATCCCCGGGCCGTCGTCGGCGACGAAGAACCCCCCCTCGTCTGTGAGTGTGCCGACCGTGACAGTCACGCCCGGGCCGGCGTGGTTGACCGCGTTGCCGAACAGCTTCTCGAACAGTTGGAGGATGCGGCTGTCGTCCCCGCGAACCGTCGGTGGGTCGGCGACGACCAGCGTCGCGTCGCGGTCTCCGCCGGTCACGTTCTGCCAGGCCCGCTCGGCGGCGTCACCGAGCGGCACCGGCTCCGCGTCGACCACCTCGTCGCCGTGTCGCGCCAACGACAACACGTCGTCGATCAGTTCGTCCATCCGATCGAGAGCGTCGCGGGCGTCCGCGAGGTGGCTGGTGTCACCGGTCTCGGCGGCCATCTCCACCCGGGCGGCCGCGACGTTCAACGGGTTGCGGAGGTCGTGACTGACGACGCTGGCGAACTCGTCGAGCCGTTCGTTCTGGCGTTCGATCCGGCTGTGGCGCTCCCGGCGGTCGAGTTCGTAGCTCACCCACTGGGTCAACAGCTCCACGAACGACGCCTCGGCGTCCGAGAACGACTCCCCGCGCGGGTCGGCGTCGGCGAAACAGAGCGTCCCGTACAGTTCGTCGTCGACGAACACCTTCCCGCCGACGTACGCGCCCAGTTCGAACACCTGGTACGGCTCCGTCCCGACCCACCCTTCGGCCTCGGCGTCGTACACCGCGAGCAACCCATCAGACTCGACTGTCCGGCTACAGTACGCCTGCGACAGTGGACACGACTCCCCGGTCTGGACGCGGTGGTGGTCGCCGACCGCCTCGGCAATCGTCTGGACGCCGTCCTCGATCCGGGTGAGAAAGCCCAGTTCGACGCCGAGCCGTTCACGGCCGACCCGCAACAGCTCCCGGAGCTTCTCCTCGAACGACAACCCCGGATCGCCCGCAACCTCGTAGAGCCGGTGGAGCGACGCCGCGCTCTCACGGAGCTGCGTCTCCAGTTCGCGTTGTTCCGTGCGGTCGGCGACGACCGCGACGACACGGGTCGGCTCCCCGTTGGCGCCGTCGGTCAGCGGGGTGGCGCTGACGGAGAGCCACCGCCGGCTCCCGTCGCCGGCTTCGATCCCGTGTTCGACGTTCTCGACCGGCCGTCCCGTCTCCAACACCGTCTCCACGGGGTACCGATCCAACGGCTCGCCGTCCTCGTCGAACGCCTCCCACTCGGGGCTGTCGTACGTGAGCCCGTCCGGGTCCGTGTCGATCCCCAACAGCTCCGTGGCGCGCTCGTTGGCCCGTTCGATCCGGCCCTCCTCGTCCAACACGAGCACACCCGTCGGTGTCGTCTCGAACACTCGTTCCCGGAGTTCGTTCTCGCGGCGGAGTTCTACCTCCAACTGGCGGCGTTCCGTCACGTCTCGGAAGTAGATCGACAACCCCTCCTCGTCCGGGTAGGCGGTCGCCTGGAACCAGCCGCCGAAGAAGTCGTAGTACGCCTCGGCCGTCTGTGGCTCTCCAGAAGACATTGCCCGACGGTACGCGGCACCGAACTCGTTGTCTCTGAGCTGTGGGTACGCCTCCCACAGCGACGTGCCCAGTTCGGGAACGTGTTCGTTCCCCAGCAGATCACTCACCCGTTCGTTGCAGAACGTGACGCGCCACTCTCGATCGACGGCGACGAACCCGTCTGTCATCCGGTTGAGCGCGCTCTCTGCGGCCGCGCGCTCGTCGGACCCAGGTTCGCTCACGCCCGGCCACCCCCGGTGTCGCGTGCTGACGAATCGGGACGCCACGGGACGAGGCGGTCGGCGGTCGATCTACGGTGTAGTCGTGGGACAGTCGACCCACGAACCAGCCACGGGAACGCTGTGGTGTGCACGCGTATGCTGGACCTCTCCACAGAAGTTGATGGGCTGTGGTAATTAAGCTTCCCGTCGGTGGCTACGTCGACACGCCGACCCGAACGACACCACACCGACCCAGACGACACCACGCCGACTCGGACGACACCACGCTGGCACCACCGTTATGAGCAAGCGTGCCGTAGGGCGACCGAACTAGTCGTGACGAGACAACGCGAGGTGTGGGGCGCCCGCCCCTGACGCTTCGGCCGGCCACGGGCCGGCGTGGAGTCGCGACAGCTCGTTTTATGTTCGACCAGTCACAACGCAGTCGACCCAGCGCAGTCGCGTCGCGCCAGGAACAACCGACGACGGGTGGGGTGTGACCCCGTGAGAGCAGTCGTCGCCAAGCGGTACGAACACGAGGCCGATCTCTCGGAGATCGTCGGGCTCGCGGAGGCGGCGGGCTACGAGGTCGCCGCCACCCGGACCCAGAAACGGACGGAAGACGCCGCCTACCACTTCGGTGAGGGGAAGGTGTCGGAACTCGCCGGGCTGTGTGTCCGGGAGGACGCCGACGTGCTCGTCGTCGACAACGAGGTCGGCCCCTACCAGAAGTTCAACATCGGCAAGACCGTTCCGGAGGGTGTCCAGGTCGTCGACCGGTTCACCCTCATCCTCGAAATCTTCGGTCAACGCGCCCAGACCCGGAAGGCACAGCTCCAGGTCGAGTTGGCAGAACTCCGGTACGAACTCCCGCGGGCGGAGGCGAAGACCAGCCTCGCGAAACGGGACGAACGCCCGGGGTTCATGGGGCTCGGGGAGTACGACGAGTCGCGCGAACAGGACATCAAGTCCCAGATCTCTCGCATCCGGGACGAACTCGACCAAATCGCCGACACCGAGGAGACCCGCCGGAAACGCCGCCGGGAGTCCGGGTTCGATCTGGTGGCGCTGGCGGGGTACACCAACGCCGGCAAGTCGACACTGCTCCGGCGGCTCGCGGACGCGCTCGATGTCGACGAGAACGCCGACCGCCACCCGGATCTCGACGACACGGCCGTCTCCGAGAACCAGTTGTTCACGACGCTGGGCACCACCACCCGGCGGGCGGACACGGGGAAACGCGAGGTGCTCGTGACGGACACGGTCGGGTTCATCTCGGATCTCCCACACTGGCTCGTCGACTCCTTCCACTCGACGCTGTCGTCGGTGTACCACGCGGATCTGGTGTTGCTCGTGGTCGACGCCAGCGAGCCGGTCGAACGGATGCGCGAGAAGCTCGCCACCTCCCACGACACGCTGCGTGAACGCAACGAGGCGCCGATCGTCACCGTGTTCAACAAGACCGACCGGGTGGACGACGCGGCACTCCGCCGAAAACGCGACGCGTTGTCGTCGTTGGCGCCCACTCCCGTCACCGTCTCCGGGCTGGAGGGGACGAACGTCGGCCGACTCCGCGCCCGGATCGAGGACGAACTCCCGGACTGGGCGACCGAGCGGCTGGTGCTCCCGGTGTCGGACGACGCGATGAGTCTGGTGTCGTGGGTCCACGACAACGGCCACGTCACCCAGGAGACGTACGGTGGTGACCACGTCGAACTGGGGTTCGAGGCGCCACCCCCCGTCGTTGACCAGGCCCGCGCCCGCGCCGCCGAACTCGGTGACGGCGGGCCTACCGGCAACAGCAACCCTGCCGGCGACGGCGACAACGCCGGGCGCGCGACGGCAGACGACACGGCAGGCCAACCCGACACGCCGAGTCGATCAGAACAGGTGACGGAGTCGGAGCCGGACGACCCGGGGCCGCCGAGCCGGCCCCGGCGGAGGTAGCGTGCCGGTCGTCCGGTTCCGCGGCGAGGAGATCGACTGTGACCGGGGTGACGTGCTCCGAGCGGTGTTGCGCGAGGCGGGTGTCTCCCCGCACAACGGGGGTGCCGACCGGCTGAACTGTCGCGGACTGGGGTCGTGTGGCACCTGTGCGGTCGCGGTCGACGGGGCCGTCGGCGACCGGTCCCGCCGGGAACGGCTCCGGCTGACTGTCCCCCCACACGACCCCGACGACGAACTGCGGTTAGCCTGCCAGACGCGCGTGCTCGGGAACGTGACCGTCGAGAAGTACCCCGGGTTCTGGGGGCAACACACCGAGGAGTCGCCGGTGGACGCCGCGGACTCCGACGAGGTGTGTGACGCGACCGGCGGAGGGTCTGCCCTCACAGACAACGGAGACGAGGACACCGGCGAGTGAGCGACACGGACGACGGACTCTCCCGCCGACGGGACGCGGGTCTCGCCGCAGTCACGACCGTTGGCGTCTGTGGTGCCGCCAGCGTCGTCGCGGGCGGCCCAGGGGGCATCCGGACAACGCTGGCTCGTCCGCCGGCGCTCGCGGTCGGGCTCGCGGGTGCGTTCCTGTTGGAACTCGGATTTGCGCGGTTCCCACGGCTGGGTCGCGCAGTGTGGCGTCGCCGCGCCGTCCGACTCGGCGGCACCGCGGTCGTCGGTGTTCTCCTGCCGGCAGTCGCAGTGTTCGTGCCAGCAGTCGCCGCGCCGGTGCTCGCGACACTGGCGGGTGGACTACTCGGCTACGCGGTGTTGTTCGTCGCGATCACGAGTGGACTGGTCCCCGACCCGGAGACGTGGTTCAAGTGCGTGTAACCGGAGCGAAGCGAGCGACGGACGGAGACGGGAACGCTAGACGGCGAGTCGAGTCGGCTGCCGTCAGCCGACGACGGCGCCGACGTAGAGCACGACCACGAGCAGAATCCAGACGGCGTCGACAAAGTGCCAGTACATCGAGGCGGTCGTCACGGAGACGTGGCGATCCGCGGAGTACTGGCCGCGCATCGACCGAACGAAGACGATCCCGATCAGCACCGCACCCAACGAGACGTGGAGGCCGTGGAGCCCCGTCAGCCCGTAGAACGCCGACGCAAACACGCCGTCGGTGAGGGTGAACCCCTCGTTGACGATGAACTCGTAGTACTCCAACACCTGGCCACCGACGAACACCACACCCAACAGGAGCGTCACCGCGAGCCAGGCTTTGAACCGGCCCATCCGGTTTTTCCGGATCGCGCCGTGAGCGGCGTGGAGCGTCACCGACGAGACGATCAGCAGTGCGGTGTTGACCAACACCAGCGACGACAACAGGTGTGGCAGCTCCCCGGGGGGCCAGCCGCCGGGGTTCGACCGGATGAAAAAGAAGTAGGCGAACCCCGCCGAGAACGTCGCCACCTCGGAGCCGAGGAAGGCGATCATCCCCCAGCGGAGCTTGTTGGCGCCGTGTTCGTCCGCGCCGCGCTCCCAGAAGTTGCTGACGAACGCGTGGTAGAGCCAGCCGTACAGCCCGACGAGAAACGCGCCGACGGAGCCGACAACGACCGCCGGCCCCGCAATCGGCGGCACGCCGCCGACCTCCGCGCGCCCCATCAGGAACAACGCCGCGCCGACGTAGAACCCGGCGGCACCCAACGCCGTGACGAACGGCCACCACGACGCCTCGCCGAAGCCGCGTGGCCAGTCCTCGACCGCGGGGAGATGGTGGTCGTCCCCGTGGTCGTCTGTCTCTGTAGCCATAGCCGCGGGTTGCTGCCCGGGGTTCAAAAATCCATCCACCTCGCCCCCGCCGCTCTCCGGTCGTCGACAGGAACGGCGAGACACCGTGGACACGAACAACGAGACACCACGGACACGAACAACGAGACACCACGGACACGAAGCTTCAGGGGTCAGCACACCCACCACGACAGCGTGCAACACTACGAGGATCTGACAGTCGGCGACCAGGAGACGTTCGGGCACCGCGAGGTGACACGCGAGGAGATTCTGACGTTCGCCCGGCAGTACGACCCGCAGTGGTTCCACACCGATCCCGACCGGGCTGCGTCGGAGTCGCCGTACGGCAGTGTGATCGCCTCCGGTTGGCACACGGCCGCGATGACGATGCGGCTGCTCGTTGACAACGTGCTCTCGGAGGCGGCGACGGTCGGCGCGAAAGGTGTCGACGATCTCCGGTGGCCGACACCCGTCCGGCCGGGTGACACCCTGTCGTGTCACAACGAGGTGATCGAGAAGACGCCCGAACACCCGAAACGGGGGCTGGTGCGGGCGCGGACGGAGACGTACAACCAGGACGACGAGCTGGTGTTCACGATGGAGGGGTTGGTGATGTACCTGCGACGGGGGGAGTGACTACAATTCCCGCCAGTCGGTCGCCTCGTCGACAGTATGTTCTCGCAGGCGGCGGTCGACACGGGAGGCGCTGGCGGTCTGTGGTGATCGATGTCCGTTCAGCCAGGCGACACGCTCTCGTGACCAGACAGTGGTGTCGAGAAAATGGCGAAACTTCCGGACGTGACGGAACGCTGTGGTGAGGCGGGTAGTTGTGAACAACAAAAACGTCCGCCCTTTCGGGCGTCGGCCGAGCCTAGCACTGCTTCAGAATTTGTACCTTCCCCATGCCCCATACAAGGAAGCGACGATGGGAGGGATCAGCAAGAACTTCCACAGAGACCCAGAGTAGACGAGCAGTTCGAGTAGCAGCCTGTCGGGGACAGACGGGGGCCTGAACAGGAACGTCTGAACTGTGTACGAGAGTACAGATAGCTCCGACCCACCGATACCGAGGGCAGTGTAAACCGCTACGTACAGACTGATGAGACCTGCCGAACAGACGAATGGACGACGGCGGCTGGTCCCGTGAACAGTGAACAATCCTGCACCTCGGATGGATAACTGCTTCAGTCTCTGACCTCGCTGGCTCGCTCGTTCCTCTTCTATCTTGGACCACAGAACTTTCGCTTGGTCACCGAGTCTTCGCAATTCCGGGGAATTACACTCTCTGTCGGCATTGCGGTAGCTCTCGATGGTTGAGTTGTAGTCTGAGATATCGTCGGGCACGCTCGTCCCGAACTCGGTGTCGCCGGTTAGCTCTATGCTATCTAAACCAATCGGCTCGACGTTTGTTCCAGAGAAGGAACAATCTGCGAAGGTCGTATTGGTAATGTTGACCGACCTCTCACCAGTTTCTTCAGAGACCTTCACATTCGAGAATTCGCAGTCTACGAAATCCACGTTGATAATGTGTGTACCCGCGAGATCAACGTCCCTGAACGAGCAGCCTTCGATCTTGAACTCTTCTACTGCTTCTCCGTGACCCAGTGATCCGGGCTTGGAAGGGTCTGCCTCCAAAAAGTTGGCATTAAACAGAGCAGTGAGGCCAATCTGAGCCCCGGTAAAGACTGCATCTTTAAAAACTGTCCCCGCCATAGAAATAGCTTTCAACACTGAGTTGGTAAAATCTGAATTCGATATCTCAGCATTGTTAAAGTTACCCGTCTCTACGGTCACCCCAGTAGCGTCGAGATCTCTCACCTCCCCGTTGGAAAGATCACAGTTCGTGATAGTTGTACCCTCGTCAAACTGTATATGTGCAACGGTCGCGTCTGAGAGGTCGACATCGAGGGTACCTTCACTCACCTCGTCAATTGTGACGTGATTATCGCCGGTCAAAGGAACCTCACAGCTGTAGGAGTCCCCTTCGATTGACTGACTCTGCGTTGTGCAGATGTCACAACCACACGAATACGGTTCTCCACAACTCTTTGCCATCCGCACTTAGATACTCTGTGGTTGGTTATACGTTTTTCTATTATATATGTCACTTCCTAGTGTTTGTTTGATTGCTTCGGATTATTTCAGACTATATTATTTGAAAATAAAATCAAGGAAGTAAATTGGCAGGTTCGGAGAAAAGTAAATACGCTACGGCTGTGATGTGGCGGCTGCGGCGTTGTTTCGGCACTCACCAGAACGTCGTCGGGAGAGGTACAACCCCAGTGGCTCAGTAACAGTATCAGACCCACTCGTCGGGAGCAACGAGGTGTCGCCCTACAGTCTCACAGCCGATCACCCCGAACTGACAGAGACCACTCACGCCCGATTCACAACCCCCGCCAGTCGGTCGCCTCATCGATCACGTCGAACGCCGCCCGAGCGTGGTCCCCGCCGGCGGTCGCGACCACCTCGTCGTAAAATCGGAGCCGTTCCAGCAGTTCGTCGGTGTCGTACGTCGGCACGTCCAGCCGCGAGGCGGCGACAGTCGCCTCCACCACCGCGAGGCTCGCGCGGTCCAACGCGCCCACACGCTCCCGGCGCAGTTCGGTCTCTCGGGGGTGGAGTAGCCAGTCGACCCACTGGGTGCCGCCACGCTCCCCGTCGGCGGCGCGTTCGACATCGACACGCACCCAGGCGTCGGCGGCGTCGATCACCGGGTCGGGCTCCTCCCAGATCGTCAGCGCCGCCTCCGCGAACGCGAGCGGGTCGGGGGTGAACTGGATCACTCCCGCCCCGCGTTCCCGGAAGTTGCGCCAGGTGCGGGTGCGACCCCAGGTGCGGGCCCAGGTGGTCGGGTACCCCGTCTCGTCCGTGTCGCCGTCCCCGTCGGCCGACGCGTGGACACCGAGTGCAGCGACGTTCCACAGATCGTTCGGGCCGAGTGTCGTCACGACACTCTCCGTGACGCCCGTCAGTTCGAGTGGCCACGCCGGGTCGACACCCGCCGCGCCACCCTCCGACCGCTCTCCGTTCGGGTCGCTCACGGCGACACCCCCCGTGCGAGCGCGACGTACAACGCCGCCGCAGTCAGATCCGCGGTCGTCCCGGGGTTGATCCCACGGTCGACGAGTTCTGTGGCCCACGACCGTGCCGCCTCGCGGTCGTCAATCTCCGCTGCACGAGCAGACACCTCCTGTGCCACTTCTTCGCCGTGTTCCGTCGCGACGAGCGTGTCGGGCGCCTCGGCCAACAGGCCCAGAAACGCACGCGCCGCTCTGTCGGTGACGGGGCCGTCGTCGGCGACGATTCCGTCGGCCGCGCGGAACGTCCGCGGGAACCCCTCCGTCCACTCTCGTGCGTTGGCGTCGTGGGGTGCGGCGTCGGCCATCAGCTCCGCCATCGTCACCCCGCGTTCGCGGAGCGCTGGAACGGCGTCGGCGCCACGGCGCACGTCCAACGGTTCCATCCCGTCGGGCGGATCGGCGACGGCAACGTCGACGTGTTCGAACGCGCGGTAGAAGCCGACGGCGTCTGCGGTGTCCGTCTCGGCACACACCCGTCGGACGGACTCGCGAGTCGGGGCGTCCCTGTCGGGGGTTGCGGCCACGAGCGGGACAAGCAACAACAGACAGCCGAACTGGGTGTTGCCGCCGTCCTGTTGGCTCATTCCGGCGACAGCCGTCTCGAACGCCTCGCCGAACGAGGCTCGGGTGGCCCGCTTCAACCCCGGCCGAGCGCCGACCGCACCCGCGAGAAACTGTTCGAAGTGGAGATCAGTCAGGTCGCGCTCGCGGTCGACGTTGCCGGGTTTGGGTGTGCCGGCCACCTCCAACAACAAGGCGAGTTCCGCGTTCGCGGCCGGGCCGCGGCGCGGCCTCGCCGCGCGGTCGTCACTGTCGGTCACGACTCCACCCCGTCGGCGGTGGCCTCGGCACCGACTGCGACAGCGTCGGTGTCACCTGCCCCCGACTGCCCCCACTCCCGGAGGGCGGCCCGGACCCGACGACGAACCTGTGGGTCGTCACTCGGTCGGCCGAGACTCACCGCGTCCGCGCCGCAGGCGAGATACTCCCGGACGGTCGCCCGCCCGCGAACGCCGTTGTTGGCGATCAGCGTCGGCTCGGGCGCGGCGTCGGCGACGAGCGCGATCACGCCCTCGGAGTCCATCGCGTCGACATGGAGCGCGTCGGCGCCGGCCGCCGCGAGCCGGCGTGCGGTCGCCGGGAGGTCGACACCCGAGACCTCCGTCCGGAGCTTCACACTCGTCGTCGCTCCGGCACCACTCGCGGCCGCGACCATCGCGGCGAGTCTGTCGGTGTCGGCCAACAACGTCTCCCCACAGCCGACCGCACACAGCTCCGGCTGCCGGCAGTGGGCGTTCACCTCCAGGACCGCGTCGTGGTGGGCACAGACCGCCGCGGCCCGCCGGATCGGCGCCGGATCGGTCGCCCGGACGTTCACCCCCGCTCGGATCGGGTCGTCCGCGAGCGCCGCGAGTTGGCGGTCGATCCAGTCGAGCGGCTCTGGCGGGAGGAACTCCTCGCGGCCGCGGTCGCAGAGCTGCCGGGCGGCCCGACGGCTCGGCTCGTCGAGCGCGATTCCGCCCAGAAAGGCGATGTCCGCCTCACTCGCGCCGGCGCGTGCCCAGTCGGCGTCGGCAGCGCCCGACAACGAGGCGAGCGCGAGCCGGGGGGACGGCTGTGTTGTCACCCGACCACCTCCAACGCTTCCCGACAGGCGCCCAGGACGCGCTCGGCGTCCGTGTCGTCGTCGAGTGTCGTGTCCGTCTGAACGACCGGGCGGTCGAGGTCGGTGTCGTCTGCCTCGTCGAGGACGAACGCGTCCGCGAACGGGTAGGCGTCGGCGACACCCGCGGTCGACGCCTCGCGGCCGACACCGCGCATCAGGTTCGCCGCCGGCCCGGAGAACACCTCGTCTTCGACGAACGGGGAGACGGCGACGACCGGCGTCTCGGCCAACGCAGCCGCTGCGCCCGGCACCGACAGGATCGGCCCGAGACTCGTCACCGGGTTCGACGGGCCGACGATCACCGGTTCGGACAACGCCGTCTCGGCGGCGGGAGCGAGCGACGCCGTCTCGGCGCCGCGGAACTCGACACCCTCGACGGTCGGCTCCCCGCGGCGGGCGACCCAGAACTCCTGGAAATGCATCCGTCCCTCGTCGGTGTCGATCAGGCTCGCCACCGGGTCGTCCGTGACCGGCACCAGGTCGATGTCGAGCCCAAACGCGTCCGCGAGTGTGCGCGTCACGTCGGTCAGCGTCTCCCCCTCGTCGAGCAACGACGTGCGGAGGAGGTGGACGGCCCGGTCGCGGTCGCCGATCTCCATGAACTCGCCAACGCCGGAGAACCGCCGCCAGCGGGCAATCTCCCGGCCGGCGGTCTGTGCCACCTCCGGGAGGTACCGCGGCCCGCCGTCGAGCCCGGCGGCGTCGCTCAGTCGTTGGAGTTCCTCGTGTGTCTCGGTCGTGTCGTCGTCGATCCCCCACCACCGGTCGCGGTCGAGCACGCCGCCGCGAGCGAACAACACCGTGTCGATGTCCGGGCAGACGACGAGCCCGCCCAGTTCTACGTCGTCACCCACGTTGCCGACGACTGTCGTCGCGGCCGGGTCGTAGTGGGCCGACAGCCCCGTCAACAGCTTTGGCGTCCCCGTGCCGCCGGCCAGAAACGTCACCATACGAGTCGTTCGACCGCCAGCCGTTTGTATACTCGCTGTCGCCGTCGGCGTTCCTCGCGGGTCGGAGAAATACCTGCACACCTGCGAAAGTATCTTTGTGTTGGGGGTGTGCAGTCTACGTGTGTCGGTGGACACCGACACGCATCGACCCCGGTGTCGGGGTTACGACGGGCGCGCGGACGGGGGGGACCGACCGCCGCGGCACGGACTCGGGGGGAGCCGTGCCGTGACTGCGCCACCACGCTCCAGTCGTCCGCGGGTGTACCCACCCGGGGCGACATACTCTGTGGCAGTTCGACCCGCGACAGTGTGTTGTCTCTCTGGTCGACTCGCGTCGGCGAATCAGCCGCCAGAGCCGGCGCCGACTGCTTCCGTACACTTATGCCGACGACTGCCACAGTGAGCGTATGGCGAAACAACCCCACCTCCTCGTCGAGTCTGGCGATGTCAACGACACCGTGTTGATCCCCGGCAACCCCGACCGGGTCGACCGGATCGCGGACCACTGTGACTCCTCGACGGTCGTCGCAGAAAACCGGGAGTACCGCACGGTGAACGCGCGCTACGAGGGGACGCCGCTGACGATCACCTCGACAGGGATCGGCTGTCCCTCGGCGGCCATCGCGGTGGAGGAACTCACGGAGGTCGGTGTCGAACGAGTGATCCGTGTCGGCACCTGTGGCGCACTCCAGGCGGACATCGAGATCGGCGACATGGTCGTCGCCACCGGCGCCGCCAAAGAGGAGGGAACGAGCAAACGCTACGAGTCGGCGACCTACCCCGCGGTACCGGACTACGACACGCTGACGGCGTTAGTGGACACAGCGGAGGCGAACAACGAGTCGGTCCACGTCGGGCCGATCGTCTCCGACGACGCGTTCTACAACGAGACCGACGAGTACGTCGACAGCTGGGAGACGGCCGGACTGCTCGCCATCGAGATGGAGGCGGCGGCGGTGTTCTCGTTGGCCCGGCGCCGAGGGATCGACGCCGGCGCCATCTGCACCGTCGACGGCAACCTCGTCGCCGGCACCCAAAAGGGGGCCGACTCCGAGGAGGAACTCCCGGCGAAGGCGGAGGACAACGTCGCTCGCGCGATCGACATCACGTTGGACGCCGTCACCCGACTGGAGTGACCGATGGGGGCGGCGGAGTCGCTGCGGCGGTTCGCGCGTGCCGCCCGGTCACGGGCTCGCGGGGCGGTCGTGCGACTCCGCGGCAGTGCCGCCGTCTGGGCCCGGCGGCTCCGCCGGATCGAACGCCGAGAGCTGGGTGAACTCCAACGCTGGCTGGCGGACACGGACAACCTGCTCCACGTCTCTGCGTTGTTGTTCGTCCCGTTTCTGGTGGCGGTCGTCACCGTTCTCTCGAACCTCCTGCCGGGCGTGTCGTTCCTGTTGTTCCCGCCGTTGGCGGCCGGCACGTACACGTTGTTCGCGGACCCGGGCGGGGAGTACGCCGACCCGGTGCGGTTCGTCGTCGGCGTCACCGGCGGTGCCGCCTGCGGCTGGGTCGGCCTGCAGTTGGAGGCGCTCACGGTCGGCTCCGCCGCGGGTGCCGTCTCGCCGGGCGGGGCTGCCGTCTCGATCCTGTTGGTCGGCGCGACCACCTGGGCGTTCGGCGTCGAGGAGCCGGCGGCGTTCTCGGCAGCGTTGCTCGTGTTGGCCGCGCCCACGCCGTGGCGGTACGTCCTGTTCACGCTGGGCGCGAGCACACTCGTCGCGGTCGTCTTCACGATCTGGCGCGAGACGGTGTACGAGAGCCGGGCAACGTTTCTCTACGGCACGGTCCGGGCCGACGACCACGTGCTCGTCCCGTTTCGCGGGACAGAGACCACGACCGCCCTGTTCGGCGCGCGACTGGCGGCGGCACACGAGGCGGGCAAGGTCGTTCTCTTAGAGATTGTCGACGACGAGCAACTGGCTGCCGCCGAGCGCCGACTGCTCGAACGGCGCGGCGGTGTCGACAGATCGACCAACACGGCAGGCGGTGCCGATCCGTCGGCTGGCGGCAGTGTCGGTCCATCGGCTGGCGGCAGTGCCGGCCCGCCGGCCGGCACCGGTGGTCTCGACGGAGCGGGCGACACCGCGACCGGAGCCGACCCGGCCGACCGACTCGGCGAGTTAGCGCCTGCGGTCCGGGAGTCGGCACAGACGGCGGTCGACCGGGTCGAGACGGTCGCCGACCGCGTCCGGACGGTCACGGGTGTGCCGGTGGAGGTCGTCGTCGCGACCGGAGAGCCGGGGGTGGTCGTCGGCGACGCTGCCGCCGCCACCAACTGTGACCTGATCGTGACCGGGAGCGAGAGAGGCACACCGAGCCCGTTCGTCGGCAGCGTGTTTCAAACGGAGACAGACGCGGTCGCACTCCAGTCTGTCGCCCCACGCGAGGCGTGGCTCCGGGTGTTAGTGTTGGTCGCCCGCCCCGGCGACACCGCACACGCGATGGTCGATTTCGCCACCCGACTCGCCGGCACCGCCGGAACGGTCTCCGTCTGTAGCTGTATCGACACCGAGACGGAGCGACGCCGCGCCGAGGCGAAACTGAACCGGATCGTCGACACCACCGACGCCGCCGTCGAGACCAGAGTCGCCGTCGCCGACCTGTTGTCGTTCGTCGACCGGAACGCACCGAACTACGACCTGATTGTCGTGGGTGCCTCACGCGACCGGTCGGCAGCCTCTCGGTTGGTCTCGCCCCCAACGTTCCAACGGCTTGAGGACGTGTCGTGTGACGTTGCCGTCGTCGACCGCGGGCGACCCTGAGTACCGGAGTGTCAGAGCCGAAGACTCATTTTGTCGTCGTACAGCCCGCCGTTGTCGCCGTTCTTCACGCAGACGCCAGCCGAGAAATCGTCTCACCCGCTCGTGTACCCGCTCACGCAGTTGCCAACACGCCTGTCCACGCAGGGCCCCCCGACGGCGGTACAGTTAATCGGGCTCCCTGCGATGGGCCGGCGTGGACGAACACGGGTACGTGGTCAACGTGGACGTGGCAGTCGCCCGAGACGGTGAGTTCCTCCTGATCGAGCGGAGCGTCCAGGAGGAACACGGCGCCGGCCTGCTCGCGTTCCCGGGTGGGAAACTGGAGGCCGACCCCGGGGAACGGGGTGTGCTCCGTGCGACCGCATGCCGGGAGGTGCGCGAGGAGACCGGGATCGAGATCCGAGGGGTCCGGGTCGTCGACAGCAGTGTGTTTGCGCTCGACGACGGCCGGCAGGTGGTGAACGTGGTGACGACCGCCGACTACGCCGACGGCGAGGCTCACCGCGCGGCACCCGACGAGGTCGCGGCCGTCGAGTGGCGCACACCCGCCGCGATCCGTGACGACGACACACCCGACTTCCTGGTGGCGTATCTCGACGCGATTGAGGCCGCTCGCGACGGCGAGTAACGACTCTGTCGGCGGCCGTCGGCACGACGCGACCGCCGGGGCGACCGATCAGTCGGCGTGACGCGACCGATCCGTCCGCGACAGCCGTTTGACGATTCAAACACTGTTTTAACGTATCGACAACTCTAATACACACCACACTGGACGACACTACGTACTGGTCGACTCGTCTCGTTGTGAGTGGTATGACGGAGTCAGTTGGGACCGAGCTGGTCAAACGGGCCGCGCAGGCCGGCATGGTCCGGGATATGGCGTTGTTCGAGCGGTTCTTCCGGCCGGAGATGGATGTGGTCGCCCGCCAGTCGGAGTTCGATCTCGCGGACGTGTTCGAGCAGGAGGAGTTTCTAGACGACATCGAACTCGTCGAGTGTGAATTCGACGACATCGTCGACGGCACCGAGGCGTCCGTCTTCGCCACGACGGAGTACCGACTCCTCGACGAGATGATCGGTGTCGACGCTGCCGGAGAGACGTACACCACCCCCGTCGATGCACTTGGAGTTCGTCGACAACGGGGTGGGACTCGACCGCCTCCGAGTCGTCGAGCACAGAGAGGAACTGCTGTCGACGCTGGGTGTGTTCACCGACCAGATGACCGGCGGCAGCCTCCGGACGGATCTGGTCGGCGACAAGATCCGGTTGGAGTACCGGGAAGTGTTGGCGCGGCTCCTCCGACACAACGTCCGCAACGAGGCGGCCGTCGTCGAGCGGCTCCAGGCGGACGACACGACGGTGACGTTGGGCGCACAACTCCGGAACGCGGCGGACAACCTCATCGGCGTCGCCGACAAGGCCCGCGAGATCGACCGCTAACTCGTCAGCCAGGAGACGAACCCGGAGCCGGTCGATCTCCGGGCGGTTGTCGCCGAGGTTGTCGACCGACACACCGCGGACCGACCCGTCACCGTCGCCACGAGCGTCACCGCCCAGCCGACGCTCACCACGGACCGGTTGCTCGTGATGTCTGCGTTGGACGAACTCGTCGGGAACGCCGCCGAACACGGCGGAACGGCCCACCTGGAGGTGTCTGTCACGGTCGAGTCGACCGAACGGATCGGCTACGAGCGACAGGTGGCTGTCGAGGACGACGGCTCGGGCATCCCGCCGAGTGAACTCGCGCCGATCCGCGCCGGACAGGAGACGGATCTCTCTCACTCCACCGGGCTGGGGCTGTGGAAGCTGAAGTGGTGTGTCGACCGACTTGACGGTGAGGTGGAGTTCGAACGACCACAGGGCGGTGGGACTCGTGCGCGGATTCTGTTGCCCACGCTCGAACCACCGGCGTCGGCGTGACTCCCCACAGCAGTAGCAAGCTGGAACCCCACCCGGCTGGAGTGGATGATTGACCAGCGTGTGATTGACTCTCTCCACGTTGCGAGTGGTCTCGATACAGAAGGACCGACCACGCCGGTCGCTGTACACCCGCTTGCGTAGTGCAGTCAGCGTCAGTCAGTTGCCGTGCTCGGTGTCGATGAACTCGCTTAGCGACGCCGAGTCACCGTCATCCAGCCCACGGCCGTACTCTGCGTGGTAGCGCTTCAAGAACGCTACCGCTTCGTCGTCGAGGCCGTACAGCTCTCCGACAAGCTCGTCGATCTCGTTAACAATCGGCTCGAACTCAACAGCGTGAATCACGCCCTCCGCCTCGTACATCCGTTTCATCCCAGTCCACAGTGTGTCCGACAGTTCTACGATGCGTTCTTCGTGTGCTTCCATCTTCTCTTTGTCGGGCATTGGAAATGCATCTATCTGCCCCCAGTTCAGGTCGCGCTCGTTCCCGTAGGCAGTCCAGTACAGGTAGAACAACGAGGACTGCATGACGTTGAACACAGTCCGACAGTTCAACTTCGAGTCGAAGTACATCGGCTCGAAGTCTTGTGGCGTCTCTCCAGACGGGTAGATGTTCTGTAGGTACGGGTTGATCCAGTAACGCGGGTGACGCTTGCGCCAGACCACGTGACTGGTCTCGTCGTCCCGCATCTCGTCACCGAAGACGGTGTTTGACGATCTCTTCAGCAGTTCCAAGATCTCCTCTATCTCCTCGGGACCGACTTTCGGGATAATTGAGTAGTTATCCTGCGGGTTGCCGATCCTGTCACCGAGTTCAAGTCCCGAAACCGACGTGAACGGAATCTCTGATGAAAACACCCGGTCGCGGTTGTCTGCATCGAACCTGATGAACTCGCTGGTCAGAATCTCACCGCCATGTTCCGGGTTCGTCTTCTCACCGGTGATGATTGCCACCCTCACCTCTGCGTTCTCGAAGACAGACTGCGGACGGCTCGCGAAACACGCGATTCGGGTGGTGTCCATACTGTCCTGCATCTCCTCGTGAACCTCACCGATGTCCGACTGATAGACGAGTCGGAGTGTCGTGATGTTCCCGAAGTACCCTCCGTCGTCAAGTAACTGCAACTGGCGCTCAACAAACTGCGCCGCTGTGTCGTTGATGCCGCCGGTCGCGTACGTATCTGTCAACAACTTCTCGCTTTGTTGCATGATGTCTCCGTACGGTGGGTTGCCGAGAATCAGATCGAAGTTAGGGGTTCGACTCGTCCCCTCACTCTCCTCGTTGTACCGCGGTGATACCTCAGGAAATTCGGCGAACCAGTGGAACGGCTCGCCGAAGACGTTCTCGAAGTCGTACTCCAGCGGCCGCCGAACGAACTCGTCAAACACGAACCCATCCTCCAACAGCCTGCGTAAGTCTTCGACGATGGCCGTTTTCGTACTCCACTCCTCGTCGTCGCTCCCGTTCGACTGCTCGCGTCCCCTCACGTCCAATCGAGCACTCTTGTTCACCTCTCGCCAGTCGTCGTAGTCGAACCCGGCCTCGGCGAGCCGCTCCAACTGAGTATCAGTCAGCGCCTCACCGTCCGCCCTCTCCAGTTTGACCGACGACAGCTGTGAGTGGAGTAGGTCGTCGTCAATCGAGTCCACGACCCGGTCAAACTCCGCCACGTCTTCGATCTCCGTCTCGAACTCGAAGTTGAGTTGTCGAATGAGTTCCCGGTTCAACGCAGGACGAATCTCTCCTTCTAGACGTTCAATCTCTAACTTCTCCCCACTTTTTTCTTCGAACTTATACTCCATACGACGCTCCAGAACCTCGTCGATCGTCTCGTACACCTCCGAGATGTCGAGTGAGGCGGTCGTGCTCCCCGAGATCGGGAGACCGATCAGACTGTTTCCGGACGAGATGTTCACGTCGATATTCGGCAACCGGCCGTAGTCGTCGCTCCACCCGTTCTCCACGATCTTCAGCCACACGCGGAGCTTCGCGATCTCACACCCGACCGGCTCCGCGTCGACACCGTAGATAGAGTTCAACGCCAACTGCTTCCGTTCCTCGAACACGCGGCTGTCGTCCGGTTCCTCGCCACCGTTCAGCCCCCGGAGAAGACTCATCTGGATGCGGTGGAGTTCGTCCATTGCAGTCGTGAGGAAGTGACCGGACCCACACGCTGGGTCAAGCACGCGAAGGTTTCGAACTCTGTTCAACGCACGCTCTGTCGCCTCTGGGTCCCCAAACCACCCCTCTCTGTCCTCAATGTGGCGCAGTACCTTCTGTAACGGCATGTCGGCCATTCGCTCGGCGAACGCACTCTCGTCTACCCCGGCGTACTCACCGTACACGTCTACTAACTCGTCTTTCACCTTCGGATCAACTGTCTGCCGAGTTATCATCCGCGTCACGTCGTTGGGAGTGTAGTACGCTCCGATGTCCTGTTGATCCCGTTCGTACTCGAGGTGAGTGATTGTCTTCTCGAACACCGAACCGATCATCGACGGGTCGAGCGCTTCGTCCCCGTCCGACGGCTGGTGGTGGATCAGGTCCCGAATGAGCGTCGGCAGAACTCTATCTCTCACCTCGTACTCGCTCTCATTTGGGACGTTCTCACGAAACAGGCCGCCGTTTAGGTAGTCCACATTGTTGAACCACCCTGTCCGGTACTTCGCCTCGCGCTCCGGTCGGGGCGTGTTCAGTAACTTGTAGAACAGGGGTTTGATCTGGGACTCGTACAGGTTCCCAACGATAACGTCCTCGTACTCCCGGTACGACTCCACTCGCGCCAGAAGGAAATCGTCTCTGTCGAACACGTCTTTCTCCTCGAGAAACTTGATGAAGAATAGACGATTCACCAGCGTGATAGCGAAGACACGTTTCTCACCCTCCGACGCTCCAGCCGGAGCCACGATGTCGTCCATCAGCGTTGTCTCGTAGTCGTAGTCGCCTTCGCCTCTGCCGAACAATAGTTCGATGTACAGATCGAAGAAATCCTCGATACCACGCCGTCGCGCGTCACGTAGTTCACGCGGCGCCGTCTCAGTCAGCAGATCAGACAACGGTTCTTCCGACAACACGTCGGAAAACTCCTGGATCTGCTCGGCAACGTCGACATCCGGGTCGAAGTCGACGTACCCACGCTCTGCCGTAATTGTTTTCAGAACCGGTCGAAGGTCGAGTTCCCGAACTGTCTGGTAGTCGGCGAAGTCTCCACCAATCTCGATGCGGATCACGCGCCACTCGATACCGTCAGTGGCGATACCGTAGTCTGGGCCGATCGCTTTGTTCTTCAGATACCCCTCGATATCGTCGACGGCCGCAGCAATCTCGTTGACCGGCTTGTTTTCTCCCATCAGTGGCACGCCGACCCCACGCACCTCGAAGTCCGGTCGATCATCGTCACGCCCGTACGGCTGTGGTTCCCAGTCTAACCCGAGTGCGTCCAGAACATCGTTGATGAGCCGGTTCTCGACCCACCGCTCTGGCGCGTACCCAGTGAACTCCGACTCGTCGACCCCGAGGTCGTGACCACTCAACTCCCGCTGGATATCCGCATCGAGTAGCTCCTCTAGGCTGTGTGCGTCGAGACGACGGTACAGGTCGTCGACAAACGCCTCCAAAACAGAACGAATCTCGTCTGTACACATTCCCGTAACCGTCTGGCCGCCACATGATATATGTTCTTTCGGTATTCTCTCACCGTGGCGAGCAGAGCGGTATCAGCCTGCCGAGAACGTCAGGAGGCGTCTTTCGGAGACTCTCCAATCTGTGTCAGGTTACTTTAGTCTAATATATAAAGTAAATATTTATGTATAGAATAAATAACATCGGGGTTCAGACCCCATCACACCTGAAAAAATTCCCTTTAGCTCCCTGGCAAAGGATTCCAGCACAAGCAAAGTAACTCCGAATCCTCACGTCGGAGATATGAGTAACGGCAACTTGGCCTTGCCAGTAGTCTGGTCATTCCGACTGGACTGCAAACCTGAAACTCTCAATCAAACGGTAGTAGTGCCGTATAACTCCCACCCCTGAAGAAGTGGGAGTGGGTCAGTCGCTCCCGAACATCTGCCGCATCATCGGGTGCATCTCCATCATCTGTTCTTCCGCGATCTCCTCGTAGAGCTTGTATGTGATCGACACCGTCAGCAACAGCCCCGTGCCGGAGACGTTCCCAAGCGTCGGGAGCATGTTGGCCAACACCGCGAGCAGACCGACGAGCGCGCCGCCGATGACCGTCACCTGCGGGATGTACCGTTCCATCACGCGTTCGATCACCTGCGGGTTCTTCCGGAAGCCGGGAATCTGCATCCCGGAGTTTTGGATCTGTTTCGCGGTCGACTCCGGCCCCATGTCGGTGGTCTCCACCCAGAAGATGGCGAAGATCGCCGACCCACCGATGGTGATCGTCAGGTCGACCGCGACCCGAACCATGATGTCTAACGGCTCACCCGCCGGCGCGTAGACGAACCACATCCACTGTTGTGGCCCCCGGACCGGCCGGAGGTAGTACATCAGCCCGCTGACCGCCTGGCCGTTTGAGTACACCGCGAACCAGGAGGGGAGCGATCCCAACTGCGAGTTGAGAATCTGGCCGAAGAACTGGATGTTGGCCGTCAGCGCCCGGACGAGGATGATCGGCAGGACGCTGGCGTAGATGAGCTTCACCGGGAACCGTCCGCGTGCGCCCTTCACACGGGCGTGACTCAGCGGGATCTCGACGCGGACGGACTCCGCGTAGACGACCGTCACGAAGATCAACACCGTCGTGAACAGTGCGGCGAGCTTGCCGGGCTCCAACAGGATACCGCCGAGCCCGTTGACCGCGACGCTCCCGGTGGCGATCCCGACCCAGTTCGGGAAGAAGCCGTTCGTCAGCCCCAGCGACTGGGTGCCGAACAACCCGCCGAGGATGCGTTGACTGATGTTGGCGATGATGAACAACCCGACCCCGGAGCCGACCCCCCACTTCGAGATCACCTCGTCCATGAACAGGATGAGGATGCCGCCGACCGCGATCTGTGCGAACAACAACACGTTGATGACGCCGGGCCCGACACCCAGCGTCGTCGCCAACGACTGACTCGCCGGGAGGAAGTCCCCGGCGAACACCATCGGCAGCCCGGTCAGGAAGATCATCACGACGACCAACAGCTTCTGGAGCCCTTGGTACAGTATCTGGTCGCGCGGGTCGTCCGTGTCCAGCCCCAACAGGTTCGCCCCACCCAACAACTGGAGAACGATCGACGCGGTAACGATCGGCCCGATCCCCAGCTGGAGGATCGAGCCGGAGGTGCCGGCCAGGATCGACCGGAACTGACCGAAGGCGTCACTCCCACCGGACCCGAGACCAAACAATGTCACGTTCGCCAAGAAGAAGTACATCACGAGAATCCCGGCCGTCCAGCTGAGCTTCCGCTTGAACGGGACGTGCCCCTCGGGCTGTGACACGGTGGGCATCCGCGTGAGTACCGGTTCTGCGGTCTCCTTCCAACTCATAGCTGTCCAGTGTGTGCCACCACATGTTAGGGCTTCGCTTCTCGCCGCCTCGCGCCGGTCGTGGCGTTCTCTGGAGCGTCGCCCCCACCGTGGTTCGCCCGTCGTCACCACTGTCCCGGCGCCGTCGCCGTCTCTCGACACAGAGTATAAGTACCCCGCGGGCATTCCCTGTGTGTATGTCTGACAAGACTGACCGAACTGTCGACAGGCGAGGCTACCTCGCGGCGGCCGGAACAGCCACAGCGGCCGTACTCGCTGGCTGTACCGGCGACACCGGCGAGGGGGGAACGACGGAGACGGAGTCGGGGATGGACAGCGAGGACACGGCGACGGCGACGGACAGCGCCGCCGGATTCGATGTCACCGTCACGATGGGCCAGATGGACTCCGGGCTCGATCCGCAGGATCACGCCGAGACGAACACGAACATCATCGTCAGTCAGGCGTACGAGGGGCTGATGGACCGCGACAAAGAGGGCGGAATCGTCGCCGCGCTCGCGACAGACTGGGAACGGGTCGAGCCGGGGGTCGCCCGGTTCACGCTCCGTGACGGCGTGACGTTCCACGACGGCGACCCACTGACCGCCGAGGATGTCGCCTACTCGATCCGACGGATCGTGTTCAACGATGTCGGAATTGCCAGCCCGCAGAGCACGGACCTAGGCACCCTGAAGTCGCGCGAGGCAGACGGGCCCCCGCCGGTCGAGCCGGGCGACGGGGAGGTGACCGTCCGGTTCGACGGGCTCAACCCCATCGTCTTCCAGCTGTTCGCAACCAACGGGGAGATCCTCCAACAGTCGTGGGTCGAGGAGAACGGGGAAGACTACATCAACCGGAACACGAACGGCACCGGGCCGTTCCGGCTGTCGGAGTACGCCTCCGGCAACCGGGTCGTGTTCGAGCGCAACGAGGAGTACTGGGGTGACGTGCCGGAGGTGACGGAGACGACCCTCAACGCCTCCACGGAGTCGAGCACACGGGTGAACCGGCTGCTCGCCGAGGAGTCCGAGATCGTCACCAACGTCCCGCCACAGGAGGTCGCCCGCGTCAACGAGTCAGACGCCGCGGAGATCAGCTCCGTCCCGAGCACGCGGATCATCTTCCTCCAGATGCGGTACGACGTGGAGCCGTTCTCCAGTCAGGAGTTCCGGCAGGCGCTCAACTACGCCGTCGACGTGGAGGAGATCGTCGAGAACGTGCTCAACGGGTTCGGCTCGATCACGAGCCAGCCGACGTTGGAACAGTTCGTCGGCCACAACCCGGATCTCGATCCGTACCCGTACGACCCCGAGCGGGCCGAGGAGTTGGTCGAGGAGTCCGGCTTCGCCGGCGCGGAGATCACACTTGAGACACCGATTGGTCGGTATCTCAAGGATGTGGAGATTGCGCAGGCGGCCGCAAGCCAGATCAGCGAACTATCGAACGTCACCTGCGAGGTGGAACAACGGGAGTTCAACGCGCTCGTCCAGGACGTGACCGCCTCCAGCATCGAGGACCGTCCGCGGTTCAACCTGCTGGGGTGGGGGAACGCGGAGTTCGACGCCAGCCAGACGATCACGCCGTTGTTGAGTAGTACTGGCGACCTGACGATGCTGAAGAACGACGAGATCGACGGACTGCTCGCAGACGCCGAGAGCGAGGCCGACCCGGAGGCTCGCGAGGAGACCCTCCAGGAGGCCAACGCCCGGCTGAACGAGCTCGCGCCGTGGGTGTTCATGCACCAACAGTTCAGCGTCTACGGCACGTCGACGGACATCTCCTGGGAGCCACGGGCCGACGAGTTCATCGACGTGGACACGGTCTCCCAGATGTGAGCCGGGAGGCGGCCGACTAATGTCCCAGGGACGGTTCGTCGCGAAACGGGTGCTCCAGGGCGTCGGGGTGGTCTGGGGAGTCGTCTCTATCGTGTTTCTGCTGCGGTTCATCACCCCCGGGAGCGCGATCAACGCCGTCGCGCCGTTGGACGCCGACCAGGAGACCCGGCAGGCGATCGCTCGCGAACTCGGATTAGATCAGCCGTTGCACGTCCAGTACGGCGACTACCTCGTGTCGCTCCTCCAGGGTGACATGGGCTTTTCGTACGTCCGCGGCCAGGAAGTGACGACGCTGGTGTTCTCGAAGGTGCCCGCGACTGTCGAGCTGGCGGTGGCGGCGACGGTCGTCGCGATCGGGCTGTCGATCCCGTTGGGTGTCGTCTCCGCGACACGGCGCAACCAACCCGTCGACTGGCTGGCGACACTGTTCTCGTTGGCCGGGATCTCGACGCCGAACTTCTGGCTGGGGATCATGCTGATCTTGGTGTTGGCGGTCCAGCTCGGAATCTTCCAGACAAGCGGCCGGGCGGTCGCGGCCGTCGAAGTCGCCGCGGCGGTAGTCGGGCCGGCGTCGTTCGTCAAGACGCTCCGGCTGTGGCTGGCACACATCACACTGCCGGCGGTCGCGCTTGGCACCTACTTCACGGCGTTGGTCACCCGGCTCACCCGGTCGGGGATGTTGGACGAACTGGGGAAGCCGTACGTCCGGGCCGCCCGGGCGAAGGGGTTGCCGGAGGCGATGGTCCGGTACAAACACGCGCTGCGGAACACGCTGATCCCGGTGATCACCGTCCTCGGGCTGCAGTTGGGGACGCTGATCGGTGGGGCGGTCATCACGGAGGCCGTCTTCTCGTGGCCGGGGCTGGGAACACTCGTGATCAGAAGCATCAACCTCCGCGACTGGCCGGTGTTACAGGGGAGTCTGATCGTGATCGGCACGAGCTTCGTCCTCGTGAACATTCTCGTTGACGTGGTGTACTCCTCGCTCGACCCACGGGTGGTGAACGACTGATGGTGTCGGACCGTGTCCGCCGGAATCTGGCATCGGAGTTCCGTTCGAGTGTGCTCGCCAAGCTGGGGGTGGTGTTGGTGTTGCTCGTGGTGTTCGTCGCGATCTTCGCGCCGTTCGTCGCGCCACACAACCCGACGACACAGGATCTCGACAACGCCGAACGCCCACCACTCGGGATCGTTCAGACGGAGGAACGCACCACCTCCGAGATGGTCGACGGGGAGGTCCAGACCGTCACCGAGACCGTCACGATCAGGCCGGACGCCGCCCACCCGCTCGGGACGGACGGACTCGGCCGGGACATGCTCTCGCGGGTGATCTACGGCGCCCGCACCTCGTTGATCGTCGGGGTGTTGGGGACCGTGTTGGCCGCGGCCGTCGGCGTCCCCGTCGGGCTGATCGCGGGCTACTACCGGGGTCGGATCGACGACGGGCTGATGCGGTTCGCCGACGTGAGCCTGGCGTTCCCGTCACTCGTGCTCGCGATCGCCCTGATCGGGCTGTGGGGGCGGGCGAGCGTCGCCGTCCCGGACCCGTTCGTCGCCGCCGGCTTCGCACAAGAAATGCCTGCGACGTTCGTGTTACCTGGGACGGTGATCGTCGTCGTCGGCGTCGTCAACTGGGTGTGGTTCGCCCGGATTGCCCGTGGTGAGGCGTTGTCCCTCCGCGACCAGGAGTACGTCAAAGCCGCCCGCGCGCTCGGTGCCGACGACGGCCGGATCATCGCCGGCCACGTGTTGCCCAACGCGATCACGCCGATCATCGTCCTCGGCACCGTCCAGGTGGCGGCGATCATCCTGTTGGAGTCGTCGTTGTCGTTCCTGGGCTTTTCAGGGACGACCCTGTCGTGGGGGTTCGACATCTCACAGGGGCGGGACTACGTCTCCTCGGGCCAGTGGTGGATCGCGGGGATGCCCGGACTCGCGATCATGGTCGCGGTGATCGGGATCAACCTGATCGGCGACTGGCTGCGTGACGCGCTCGATCCGGGGATCCAAGGAGAGGGGGGTGCCTGACGTGAGTGACGCGCCCACATTCGACGACGACGTGCTCGTCGCCGTCCGCGACCTCTCGACCCGATTTTTCACCGAGGAGGGGCAGGTGAACGCCGTCGAGGGTGTCTCCTTCGAGGTTCGCGACAACGAGGTCGTGGGGATCGTCGGGGAGTCCGGCTCCGGCAAGTCCGTCACCGCGCTGTCGTTGATCGACCTGGTGGACTCGCCGGGAGAGATCACCGGCGGGGAGGTGTGGTACCGCGACGCCGAGCTCGCCGAGGAGTTCGCCGGCAGCGACGCCGTCGTCGGCGACCACGTTGACCTCCGCCGGGTGCCGGCGACGGTGCGGCGGTCGCTCCGCGGCTCGTCGTTCAGCATGATCTTTCAGGACCCGATGTCGTCGCTGAACCCGTCCGTGACGGTCGGCGAGCAGATCGCCGAGGCCGTCGAGGTACAGCGACGCGCGAAAGGGAACCCGCGCCGCACCCGGAGCCGTACCCAGGGGTACGGGCTCGGCCGGCTGCTCGTCGACGCCGTGCTCCCCACCCGGAGCTACACCGACGAGGAGAGTCACGCCCGTGCGATCGAACTGTTAGAGCAGGTTGGTATTCCGGACCCGGCCGAGCGGGCCGACGAGTACCCCCACCAGTTCTCCGGCGGGATGCTCCAACGCGCGATGATCGCACAGGCGTTGGCGGGTGAGCCGGACGTGTTGATCGCCGACGAGCCGACGACCGCGCTCGACGTGACGATCCAGGCGCAGATTCTCGACATCCTCCGCGAGCTCCAGGAGTCGGGTGAGACGAGTGTGGTGATGATCACCCACGATCTGGGCGTGATCGCACGGATGTGTGACCGGGTCGGCGTGATGTACGCCGGCGAGATCGTCGAGCGTGGCCGGCTGGCGGACGTGTTCGACGACCCGATCCACCCGTACACACAGGGGTTGCTCGGCTCCGTCCCGGATCTGGAAGATCCGGCCGCGCGGCTCCAACCGATCGAGGGGAACGTGCCGAGCCTCCTCGACCGGGAGATGCCGGAGGGGTGTTACTTCGCCGACCGGTGTCCGAAGGCGATGGCGGACTGTCGCCAACCCGTCCCGGAGTACGACGGCACTGCGAGTGAGGAACACGCCGTCCAGTGTGTGCTCGCCAACCGCGAGTACGACCCCGCGGTTGGCCTAAACGACACGGACGGTGTGATCGACGACACAGATAGTGTGACAGACGACACAGACGGCGCGACCGGCGACGGGGTGGTGTCGGGTGAGTGACGACACGAGCGGGACGGAGCCGTTGGTGCGCGTCAGGAACTTGGAGAAGTACTACTACGAGAACGACACCGTGATCGACAGCCTGTTGGGTCGCGATCCGGAGAGCGTGCAGGCGGTCGACGGGGTGGATCTGGACGTGCGGCGCGGCGAGACGCTGGGGTTGGTCGGTGAGTCCGGCTGTGGGAAGTCGACGACCGGGGAGACGGTGCTCCGGCTCCGAGAGCCCACCGGCGGCACCGTCACGTTCGACGGCCGGGATCTGAGCGACCTGTCGGGCGAGGAGTTGACTGCGTTCCGTGAACGCGCACAGATCGTCTTCCAGGACCCCTTCTCCAGTCTCGACCCGCGGATGACCGTCGGCGACATCGTCACCGAGGGGTTGCGCATCCACGACCTGCCGGCCGACCCGCCGCCGGACACCTCGAAGGCGGCGGCGCGCCGGGAACGGGCCGCCGAACTGCTCGACCGGGTCGGGCTGTCGGCCGACCAGATCGACCGCTACCCACACGAGTTCTCTGGGGGGCAACGCCAACGGGTCGGCATCGCCCGGGCGCTCGCGCTCGACCCGGAGTTCGTCGTGTTAGACGAGCCGGTGTCGGCGTTGGATGTCTCCGTCCAAGCGCAGATTCTCAACCTGTTGGACGATCTTCAGGCGGAGTACGGGCTGACGTACCTGTTCATCGCACACGACCTGAGCGTCGTCAGACACGTCTGTGACCGAGTGGCGGTGATGTATCTGGGCGAGATCGTCGAACGGGGGACGACCGCAGACATCTTCGAATCGCCGGCCCACCCGTACACGGAGGCGTTGTTGGAGTCCGTCCCGCGGGCGGAGGTCGCCGAACAGGGCCGCCGGGTCGACCCGTTGGCTGGTGACGTGCCGTCGCCGCGTGACCCGCCCTCGGGGTGTCGGTTCCGGACGCGGTGTCCGGAGGTGATCCCGCCGGCGGGCGTCGAGACCGACCAGACGGACTACCGCGCGATACTCACACTGCGTGACCGGCTGGCCCGCGGGGAGTTGGGGCTCGACCGGTTCCGATCCGAAGAGGGGGACGACACGGCGTTCAAACGCGCCGTCCGCGAGGAGTTCGGGCTGACAGGATTGGCCGGCGCGGACGCCGACACGCTCGAAGACGCCTTGGAGATTCTCGCCAACGGGCGTGTCGAAGCGACCGTCGAACGACTCACCGACCGGTTCGGCTCCGTCTGTGAGACGGACGTGCCGGCGGCCCACGACCGGGGCGACGGCCAGACGGCGGCGTGTCACCTCTACCGTGACGATCTCGGGGACTCCGAGCCAGCGGAGCCGGGCGTGGAGTCGGCGCTGGGCGGTGTCGACCCCGACGAACTCGCCTCGGGCGAGGGGTCCTGAGACCGTCACGTTTCTCCCGACCGACAGCCGAGACGTATCCGTGACACGGTACCGCAACGCCGGCCTGTTCCTGTTGTTGGCGACCGTCTGGGGCGCGGCGTTCGTCGCAATCAAAGCCGGACTCGGGACGCCGGCGTCGCCGGCCGGCTTCTTCGAAACGCCGGTGTTGTTCGCGGCGTTTCGGTTCGACGTGGCCGGCGTAGTGATGTTAGGGTACGCCGTCTGGGCCGCCGACGACCCCGTGCCGCGCGGCCGGCAGGCGTGGACGGCGGTCGGCGTCGGCGCCGTGTTCGTGATCGCGGCCTACCACGCGTTGTTGTTCGTCGGCGAGACGGACCCGGCGGTGACGAGCGCGGCCGCGGCGGTGATTGTCGGCCTCAACCCGATCCTGACGACCGGGTTCTCCCGGTTGTTGTTGCCGGATGCGTCACTGAGCCCGCTGGGCGCCGTCGGGTTGTTCGTCGGCGCGGCCGGCGCGGTCGTGCTCGCGAACCCGGACCCGTCGAATCTCCTCGCGGGCGGGGTGGTCGCGAAACTGCTCGTACTCGCGGCGGTGACGGCGTTCGCGCTCGGCTCCGTGTTGACCGAGCGGTTGGACGCCGGTGTCGAAAGCGAGACCTTGGAGGCGTGGGCGATGCTCGGGGGTGCGGGTCTGCTCCACCTCGCGGCGTTCGGAATCGGCGAGCGGGTGGCGACGGTCCGGTGGGACCCCGCCGCGGTGTGGTCGTTAGCGTTTCTCTCGGTGGTCGCCTCCGGGCTGGGGTTTCTGGTGTACTTCACGTTGCTCGACCGTCTGGGCTCCGTCGAGATCAACCTCGTCTCGTACGTCGTCCCGCCGGTCACGGCGGTGGTTGGCTGGCTGTTGTTGGGCGAGCGCCCGACGACCGCCACCGTCGTCGGGTTCCTGTTGATCGTCGCCGGGTTCGCGCTGCTGAAGCGTCGGGCGTTGCTCGTGGAACTGAGAGGAGTTCAGCGACACTGACCGACGGCTCAACGTGTTCAACCTACGGCGAACACACTTGTACGTGCGTATCCAACGATAACCTGTGACTGAGCTCGCAGACTACGTCGACCGTGACCCGGAGCTGGGTGGCGATGAGAAGGAGACAACGATCACGATGTGCGGACAGGACAAGCGGTTCAGTGTGTTCAGCGCGAAGCCGACGGTCGTGAAGTCGTTGTTCGACCACGATCACTTCGAGTTGACGTGGGCGCGTGTCCTCGCCGGCGGCGAGAGCGACCACGTCGACAGCCGAGAGGCGCTCCCCCCGCAAGAGGGGTCGATCGTCGCCGTCCAAGGAACGATGCCGGTCGGCGTACTGACGGTGAAGTCGAAACCGCGGGCGGACAACAACCAGTCGTCAATCGTCAACAGCGAAACCATCGACTCGTCTGTCTTCGAGTGATGGTGCTGCCGAATGACACGGTGTCGGTGGGGTGACACGGTCCTAAGAAGAAAAATTGGAACGCTGTATAAACGTTCTAACTGTCTCTACACCGGTCGTGAAACGCAACGACCACCGTCGCAGCGACGTGAAACACGCTGAACACAGTGGAACGCTCGGCGGGGTATATGTCCCCGAGGGTTGTAGAGTGGGGTGGGCACACCCGCCCGCGATCAACAGATGCCGCCCTCCACCGGACAGTCGAAATCGAGTCGCCCTGACGAATCGCTCTCTGGAACCGTGTCGTTGCTCTCGGCGACGCTGTCGTCGCTCTCGACGGGTGCCGCGACACCACTGCGTGCCGTCGGCTTCTACGCCGCCATCGGCCTCCCGTTCGCCTACCTCCCGTTGTTGGCCGACGGCGTCGGGCCGGCCGACGCGCCGATCGTCGGTGCGTTGCTGGCGGCGAACGCGCTCGCGTTGGTCGTCGGCCACGGCCACGGAAGCGAGTAACTTCGGCCACGAAAGCGAGTAATCGCTGGCTACGAGACGGAGCGACCGTCAGCCGCGGCCACGGGAGCGGCTGTCAGGACTGCGCCGCGTCGAACGCCGTCTGCAGATCACGTTTCATATCCTCGACGTGCTCGACGCCGACACTCACCCGGATCAACCCGTCCGTCAGCCCGGCCGCGAGCCGTTCCTCGCGGGGGATGGCGGCGTGTGTCATCGCCGCCGGCTGTTCGATCAGACTCTCGACACCGCCCAGCGACTCCGCGAGCGTGAACACGTCCGTCTCCTCGACGACCGTCGACGCCTGATCGAGTGTGCCGTCGAACTCGAACGACAACATCCCGCCGAAGTCGTCCATCTGTGCCGCCGCAAGCTCGTGTTGTGGGTGTCGCTGTAACCCGGGGTAGTACACCTCACTGACCGCGTCGTGGTCCGCGAGCCACGCCGCGAGGGTGCGGGCGTTCTCACAGTGGCGGTCCATCCGCACCGGGAGCGTCTTCGTCCCGCGCAACACCAGAAAACAGTCGAACGGTGACGGCGTCGCGCCGACGGAGTTCTGGTAGAACGCAATCTCCTCGTCTAACGCCTCGTCGTCGGTGAGCAACGCCCCACCGACCACGTCCGAGTGGCCACCCAGATACTTCGTCAGCGAGTGTGAGACGATGTCGGCGCCGTGCTCTAAGGGACGTTGGAGATACGGCGTCGCGAACGTGTTGTCGACGACACACAACGCGTCGTGTGCGTGTGCCATCTCCGACAGCGTCGCGATGTCGTTCACCTGCATCAACGGGTTCGTCGGCGTCTCGACCCACACCAACTCCGTCTCCGCACGGAGCGCGTCACCGACCGCGTCGTGGTCGGTGGTGTCGACGAAATCGAACGACAGATCGTAGTCCTCGTACACCTGCGTGAAGATGCGGTGGGTGCCGCCGTACACGTCGTCGCCAGCGACGACATGGTCACCCGCCTCCAACAGGTTGAGGACGGTGTTGATCCCGCCCATTCCGGAGGCGAACGCGCGGCCGTAGTCGCCCCCTTCGAGGGCGGCGAGGTTGGCCTCCAGATCCGTCCGAGTCGGATTCCCCGTCCGGGAGTACTCGTAGCCGCGGTGGTCGCCGGGGGCGTCCTGTTCGTACGTGGAGTTCGCGTAGATCGGCGTCATCAGCGCGCCCGTCTCGTCGTCCGGCTCCTGGCCGGCGTGGATCGCGTCCGTCTCGATCCGGAAGTCGTCTGACTCGTCTGTTGTCATGCGGTTGACTGTGGTCCGTAGCCTCGTACGCTTTTCGTCTACACACGGTCGAAAGGGTTCACCAGAGGAGGTGTGCCAGCAGGTCACTCCACAGCGCGACGTAGCCGACGAGCGTGGCAGCGACGAACGCGTACAGCCGCCACTCGTCGTCGCTCGCCTCCAGCCGTTGGAGTGCCGTCTGGAGCGCGAACAGGAACGCGAACTCGGCCGGAACCAGTCCGAGCAGCCACACGCTCTCTGCGACGACCGTCTGTGGTCCCCCGTCGCCGGTCACTAACAGGACCCACCGGAGCGTCACGACTATTAGGGAGATGGAAATATACGTCGGGAGCCAGTCGTGTTCCAACTCCACGTCGAGGGACTGGAGGGCGGGAAACTCAGCCATCAGTCTGACCAAATCTCGGATCGGCAAGAAGCTTTGTGCTCTGTCAGCCCCCGAGAGACAGTCTCAGTAGGGGTACTCCCGTGGTTCACGTTGGACGGACAGCCACTTCGTCTCGGTGAACTGCCGGATCGCCGCCTCGTCGTTGTACCGGCCGAGCCCGGAGGCGCCGACGCCGCCAAACGGCGTGTTGGCGTGGTCGTTCAACGGCTGGTCGTTGATGTGGACCATTCCTGTCTCCATCGCCTCGGCAATACGGCGTGCCTGTGCGAGATCCGTCGAGTGGACCGACCCCGAGAGCCCGTACCGAGTCTCGTTGGCGATCTTGATCGCCTCCGTCTCCGTCGTGTACTCGATCACGGGCGCGACCGGCCCGAAATGTTCCTCTCGTGCGATGGGCATCTCGCTTGTTACGTCGGTCAACACCGTCGGTTCGACGAACAACCCGTCGGTGCTGCCACCGGCGAGAACGGTCGCGCCCGCCGCCACGGACTTTTCGATCAGCGAGACGATCTTGTCACGTTGAGCCTCGGTTTGGACCGGGCCGACGACCGTCTGTTCGGCTTTCGGGTCCCCGACCGGGAGGCTCCGTGCCCGATCGGCCACGCGGTTGGCGTACGTCTCGGCGTGTGACTCGTGGACGACGTGGCGGTTGATGCTGATACACTCCTGTCCCTGGTGGGTGAACGAGCCGAACACGCCGGCGTCGACTGCCCAGTCGAGATCGGCGGCCGCCGTCACGATGTGTGGATTGTTCCCGCCAAGCTCCAACGACGGGTAGGTGAACTCGGCGACTGCTTTCTGTCCGACGCTGCGGCCGACCTCAGAAGAGCCGGTGAACGACAACACTCGTGGGGTCGGATGCGAGGCGACGGCGTCGCCGGTTCGGTCACCGTCACCGGGGATGACCGACAACACGCCGTCCGGTACCCCCGCCTCCTCAAAGGCGCGTGCGAGAACGAGCCCACCCAACAACGGGGTGTCCTCTGCCGGCTTGAGAACGACCGTGTTCCCGGTCGCCACCGCCGGGGCGACGGCTCGCAACGAGAGGTACAACGGGAAGTTCCACGGCGAGATCACGCCGACGACACCGACTGGTTCGCGGTGAACCTCCGTGTGTTTCTGTTCGACCACTGACTGCTTGTGTTCGCCGGAAACCTGGAGTGCCAACCCCTCACTCCGTCGGAGCATCTCCGTCGCCAGTTCAATCTCGAACCCTGCCTTCGCCGGTACCCCACCACACTCGCGGGCGAACAACGGCTGGAGTTCCCCCGCCCACGAGTTGAGCGTCTCTCGCACCGCTTCCAACAGACGGGCGCGGTCGGTTGGGGTGCGGGAAGCCCACGCTGGCTGTGCAGCCGCAGCCGCCTCGTATGCCGTCTCAACATCCGCGGCCGTTCCGATTGGAGTTGATCCCATCTCCGACCGCGTTGCAGGGTCGGTCATTGGATAGCTCTCCCGGCCGCCCGCCGGATGCCACTCCCCGTCGAGATACAACGCGTTCCACCCGGTCTCGGGAGTAAAAGAGAGGTGACCTGGGTCCATCGTTGGTTGTTCAACCGGAACATCAATCACTGTCTCGTCTGTCTCAGGGTTCGACTCTGTCATGTTAGCTGTGTCAAGTGGTCCAGTGTAGTCGCCGGGACCGCGACGTGTGGTGTCCGGCCGGGCGACCGTCACCCAACCCAGTGTAGTATTGGATATCTTACATTAAATCCCTGTTCATCTGTCTCTGACCATCTCTGAGCTGATGAACACGGGACACAACGACTCACCGAGAGCGGGCGGCCGACACGACTGGTCGCCTGGCCACACCGAGACAATCCGGCAGAGTCGGCCCACTGACAACGGCTTTATGCCCACACACTCGGAACTTACAGTATGGCCAAGTACTCGACGGGCGGGTCGGGTTCCGCCGGATCTGGCGACGCCTGCGAACTCTGCGGCCGCGAGGACCGGAACCTCAGCCGTGAGAACGTCGCCGGAGCGGAACTGCTCGTCTGTAGCGACTGTGCGCCCCACGGCGAGGGGGACGACGGCGACGATCAAGGAGACGACCGCGGCGAACGCGAACCGAACGCGGGCAAGCGGGCGGCACAAAACACCGCCCGGGTCCACGACGCCAGCAAGGGGAACCCGGAGTGGATCGAGGACGGCACCGACTACGAGGACGACCAGCTCCCGTATCTGGTCTCCGACTACGGCCAGCGGGCAGAACGCGCCCGACAGGACGCTGGACTGACCGTCGAAGAGTTGGCGGCCGAACTCGACGTGACGGAAGACGAGGTGTTGGCGGTCGAACAGGGGCGTGCCGCGCGAGCGAACGTCGGCGGCTCCGTCGTCGCCTCGTTGGAGTCGTTCCTGGAGACGGAACTCGTCGAGGAGTGACGACACCCGGAGGTGGGTGATCGAGCGAGAACACGGTGGTCACCGACCCCGGCGTTGATGTGGCCGTAGTTGTTCACTGCGTGTGTGACAACGACACTCGCCCCCGCGAACCCGACGGTCCGTGAGTTCGAAACGACCGTCGAAGCGGTCGACGGCCGGGACGTGTGGCTCTCGGAGACGTACTTCTATGCGGCGTCCGGTGGACAGCCCGCCGACCGTGGCACACTCGGCGGGACGGCCGTCGAACACGTCACCGACGAGGACGGTGTCGTCCACAGACTCGCCACGCGACCGGCGTTCGAGCCGGGCGAGACGGTGACGGGTGTGATCGACGACGCGTTCCGGACGTACTGCACTCGCGCACACACCGCGAGCCACCTGCTCTACGGCGCCGGGAGACACCTCCTTGATGACCTGGGGTACGGCGGGTTCGGGATCGGCGAGGAAAAGATCCGGGTCGACTTCACTACCCCCACCGAGATCGACGACGAGACGCTGGTCGAACTGGAACGACTAACCAACCGCGCAGTTTGGGAGTCACGACCCGTGTCGTGGGAAGCGGTGCCGGTCGCGGAGGCACGCGACCGCGACCGGGTGTCGTTCAACACCAAAACCGAGGAGGGAGTGATGGCCGAGGCCGACACGGTCAGAGTCGTCACGATCGAGGAGTGGGACTGGGCCGCCTGCGGCGGCACTCACGTCTCGAACACCAGCGAGATCGGCCCGGTGACGGTGCAGTCCCGGTCGAACCCCGGCGAGGGGATGACCCGCGTCGAGTTCGCGGTCGGCCCGAACGGGATCGACCGTCACGCGACGGTTCACGCGAACGCCCGCGAGACGGCGACACGGCTCGACACCAACCTCGACAGCCTCCCCGAAGAGGCCGCCGCGCTACGGGAGCGGGTCGAGACGCTGGAGTCGGAGCTGTCAGACCTACGAGCGCAGGCACTCGACGCGGCACTGTCGGGGCTCGCGACTGTCGAACGGGACGAGACCACCTGGCAAGTCGGGAGTGTCGCGGGGTTCGACCCGAACAATGTCGGCGAGCGGGCACAGGATCACGTCGACTCGGATACACCGGTCGTTGCGGTTGTCGGCGACGGACAGGCGCCGTTCGTCGTCGTCGCAACGGACGGCACTGTCGACGCCGGCGAGATCGTCGACGATCTGACCGCGGAGTTCGGTGGCGGCGGCGGTGGTGGGCCGACGTTCGCGCAAGGCGGCGGGTTGAGCGCCGACAGTGACCGGGTCGTCGCGTGGCTCCGAGGAGAGTGAGTACGTCGGTGATTGCCGCCACAACTGCCACACACCCAACCGGCCCGGAGAGTTATACTCGGGTGGCGCCAACACCGCGTGTGACCACGCGCGAGCAGGGGTACGACGCCGTTGTCTACGACCTCGACGGGACGCTCGTCGATCTCGCAGTGTCGTGGGACACCGTCACGAGCGACGCCCGAGAGCTGTTCGCCGCCCACGGTCACGAGACAGACGACAGTCTCTGGCAGTTGCTCGACACCGCAAGGGAGGTTGGGCTCCAGACGGAGCTGGAGGCGGTGATCGCCAATCACGAACGCGCCGGCGCCCGGGCGTCGACAACGGCACCGTGCGCGACTGAACTGCCGCTCGCGGTGCCGACGGGTGTCTGTTCGCTCAACTCCGAGTCGGCGTGTCGGGTCGCGCTAAATACACACGATATCGCGGGCGCAGTCGACGCCGTCGTCGGTCGAGACACCGTCCCGGAACGGAAACCAGAGCCGGAGCCGCTCGTCGAGACGCTCGACCGACTCGACGCCGGCTCTCGGGCGGTGTTCGTCGGCGACTCCCGTCGGGACGCGGTCGCAGCCGAACGCGCGGGTGTCGACTTCGAGTGGGTCGGCGCCGACGGAGCGTGACTACGCCTCCTCACGAGGCGTGTCGGGCTCGCCGAGATCACCGTCCGGCGTCTCGCCGGCTCTGTCGTCCGTGTTGTCGTCCGCATTCGCAGTGGCGTTGTGTCTGTCGTTGGAGTCGTCTGTGTCGGGGTCGTCCGCAGCGGAGTCATCGAGGGTTGAGTCGTCCGACTCGGCGGCCCGCGCGGCGTAGAGATAGACGGCGACACTCGTCACCAGCCAGACGACTGCACCGACACGGAGCGCGAACTCGGCGCGGGCTGCCCAGGTGTCCTGTGGTGGCGCGACGAGCGAGAGGAGCGCGACGACCGGTGCGCCGACAAGGATCGTCGTGACGAACGTCGTTTGCATCACCCAGCCGTAGTCGACACCGTCCGGGTCGTGACGTTCGACGCGCTCCGGCACGGACGGGTTTGTGTGACGACGGGCTAAGCCGTGTCGGTTCGCGTCGTCGGCTCCGACCACACGGCTTTAGCCGTCCGCTCGTCACTGTCGGTCCGTGACGACGACGCGCGATCTGCGAGAGGCGGCGGGTACGGAGCCGATCACGATGCTGACGGCATACGACGCGTCGACGGCGGCGGTCGTCGAAGAGGCCGAAATCGACGTGATCCTCGTCGGCGACAGCATGGGGAACACGGTGTTGGGGTACGACTCGACGCTCCCGGTGACGGTCGAGGAGGTTCAGAGCCGGACCGCGGCCGTCGCGCGGGCGACGACAGAGCCGTTGGTCGTCGCCGACATGCCGTTCCTCTCGTTTGGCGTCTCTGAAGCTGACAGTGTCGAGAACGCCGGACGGATGCTCAAGGAGGCGGACGCGGACGCGGTGAAGTTGGAGTGTGGCCCACACACCGTCGAGACGACCGAACGGCTCGTGGAGGTGGGTGTGCCGGTTATGGCACACCTCGGGCTCACACCACAACACGTCAACCAACTGGGTGGGTACCGCCGGCAGGGGACCGACGAGGCCGCCGCGAGGGAGTTGTTGGAGTTGGCAGAAGCACACGAGGAAGCGGGCGCGTTCGCGCTCGTGTTGGAACACGTGCCGGCGAATCTCGCCGAGCAGGTGACGGCGGCGTTGGAGACTCCGACGATCGGGATCGGCGCCGGGCCGGAGACGGACGGGCAGGTGCTCGTGATCACGGACGTGTTGGGGCTCAGCGAGCGGGCGCCGCCGTTCGCCGAACAGTTCGGCGACGTGCGCGAGGAGATGGCCAACGCCGTCGAGTCGTTCCGGACGGCCGTCGAGGAGGGTGAGTTCCCGGCGGAGGAACACAGCCACCACGAGTCGGAGTTGGACGACATCTACTGACCAGTCGAGCCCGTAGAATGGTGGGGCAAACAGGCGACACTGCGGCGCGAGGCCGGCGTCTCCCGAGTCGTTGTGTCGCACACCCGCTGGCGACTCGGGGCTGTCGTCCGAGGACGAGGGGTGTGCTCCCGGCTCCGTATTTCAATCTTTTTGCCTGTTTTCGTCGCTCGACGCTGTCCACCACCTCCGTCGGTCGATGTCGCCCGTTCACTGGGGTCGGTCGATGTCGCCCGTTCACTGGGGTCGGTTGATGTCGCCCGTTCACTGGGGTCGGTTGATGTCGCCCGTTCGCTGGAGTCGGTCGAGAAACGCAGACAACGCCCCACAGAACGCCTGCGGGCGTTCGAGCATCGCCAGATGTGCGGCGTCCTCGATCACACCCAGTTCACACCGCCGGATCTCTGCCGACAGCGTCTCGTGGTACGACACCGGGGTGAGGCGGTCGTGTTCGCCGACGAGCGCAAGCGCCGGCACCTCGATCTCACCGAGTCGGTCGCGTACGTCGAACGCGTGACTCGTCTGGAAGTCGCGTTCTGTCACCACACGCCCGGTCGCGTGCATCGCCGCTGCCGAGGCGGTCATGTACTCTGCGTCTGTGGCGTGGAACAACCGGTCTGGCGCGTGGAGGAAGTCGACCGCCCGGTCGAAGTCCTCCGCGAGCCACGAGAGGAGGTCGTCCAACACCGGGAGGCGCGGTCCGGTGCCGGCGAGCACCAGCCCGTCGAGGGGTACGTCGCGTTCGAGCGCGACCCACAACGCGACCGCGCCGCCCAACGAGTTGCCGACGAGCACCCGCGCGTCTGTCGCCGCCGCGACCGCGGCCACGTCGTCGGCGTACACGCTCAGCGTTTCGGTGCCGGCGTCGGCGCTGGTATCGTCGCTGTCCCCGTGGCCGGAGAGATCGAGCGCGGTCACCGGTGTCTCGTCCGCGAGTCTCGCCTGCGGTTTCCACACCTCGCGGGTCCCACCGCTCCCGTGGACACACAGCAGTCCTGGCCCGGTTCCGCCGCGGTCGAACGTCTCGTAAGCGGTCTCCCGACCGTGGTGTGTCACGGATTTCATACGGGAAGTCGACGGCCGGCACGCAAAAGTGAGTCGCACAGACGCCACCCGAACAGATTTGTTGCTCTGATCGAACAGTGTAGTCGATGCCGACGAAAGCCGCCGGCTCACACACACTGTCCGCGTTGGTCGCGTTGCTCGCGAGTCAAACGCTCTCGAAGTACGTCTGGCAGGTACTCCCGTCGCTCGGTGAAGCCTCACAGACGGCACTGACCGTCGTGAACTCCGTTCCGGCCGTCTCGGTGCCCACCGGTTCCGAGGCCGCCGGAGCGGTGTTGGTGATCATCGCCGTGACCGCGGTATGGGAGGTGATACACTTCGTGCGGACGGCGTCGTGACGGTCGGCGACATCGTGACGGGCGGCGATGTCACGGGAAGCGACGATGTCGCGAGAGAGCGACGATATCCCCGCGACCGTCGACTCGTCTGGGAGCGGCGGGTGTCCGACACACACACCAGCCTCGGCCGCCACCGTCCACGCATGAGCAAGCGACTCGACACGCCGGTGTTGGACGACCACCTCCACCTCGACCCCGACCACGGCCGGGGGATGGACGCGGTCGACGACTTCGCGCGGCTGGGTGGCACCCACTTACTCGTCGTCAACAAACCCTCCTGGCACCTCGGCGACCTGCCGGAGACGGCCGCCGATTTCGAACACGTCTTCGAGACGACGGTCACGGTCGTCGAGCGGGCCAGCCAACGGCTCTCTGGGCGGGCGTGGCCAGTGTTGGGCGTCCACCCCGGACTCATCTCGAAGCTGGTGGAGGCGGGTCACGACCCCGAAGACGCCGGGGAGATCATGCGCGCGGGGCTGTCGCGGGCCGTCGACTACGTCGCGAACGGCCGGGCGCTGGCGCTGAAATCCGGGCGGCCACACTACGAGGTGTCCGACGCCGTCTGGGCGGCCTCGAACGAGACCACCCGCCACGCGTTCGGACTCGGCGCCGACCACGACTGTGCCGTCCAGCTCCACACAGAGGCCAGCCGGGCACAGCCGGAGTTGGCGACATGGGCCGAGGAACGCGGGCTCTCCCCGCACCGCGTCGTGAAACACTACGCGTACGGAGAACTCGACGGCCCGACACCGAGCGTGATGTGTGAGAAGGCGTATCTGGAGACAGCCGTCGAACGCGGCGAACCGTTCCTGATGGAGACGGACTTCGTCGACGACTCGGACCGGCCCGGTGCGGTGATGGGCCCCAAGACCGTCCCACGACGGGTTCGGTGGCTGTTGGAGCAGGGCCACGACGACGCCGTCCGGCTGGCACACGTCGAGACGCCCCGCGAGGTGTACGGAATCGACACGCAGGCGACGCTGGACCGCGACGGGTCATAGCCGACGGGGACGAATCGTAGTCGACGAAGACGAGCCGCAGGCGAGGGAGACGAATCGGAGCCAACGACATCAGCCACACCGAGCCGGCGTCACGCCGGCGTCGCGACGAACACTGTCCGACCGTCGTCGCCCGGGCCGAACCCGTCGTGGGTCTCGACGGTGAGACCGGCAGCCCGGAGGGCGTCCACAATCTCTCGGTCGTCGAACGGCGTCACCGGTCGGCTGTTGACGAACGCCTCTCCCTCCGGTGGGACGACGACACTGTTCCAGTCGAGACGGCCGTCCTCGCGGGGTTGCATCTGGACGATTCGAGCGTACGTTCCCTGCGCCGTCTCGCCGACGTCGAGCGCCGGCCCGTCGTGGCCATCTGGCGGGAGCCGGGAGGCGTCGAAGACGAGCACACCGTCGTCGGCGAGTCGGTCGCCGAGCGCGGCGACGGACGGCTCCAACCCCTCTGGCGGGAGGTGGCTAATCACACCCCGGAAGGCGACGACGACCGGAAACGTCCTCGTGACAGGGAGCGACGGGAGCCCACCGACGACGAGCCGTGCGTCCAACCCAGGGAACTTCCGGCGGGCGCGGTCGAGCATCGGCTCGTTGGGGTCGACACCGGTCACGTCGAAGCCGGCGGCGACGAGCCGCTGGGTGTGTTCACCGGTGCCACAGCCCACCTCCAACAGCTCCGTCGGTGGGTCCGCGAGCCGGCCGTCGGCGACGCTGGCCGCGTCGTGGCGGTCGGCGGCCGCCAGCAGGAACGACACGTCGCGGTCGTAGTCCCACGCCGACTGGACCGCGTCGTACAGTTCGGGGTGTTCCGCGTACAGACGATCCGTCACGGACGGGTCCGCGAGCGCGACCGACCAGAGTGTTGTGGCGCTTCTCACGGTCTGCGAGCGCCGTACGCGACACCCCTCTGACGGCGACTGGGGGTGGTCGATACGGAGGGCTTATCCGGCCGGCACGGGACGGTAGTGGTATGAGCGACCCGGACGAGACGTTCTACACCGAAGAGCGGTGGCAGAACTGGTTGGACCGCGTGGCCGACCAGGAGCTGGACCCGGAAGACGAAGAGTCGGCCCGACTGCTGCTCAACCTCCAAGACGACGCCGCCATCGCGGTCGCGAAGATCGTCCGTGCGTTCGAGGACGACCGTCTCGACGAGGACGCCGCCGTCGAGGAGGTTGCGGGCGTCCGTGACGTGGTGCTCGCAGAAGTGTCGATGGACGACGAGGAGACGGCGATGCTGATCGACGGGGTCCAGACGAGTCTCGTCCCCGTGTTCTACGCCGCAGAGGAGTACGTTGTCGGCGGCACCGCCGAGGAGGGAACCGTCGCGGAGTACGTCGAGGCGGCCGCCGACGCCGAGGCGGGTGACGATGTCGACGCCGCTCTGGGCTACCTCGTCCAAGCGGGCACGTTGATCGTCGACGGCGCGGACCTCCCGATGGAACTCGCCGAGAGCCTGGAGTACGGGCTGGTCTCGGAATGGGTCAACGGGCTCGACTCGTTGCAGACCGCGATGGCCGACCCCGAGGTCGTCGAGGAAAACGACGAGGAGTGAGTCGTCGACCCGCCGGGTCACCCGTAGCCTTTTGAGCGAACACCGGGTACAAGCACACATGCGGTTCTGGGGGGACGACAGAGGTCAGTCAGTCGTCATCGGAGCAGTGATCCTATTCGGCTTTCTGGTGGTCGCGATGTCCACCTACCAGGCGACCGTCGTCCCTCAACAGAACAGTCAGGTGGAGTTCAGCCACGAGCAGACGGTGCGGAACGACTTTGTCGGCGTGCGTGACGCCGTCGTCACGGCGGGAACGACCGGCGAGACCGCACCCGCCGCGGTGAAGCTCGGCACGCGGTTCCCTGGCCGGACGTTGTTCGTCAACCCGCCGCCGACGGTCGGCCGGATCGAGACCGGCGAGCCACAGAACGTGACGCTGAACGTCTCGAACGCCGAGTTCAACACCGACGTTCCCGGAGAGCGAGCCGAGACCGAGGAGGGGTGGCCGACCGCGGCGGCGACGGACGGCAACTACACCAGCCGGCCGCTCGTCTACACCCCGCAGTACCGCTCGTACGACGGCGGGCCAGAGAACCTCACCCTGGAGCTGTCACACGCGGTGGCGACGTACGCCGACGGGGAGCGACTGAACCTCACGCAGTCGCCGTTGCTCGTTTCCGGCGACCGCGTCACGTTGTTCCTGCTGAAGGGGAACCTGAGTGAGGCGGGCGTCGACGAGGTGACGTTGGAGCCGAGTGCGGTGAGTCCAGTCGACGATCGCGTGCGGGTCTCGAACTTCAACGTCACCGTGCCGACGACGCTGTCGCCCGCCGGGTACGAGACTGTCCTGACCCGTGGTAACCAGGTTGACGACGCGGACGTGATCGTGACTGAGAACACGAGTCGCCGGGCGGTAGACGTGCGGTTCCCCGGCAACTACAGTCTCGGTGTCGCCGCGGTGTCCGTCGGCCGCCACCGGGAACAGCGCCGGGCCGCAGCCGTCGACTTCGTCTCCGTCGAACGGAACGTCACGCAGGGTGAGTCCGCCCGAGTGGTCGTCCGGGTGCGCGACCAGTACGGCAACCCGTTGCCGGGCGCGACCGTGGTCGCGAACGCGACAGGAGTCGGCAACGAGAGTCAGTCGACGGACGGGAGCGGTCGAACGGCCTTCCAGTTCGACACCAACGGCACAAGCGGGCCAGTCGACGTGAACGTCACCCTGAACCGTAGCGGGTTCGATGTCGAAGAGCGGCTGGGCAGTCCCGAGTTCGATCAGTCGACGGCAGAGAACGCGACGGCGAACGTAACCGTCGAAGACGGGAGTCCGGCTACCCCATCGCCGTTTCCGCCTTCCAATCCAAGCGGCGTTGCGATCTCGTGGAACACCTCCGGAATGACGGCGACAGCGGGCGTTCGGTACTTCTCTGACAATCAGACGCTGGTTGTCAACCGGTCTGAGGTCGGGGATCGGTTCACCGCCCTGGCGAACGCGACGAACGCGACCGACGGCTCCGGCGTCAGTGGGGTGCAGTTGGACTTCGCTTCGGGGAACGCGAGCGCCGTGGATTTCGGCGTCAGTGGGTCAAACGAGCCGGGGCCGACCGATGTCAACGGAGAGTTGTCGTCACCGGCCGAGGTGTCAGTAAACGGCTCGACCAACATCAGCTTGTTCGGCGCATCGACAGGCGCCACGCTGCGTGTGAAGACAGTAGGTGCGGACCTCTCGCCTGCCCCGCCGAGTGGCGAGGCGTTCGCCGACAGCAACCAGAACGGACTGTACGACCCTGGAGAAGAGACGTATCGAAAATCAGAGCTGAACGACTTCAACAAGAACGTCCACCTCGTGATCCCGGGAACGGTCGGCACGGTAAACAGCGGTGGGGACCGCTTGCGAATCGAAGCAAAAAGCGTCACATCGCGGGTATCTCTCGAAACCGACGGCGGACGGCTCACCGTCACGGCAACGCAGGGGCGTGTGGAGTTCACCGACGGGACGACCGTCGACTCCGGAGGGTCGAAGCTGGAGATGCGCGCCACGGGCCATATTCGTATTGACGAAATGACACTCGACTCCGGAGGCGCCACCATCACACTCGGTGGGACAGGCGTCTACGGTGAGGCCGCCACACTCAACACCGGCGGGTCGCGGCTCTCGGTCGACGCAGGCAGTTCAGATCTGCGGTTTCCCCGCGCCCGACTCAGTTCGAACGGCGGAAGAGTCAATCTCGACACGGACGCCGAACTCCGACTCGAAGACGCGAGCGTCGACTCGAACGGAGCGAAGACCACACTCACCGCGGACGACGTGTTCACAGAGGGGTTCGAGAGCACGGCTGGCGGTGAGTTTAGCGTCGATGCCACTGGGCGCGTCGACGTGACCGGTGCAACAATCAGGACGAACGGCAACGCGTTCACACTCACAGCCGGCGGGGCCGTCCTCGCCGACGGCATCGTCGTCAACACGAACGGCTCACCACTCAGGGTGGAAGCCGAGAACGGCGACGATGTTCGGCTGAGAGGGGGTCGATTCGACACGAACGGTGCCGTGTTCGATGTCATCACCGACGGGGGGACCGTCTGTATTAACGGGAATCCAGACACCGGGCGGCGGACGGAAATTCGCACCAACGGGGCGAAACCGCGGGTCACGGACGCCGCCACGACGTACCTCGACAGTCTCTTCGTCTCCTCTGGTGGCGGCGGACTGCGGTACAACGGCGACGGTGGTGTGAAGGGTGACTACTACGGCACCCCCGCGTCCCGCGGGGACGGGATCAACTCTGGCGATTGGGAGAAACAGGTCGGCGCAGGCGACGAGTGTGGATCGTAGTCGAACCACCTGGGACCGTCTCCCGACATCGACACTCGTCGAACTCAGCATCGACAGAGCAATAAGCTCGTTCCACGAACTGTGGTGTCATGACAACCGTCGGTATCGACGCCGTCGAGATCTGGACCGGGAAGCTCAAGCTGGACCTGCCGGAGACGTTCGCGCCAGCACAGGGTGACGACCCGGAGAAGTACACGAAGGGGTTGGGGTTGGAGGCGTCGTCGTTCCCGGACACATACGAGGACATCGTGACGATGGGCGCGAACGCGGCCAAGCGCCTGATGGACCGGAAAGGGCTCGTGCCCGACGACATCGGACGGATCGACGTGGCGACGGAGTCGGCGTTTGACAACTCCAAGCCGGTGTCGACGTACGTCGCGGGCTGTCTCGAACAGGTGTACGACGGCGACTTCCACCACGCCAACAAAGGGGAACGGAAGTTCGCCTGCGTCTCCGGGACCCAGTCGATCGACGACGCGTACAACTGGATCGCCGCGGGACGGAGTCGCGGGCGGGCGGCGTTGGTGATTGCGACGGACACGGCACTGTACGCGCGTGACTCCAGCGGCGAGGCGACACAGGGCGCGGGTGCGGTCGCGATGCTGATCGACGAGGAGCCGGATCTGGTCGCCCTCTCGCACGAACAGGGGTACGGAAGCGCAGACGAGACGGACTTCCTGAAGCCGCAACAACAGTTCCCGAGCGTCGACGGGAAACGGTCGATGCAGGTGTATCTCGCGCGGATGCGGGAGGCGTTACAGGACTTCGAGGGCCAGGACACCACCCACCCGGACGACTTCGCGTACGTCCCGTTCCACACGCCGTTCCCGGGGATGGTGCGGAAGGCTGGGCTGTTGGGCTACCGGCGGATCGTCCGGAACACCAACCTGGAGTCGGAGATCGCCGAGGAGATCGGTCGCCAGCCACGCGAGGAAGCCTACGAGGACCGCGAGGCCTACGAGGAGGCGATCCAGACCCACATGGACGAGTTGAAACAGACCGACCAGTACCGGAGTTGGTACGACGCGACGATCGAGCCGACACTGTCGATCTCCCGGCAGGTGGGCAACTGGTACACCGGCTCGGTCCACGTCGCGCGCGTGTCAGCACTGCAGGCCGCCGCCGAGGCGGGGCGCGGGCTGTCGGGTGAACGGCTACTCGTCGCCTCCTACGGCTCCGGCGCGCAGGCGGAGATCCACGCCGAGACGGTCCAGGACGGCTGGCGCGAGGAGATCGAGGCGCTGACCATCGACGAACAGCTCCGCCGGCGGTACGATCTCGACTTCGAGGAGTACGAACACGTCCACGACGCCCACAACCACGATCTCGACACGGAGATCGAAGCGTTCACCCAACCCTCCGGGGAGTTCGTCCACGCCGGCTGGGGCCGGATGAACGAACGCACCTACGAGTACGTCGAGTAACGCTCACGTAGCCAGGCCACCTCGCTCGCTCGTGTCCGACACCACGGTCCAGCCACGCACAATCGACGCCGCGGCGCTCGCCGACGCCCGCGAACGCCACGAGACCCTCCTCGTCCAGTTCCAGACGAACGGCTGTTCGATCTGTCACTCGATGGAGCCGGTCGTCGGCAACGTCGCCCGCGAGGTGGGTGTGCCGGCGGTGTTCGTCAACCCGCGGGACCCGCCTGGACTCGTCGAAAAGTACCAGATCACGAGCGTCCCGACACTCGTGGTGTTCCGGGACGGGGAGCCGGTCGCACGGCTCGCGGACGGGTTTGTCTCCGGCGAGCGGCTGACGACGTTTCTGGAAGATCACATCTGAACGCGCTCGGCGAACTGAATCTCACAGGTCGACTCCCCACAGTCTGCCCAGGCGCGTGCAGCGCTCGCCTCGTGCGAGCGCGAGCCCGCGCGAGGGACGAGTGAACGCCACGAGCGCAGCGAGTGGTGCGAGGCGCGCTTTGCGCGCCTCGCGTAGTAAGCGGCGGAGCCGCGCACAGTGAACGAGGAGGCTGGGGAGGCCTGAGGCTGCGGCGCGGAGCGGTCGGCACCAGCGTCGAGAACCGCGGAGTGAGGGCCGTAGGCCCGAACGGAGCGGCCCTTTTTGATCGAGCTTTTTTCCTTGGGTGCGCGCTCTGCGCGCACCCAAGGAGTGAAAAAGGTCGGTTAGAGTGCCCGGAGATTCTCCAGTGCTCGGTTGAGCGGTGCCGTCGAGACGGCCAGCGCGAACCCGTCGGCGCGGGCGAGTCGCGGCGCGTGTTCCCACAGTTCCTCGTTGTCGACACCGTGGAGGATCACCGCGTTCGGGGTCGGTGTCACCACCCGTAACGCCACCAACGGCGACTGGCCGCGGGTCACCTCCGTGAACACCAGCGCGCGGTCGGTCGACTGACCGTACAGCCGGTAGAACTCCTCGCTCGACAGGGAGGTGATCGCCTCGATGCTGTCGATGACGGTGTGACCGTTGACCGTGTCCCGACTGCCGGCCGCCACCTCCGTCGCCTCCATCGCCTCGTACACCCGTTCGGTCGGGCGTGCGGCGGGGTACTCCCGGATGTCACGGACGATCTCCGACTCGAACCCCGCGGAGACGACACGCGCGTACTGTCTGATCCGGTCGCCGCCGCGCGCCTCGTCGATGTCGAGTAACGCGCCGACGACCCGGGAGACGAGTCCGATCCCGGGGGAGGCGCGGCGCCCGCTCTCGTAGTCGGAGACGACCGACGAGGAGACATCCATCCGGTCGGCCAACTCGGTCTGGGAGACGCCGAAGTCCGTCCGCCACTTCCGGAGCGTCGCGCCCGGGTCCGCCGACAACGTGATCTCGCCGGCGATCCGTCGCGCGAGCTGTCCACGCGGCGTGTCGCCGTCCGTCTCCCCGTCACTGGCCATACGCCCGGCTCAGCCGGCGGGGGGGAAAGTCCTTGCGACCGAACTTTTTCGCTCCTCGGGTGGGCGCGCGCAGCGCGCCCACCCAAGGAAAAAACTTCGATGCTGCCAGATCCCGGAGGGATCTGGCTGCTAACCGGATCGCGCCGCGATCCGGTGATGAAAAAGCGCTCGCGGGCGGCTCTGCCGCCCGCTCGCGTCTGCTGTCGTGGTGCCGACCGCGCCGCACCGCAGCCTCAGGCCTCCCCAGCCTCCTCGCTCGCTTCGCTCGCTCGTCCACCGTCGGAGCACGCTCCGACGAGGTCTCGCTCACTGGGTTCGCGAGACCCTCGCGCGTCGCCGCGCGGCGGTGCCGCGCGGCTGTTAGCGGGACCGAAGGTCCCGCCCTGCGCACGCTCCCACAGGGGGAGCGTGGCGCGCGCCAGGATTCGTGTCCCGTTCTGTCGTATCGTCTCCACCCTTGTCTCGTGTTCGCCTCGCCTCGCTGTCCCGACAGCCGCGAACGCGACCTTTTTGCCCGCGTGCCACTGGCGTGAGGGCATGGACGACGAACTCGCGGCGGCGGTCGACGCGACTCGGGAGTCGTTGGCCGCTCGGGACGGTGTCGTCGTCGCCTTCTCGGGTGGTGTCGACTCTGCGGTCGTGGCGGCGTTGGCCGCGGACGCGCTGGGTGAGGACGCGGTCGCCTGTACGGCCCGGAGTGAGACGCTCCCGGCCGCCGAGTTGGACGACGCTCGCGCCGTCGCCGAGGAGATTGGGATTCGACACGAGACGGTCGCCTTCTCGGAGTTGGACGATCCGGCGTTTGTCGAGAACGGCGAGGACCGGTGTTACCACTGCCGAACGATGCGACTCTCGAAGATGTACGAGGTCGCTCAGGACCTGGGGATCGGGACGGTGTGTGACGGGACGAACGCCTCCGACCCCGGTGGCGGCCACCGCCCGGGGCTCCGTGCCGTCGAGGAGTTGGAGGTGTACTCCCCGTTGTTGGATCACGGGCTGGACAAAGACGACGTGCGTGCCGTCGCGGACGCCTACGACCTCTCGGTCGCGGACAAGCCGTCGATGGCGTGTCTCTCCTCGCGCATCCCGACGGGACTGGAGGTGACGGAGGAACGACTCACCCGGATCGAGAAGGCGGAGCGACTGCTCCGCACCTGGGGGTTCGACCAGTTCCGCGTCCGTGACCACGACGGGCTCGCCCGAATCGAAGTCGGGGCGGCGGAACTCGACCGCGCGCTCGACCCGGAGTTTGCCGCCGCGGCGCGTGAACATCTCTCCGATCTCGGGTTCGACCACGTCACGCTCGATCTGGCGGGGTACAACACCGGGAGTGTGAGCCCCGCAGCCGACGACGAGACCGAGAGGGCGTCCGCGACCGAGACCCAGACCACGTCCGTGAGAGACGACGCCGGAGCCGAGGGTGACTCTCAGTCGGCAGGTGAACCAGCCGACGACGAACCGGTCGTCGAGAACGTCTTCCGGGAGTACCCCAGCGGTGGTTGACGCCGCCTACGGGCTGAACGTGGTCGTCCCCAACAGTGTCAGACGGGTCGCGGCGGGGTTGGAACCCGAACTGGCCCCGTTCGACCACATCCGGGATCGCCACACGCTCCTGCTCAAACGGTTCGCGGAGGAACGCTCACACCACCGACTCCGCGCGCAGGTCGCGGACGCACTCACCGACGCGGGGCCGGTCCAAGCGAGGATCACCGGGATCGACGCCTTCCACGAGCCGCCAGCCGGCAGTTCACCGGTTGTCTACCTCACCGTCGACAGCCCCGGGCTGGAGGCGATCCACCGCCGACTCGTCGACGAGTTCGGCGGCGTCGCCGGCTTAGAAGGGGACAATTACACGCCACACGTCACCCTCGCTCGCGACCTCCCGGCGGACACGGAGACGGCCATCGGTACGACCACCGCCGACCCCGTCGCTGCCTTGCGGGCTCGGGACGTGCCGACCGTCGAGTGGACGGTCGACGAACTCGGGGTGTGGAGCAAACGGTACCGCGAGTTCGTCACCCGACTGTCGCTGTCCGGGTAGGGCGGTCGTTCCGCGCCGACAGACAGTTGTCGCCTCCGACCGCCGACAGACATTCGTCGCCCCCGCCCGGAGTCGGCTTGTGCAGACAGTCGCGATCAACGTCGCCGCCAATACGACACTCCCGGGATTCCGTGGCCCGATCTTTCCGGACGGCTCGTTCGTCTACGTCCCGATCCCCGAACGCGAGCCGACGGACGATCCTGTCCCGACCTACGGCGGGTTGGGACTACTCGGCGCGGTGCCGTTCGATGTCGATCCGGCGCTTGTCGACCGGCGTGTCCACTTCGACCCGGAGTTTGCGGGCTACCGCGGCCGGGAGCGGTACACCTACGGCGACGAACACGGCGTGAAGGCCCGGCCGTTGTCGGAACTGGAGCCGGGCGACAGCCTCCTCTTCTACGCGACGCTGACGACACACGACCCGCCCGACTGGGACGGCCCGCGCGTCGACTGGCGACCCCCAAAGTGGGGGGCCTACGTGATCGGCGAGTTCGTCGTCGACGAGGTGCTGTCCACGCCGGACCCCGCCGACCTGCCCGACTGGACCGCGAGCAACGCACACGTCAGCCGGGAGACGGTCGACGCAGAGGTGTTCGTTCGCGGCACCGAGGCCTCGCGGCTGTTCGACCGTGCGGTCCCGCTGTCGGCGCCGACGGGTGGGGCAGACGCCAACAGCGTCGTCACGGCGTTGTCGAACGACTCCGGCCGGGGGCCGTGGTGGCGGCGCGTCCTGCGGTACGACGCGACCGCGAGCGAGCGACTCCGGGAACGGCTGTCGACACCGCCGGCCGTGTGGGACGCGTGAGACCGCCAGGTGGATAACGTTCTTGTCGCGAGCGCCACAGCCCGACCCATGGACGGAATCGGGCCGCCGTTGGTGACGCCGTTCGACGACGACGGCGACGTGTGTATCGAGCGCCTCCGAGAACTGGTCGCGTGGGTTGAGTCACGCGGCGTCGACTTTCTCGTCCCGTGTGGCTCCAACAGCGAGGCGGAGCTGTTGACCGCCGACGAGCGCGCACGGGTGATCGAGACGGTCGTCGACGCGGCGAGCGTCCCGGTGTTGGCCGGGACGGGCCACCCCGGACTTCGGGAGACAGTCGACGCGACCGCTCGGGCGACCGCTGCAGGCGCAGACGCCGCCCTGGTCGTCACGCCGTTCTACTACGACCACGACCAAACGGCGTTGGCGGACTACTACCGCGCGGTCGCCGACGCCGCCGAGATCCCGGTGTACCTCTACTCCGTGCCGAAGTACGCTGGTGTCCGACTCACCCCTGAGACGGTCGCGGAACTGGCAACCCATCCGAACATCGCCGGGGTGAAAGACTCCAGCGGCGACATCGGTGCGTTCGTCCGTATCTGTCGACGGACCGCAGACGAAGGGTTCGACCCGATGATCGGCAGCGGGAGCGTCCTCGCACAGGCACTCGACGCGGGCGCCACAGGTGGTGTGCTCGCTCTCGCCAACATTGCCCCCCAACACGCAACCAGCGTCTTCGACACCCACACAGACGACCCAGCAGCCGCACGCGCCGCCGCGGCAGACCTCGTCGAGTTGAACCACGCCGTCACCGCCGGCCACGGCGTCGCTGGACTGAAGTACGCGATGCGACAGCGTGGCGCACCCGCTGGAGAGGTCCGCTCACCACACCAACCAGCCGACGACGAAGCACGCGACCGACTGGACGCGCTCGTCGACGGGCTCGACACATCCGAGACACCCAACAGCTGACCCGCGTTGCGGAGGCGCGCCACGCTCCCCTCGTGGGAGCGTGCGCGCGAGGGACGAGCGAGTGACCGGAGGGAACGAGCGAGGAGGCTGGGGAGGTTTGAGGCCGCGGTGCAGAGGCGGTGCGGAGACGGCGTCGTGTGGAGCGGTCGGCACCAGCGTCGAGAACCGCGGAGTGAGGGCCGCAGGCCCGAACGGAGCGGCCCTTTTTAATCGAGCTTTTTTTCTTGGGTGCGCGCGGAGCGCGCGCACCCAAGGAGTGAAAAAGGTCGGTTAGTAGAACTCCCGCACCAGGTCGGTCGCCCCGTCGGGCGCGCCGTCGGGGATCTCCGCCATGTTCTCGTCGACCCCGTGGGCCTCGTGGTACGGCACACTCTCCTCGTCTTCCCAGATGACGCCCATGTACTCCTTGTCGGCGTCGAGCACCTTCTCCTTGGCCGCCTCACGGTCCGTCGGATCGTGACCCGCTTCCTTCAGGTCGACCAACGAGTCGCGGAAGTAGTCGTAGGTGTCGACATCATTGAACGTCACACACGGCGAGAACACGTTGACGAAGCCGAACCCGTCGTGTTCGATCGCCTTCTGGACGATCTCCTGGTGGCGGAGCGCGTCCGAGGAGAACGATTGGGCGATGAACGTCGCGCCGCTGGCGAGTGCCAACGCGAGCGGGTTCACCGGCGGTTGTTTCGGCCCGTCGGGTGTCGTCGCGGTCTCGAAGTCCTCGCGGCTGGTCGGGGACGCCTGCCCTTTCGTCAGCCCGTAGATCCGGTTGTCCATCACGATGTAGCTCATGTCGATGTTCCGGCGCACCGTGTGGACGAAGTGGCCTGCACCGATGGAGTAGCCGTCACCGTCACCGCCGGCGACCATCACCTCCAGGTCGGGGTTGGCGAGCTTGACGCCCGTCCCCACCGGGAGCGCCCGGCCGTGGACGCCGTGGAGCGCGTAGCTGTGCATGTAGGTGCCGATCTTCCCGGAACAACCGATGCCGGCGACGACGAACGTGTTGTCCGGGTCGTTCCCGGTCTCCGCCAGCGCCTTCATCATGCCGTTCATCGTCCCGAAGTCGCCGCAGCCGGGACACCAGGTCGGTTGCTTGTCGGATTTGAAGTCTGTGAATCGAACGTCGGAGCTCATTCTGCCTCCACCTCGCGGGAGTCACCGGCCGTCGGAGCCGGCTCCGCCATCGTTTCTTCGATCCGGTCGGCGAGTTCGTCTGCCTTGAACCGGACGCCGTTGTACTTGTTAATGCGTTTGACGCGTTGGAGCGTGTCGTGTTCGAGCACGTCCGCGAACTGCCCGGTCGCGTTACACTCCACGACGATCACGTCGTCTGCGCGGTCGAACTCGGCTGCGAGATCCGGCCGCGGGAAGATGTACGGCACCGTCACCACCCGCAGCGGCTCGTCGACGATCTCCAACGCCTCGACGAGTGCGCCCTCGTTGGACCCCCAGGTGACGACCAACGTCTCCGCCTCGGGGTCGCCAAACTCCCGGTAGTCGAACGACTCCCGCTCGCGGGCGGTGTCGACCTTCCGGTCGCGTTTGTCCACCTGTTCGACCCGCATCCCGGTGTCTTCCGTCCGGCGACCGAGTTCGTCGTGTTCCAACCCGGTGGTCATGTGTGCGCCGCCGGTCGTTCCCGGGAACGCACGCGGGCTGATCCCGTCGTCGGTCAGCTCGTGGGGTTTGAACTGGCCCGTGTCGGTGGCGTGCTCGGCCGCGCCCTCGGCGTCGACGACGTTGCCACGCTCCACCTCGACGGCGTCCATGTCGAACGTCTCCGGCTCGAAGGTGCGTTCGGTGACCGCCATCGACAGGTCCGCGACGAGATACACCGGGATCTGGTACTTCTCGGCGAGGTTGAACGCCTCGACCGTCTTCCAGAAACACTCCGCGACGGTGGTGGGCGCGACGACGAACCGCGGAATCTCACCGTGACCGCCGTACAAGGTCATGTTCAGGTCGCCCTGTTCCTGTTTCGTCGGCATCCCCGTCGACGGCCCCGAGCGCATCACGTCACAGATCACCAACGGCGTCTCGCTGGTGGCGACGAGCCCGAACGTCTCGGACATCAGGTCGATCCCCGGCCCCGAGGTGGCGGTCATCGACCGCGCGCCGGCTCTGGCGGCCCCGAGCGCGAGGTTGATCGCCGACAGCTCGTCTTCTGCCTGGACGACATGGCCGCCGAACTCCTCGATCCGCCCGGTCAGATACTCCATCACGTCCGTCGCGGGCGTGATCGGGTAGCCGGCGTAGAACCGACAGCCGGCCGCGATTGCGCCCATCCCGATCGCCTGGTCTCCGTTGAGGAGAACGTAGTCCTCGTCGGTACACGCCAGATCGTAGTCGAACTCCGTGTCGGCGTACTCCTCGCGGACGTACGCCTGCCCCTCGCGGGCGGCCTGTTTGTTGTTGTCGACAATCGCCTGCCCCTTGTCGCCGAACCGTTTCTTCAGCGCGGAGTCGAGGTTCTCGATGGGGAACTGTGTGGCCTCACACGCCGCACCCAGGGCGACGACGTTGGCCATGATCGCCCCGCCGGCCTCTTCGGCGAGCGACTTGAGCGGCACGTCTAGGCCGATCATCTCCTCGGGGATCTCCAGATCCTGCATCGTCGTCCGCTCCCCGTCGTAGATGACGACCGACCCCTCGTGGAGTTCGTCGAGATTCTCCTCGACGGTCCGTGGTGTCAGTGCGATCAGCACGTCGAGCCGGTCGACGACTGACGACACCTGCTCGGTGCTCGTTCGCACCTTGTAGGCTGTGTACCCCCCTCGTATTCTGGACGCGAAGTCCTTCGACGTGAAGACGTGTCGCCCCGCCCGGGAGAGCGCTTGCGCGAAGATCTTCCCGGTGGAGGCGATGCCATCGCCGGCCTCGCCGCCGATGGCCCAGTTGAAGTCCGCTGGCATGCTACCGAGGCCTTCCCGTGGGGCGACGAAAAGCCTTCTGAACAACCGACCCCCCGGCTCCCGGAATCTGCCGGATCGTTTCTCGGATTCTTTCGGCGTCCGTCGACTTTGGGGTGGCACAAACGCCGACAACTGAACGTGTGTCCGCGTGCTGTGCGTGCGGGTGGGTGTGTGTGGTGTGGACGCTGGCGTTGGAGGCCTGTCGTCAGTCAGCTGTCGGAACCGTCTCGATTCGGGCGTTTTGCTGCCAAATCGAGGGAGTGGCTGTCGACCCACCCCACTCTCCATCGGGGGCCAAGAGACAAGCGTTTCGAGTTTCTACACACGACACAATACGGCCGCAGAGAATGCGACCGAACACGCAGTCGCGGACATCAGTACTTTCACCGAGCTGTTGGAGAACCCGACACTGGCGGAGACGTACTTCGTCGTCAGGTCGGGCGAGGCGACGACAGTCCCGGAGATACGAAGCCAGGTCGACGTGTCGAAGAAGACGGCGTACAACTACGTCGGTCGACTCTGTCAGGCCGGGCTGTTCGAGGAGGCCAGCGGCACAGGCGGCACGGCAGCCGCGTACGAGGCCGAGCCGTTCCGGCTGACGCTCGAAATCGGTGGGACAGAGACCACCGTGACCCCGGAACTCGTCCGCCTCGTCGCCAGGCGCGACGACGTGGACGCGGTCGCGTCGACACTCGACCGGCACGGACTTGGAACACTGGCCTCGTTCGTGGAACTGGCCCAGGACCACGCCGACGGAACGGTCACGACGCGTGAGATCGCTGGACGACTCGGACTCTCGGTCGGGATCGCGTACGACCTTCTGGAGTCCACGTACGAGACACTGGGCCTGACCGGTGCTACCGGTGGCAGCGAGACAGTCGAGCCGAGTGACCTGGAGTTTGAGGCTGGAAGCCTCCGTGAGGGGCTCTCGGAGTGATCGACGGTGGCGATCTACACCGCAAACGTCGTCGACGCCGGCTTGTTTCACGTTCTTGACAAACCCCCAAACGAACCGTTCGACAAACTTCGTGCGGCGGTCGACGAGGCCGACGCCACTCTACGGCTCCCGGCCCCGTCTCACTCCTCTTCGACCCGCACTTCGTCACCGACACCGACAGCCTCGGCGGCCCCCGCCGGCAGTTCGATCAGCGTGTCGGCTTCGTTGACGGCGAGCCCGCGCCACGCCGGGAGCCGTTGCCCCGCCTCAACCCGGCCGTCGACGAGCCACAGGGCGTCGATGTCGAACGGGACGAACACCATGTGCGTGTCGCGTTTGGCGACGCCGCCGAACGGGAACACCAGCGCGTAGTCGTCCGGGATCGAGCGCCGGAACATCAGCCCGCGGGCCTGTGCGAGAAACGACTCCGCCAGCTCCACTTCCGTCGCCAGCGTCGCCTCCTCCCCGTCCCGCGGCTCGTGAACCACGCGCACAGAGGAGAGGGGACACCGAGACAACTTGGTCGTTCCGTTCGCACTCGCCGCCACCGGGGCGTACATGCGTCCCCGGCTCCGAACGGGGCGTGTGTGCACACTCACCTTCGCCTGGCAGGTCTTCGACGCGCCGGTCGTGGCGGCCGCGAACCGCGACGAGGCCCACGACCGGCCGTCGGAGCCGCCGGCGGAACGCGACCCGGGCGTGATCACACCGCGTGACGCCGAGGCGGGCGGCACCTGGATCGGCGCGACCGACGACGGGTTGTTCGTCGGGCTCACCAACCGCTGGGTCGACGGGCTCGCGAGCGAGCGCTCACGGGGGTTGCTCGTCCGGGATTGCCTCCGTGCCGACGGCGCGGAGGCGGCCGCCCGACTCGTCGCGGACGCGGTCGCCGAGACGGCCTACGACGGATTCAATCTGCTCGTCGCGGACGCCACCGCGGCAATCCTGTTGGAGTGGGACGGTCGGCTCGGGACGACGACACTCCGGCCCGGCGTGCACGTCCTCGGCAACGTCGGGATCGACGGCGCGTTCTACGAGCCGCCAGGGCGACCGGAACTCGGCCCGGAACAGGCCGCGGACGTGCGTCGACTCCGTGATCACCTCCGGCCGGAGCCGGGCGAGACGGGCGCGGTGTGGCGCGAACGTGCCGCAGAGGCGCTGGGTGACCATGCGTTCGGGGCGTGTGTCCACGACGACGGCTACGGGACGGTGTCGGCGTCGCTGGTGACGGTCGACGCGAACGGGGTCGACTACGCGTTTGCCGACGGACCGCCGTGTCAGACCGCGTTCGAACGGGTCCCCGACGACAGGGTTTAAGCCGTCGACCGACCCACCCGAGAGTATGAGCGCCGCCGACGCGGAGTCAGATCTCTCGGAGGTCGAACAACAGGCCCTGGAGTTGGTTCGCGAGACGGGTGGGATTCACCAGAGCGACTTCTGGAAGGAACTCGATGTCTCCTCGCGCAAGGGAAGTCGGATCGCCGAGAAGCTGTTGGAACGAGAGCTAATCTTGCGCGAGGAGACCGTCTACCAGGGGCACAACACCTACCTCCTGTTGCCGACGGCGAAGGATCTGGACTTCTCGTTGTTGATGGCCGGCGACATGCTCTCGCCGTTCATCGGCGAGGAGGAGGTCGACGCCAACAGCGACTCGTTCACGCAGTGGCTGATGAACCTCGCGTACGAGGAGTGAGCGCCTCGTAGCCGGGGGTCGGTGTCGTCGGGCAACACCCAGAGCCGGCAATCGAGCGGGCGAGCCGAAGACACTTTTTCGGCCTGCCGTCGCGTGTGTCGTGACAGACTCCGACACAGTCGTCGTCCGCGGCGGGCGAGTCCACACACAGACCGACCGCGGCGTCGTCGACGGTGACGTGTTGATCGAGGGGTCCGAGATCGCGGCCGTCGGCGATGTCGACGCGCCGACAGACGCGACAGCAGTCGACGCGAGTGGGTTGGAGATCACGCCGGGCCTGGTGGACGCCCACAGCCACGCCGGGATGGCCGAGTGGGGCGAACCCGAGGACGGCGACTTCAACGAGGGGACGAGCGCGACGACACCACAGGTCAACGCCTTAGACGGGTTCCACCCGCGCGACGAGGAGCTGAAACACGCCTTCCAGAACGGCGTGACGACCGTCTCCGCGCGGATGGGGTCGGGCAACGTCATCGGCGGCGTGATCGTCTCGATGAAGACTCACGGCACCGTCGCCGACCGGATGTTGCTCCGTGAGGACGGGATGAAAGCCGCGGTGGGGGAGAACCCCAAACGGTTCCACGGCGACCAGGAGGGGCGCCAGCCGTCGACGCGGCCGGGGGTCGCGGCCACACTCCGCGAGGAGTTCACCGCCGCCGAGGACTACCGCGAACACCGCGAGCACGCCCGGGAGGCGGATGAGCCGTTCGAGCGCGACATCGGGATGGAAAACCTGGTGCGCGTGTTAGAGGGTGAACTCCGGTTGCGGGTCCACGCCCACCGCGCAGACGACATCGTCACTGTGTTCCGGATCGCCGAGGAGTTTGGGATCGACAATCTCTCGATCGAACACGCGACGGAGGGCCACCTGATCGCCGAGGAGTTCGTCGAACGAGACGTGCCCGCCGTGGTCGGGCCGTCGATCTCGTCGGCGACGAAGTACGAACTCCGCAACATCACCTTCGAGACGCCGGGTATCCTCCACGAGGCGGGCGTGACGGTGGCGATCCAGACGGACGCGCCGGTGCTCCCACAACAACATCTCGACGTGTGTGTCGGGCTGGCCGTCCGCGAGGGGTTGCCCGTCGGGGCGGCACTCGACACGGTGACGACCAACCCCGCGGAGATTCTCAGCGTGACGGACCGCGTCGGCACGCTCGCGCCCGGCACGGACGCCGATCTCGTCGCCTGGGACGGGGAGTTCTTCCGGGTCGACACGCACAGTCGACACGTCTTCGTCGACGGCGACCACGTGTTCGACCGCGAACACGACGAGGTCGACCCGCGCGAGGAGTATGCCTGGTGAGTCTCACGTCGTCGCCTCTCGACAGGCGAGTAGTGACACGACTTATGACTGTTCCTGCCGAGGGTCGTGGTATGGGAACGGAGACGAGCGGACGACAGTCCGACGGCGGGCCCGAGTCGGAACTGGTCGCCTTCCGACGCGACCTCCACCGACATCCGGAGCCGGCGTGGTGTGAGTTCTACACGACCGCACGGATCGTCGCGGAGCTAGAACGCCGCGACCTCGACGCGATCCACCTCGGCGAGACAATCCACGGCGGGCAACGTCGGGGCGTCCCCGAGGCGGAGACGCTGGCGGAGTGGCGCGACCGGGCGTTGGAAGCCGGCGCGGACCCGGACGTGATCGCGGAGATCGGCGAGGGGTACACCGGCGCGGTCGCCGTCGCCGAGCGTGGTGACGGCCCGGTCGTCGGCCTCCGGGTGGACATCGACGCGCTCCCGATCACGGAGTCGACGACCGACGACCACGTGCCGGCCGCCGAGGGGTTCCGCTCCGAGAACGAGGGGTACATGCACGCCTGTGGCCACGACGCTCACGCGACGTTCGGGCTCGGCGTGATCGACCGTGTGTTGGACAGTGGGTTCGACGGGACGCTGAAGCTGTTCTTCCAACCCGGCGAGGAACAGGTCGTCGGCGCCGAGCCGATGGTCGCCTCGGGGTTGTTGGATGACGTTGAGTATCTGTTCGCGGCCCACGTCGGACTCGACCACCCGACGGGTGAGGTGATCGGCGGGATGGACGGGTTTCTGGCGGTGTCACACCTGCGTGCGGACTTCGCGGGCGAGCCCTCACACGCCGGCGGCCACCCGGAGCAGGGACGCAACGCCGTCCAGGCGGCCGCGGCGGCGATCCAGAACCTCTACGCGATCCCGCGGCACGCGGACGGCGCGACCCGGGTGAACGCCGGGATCGTCGGCGGCGGGACGGGGACGAACATCATTCCGGAGGAGGCGTTCATCGAAGGCGAGGTGCGCGGTGAGACGACGGCACTGATGGAGTACGCAGACGAGAAGGCCGAGACCGTCCTCCAGGCGGCCGCGGACATGCACGAGGTGGACGTGGAGACAACACGGGCCGGTCGGGCCCCGTCCGCCGAGAGCGACCAGGCGTTGGTTGAGCTGGTGACGGAGACGGCGGCGGGAGTCGGCGTCGACTCCGTCGTCGAACGCGACGAACTCGGGGGGAGTGAGGACGCTACCTACATGATGCGGGCCGTCCAGGAGAACGGCGGGCTGGCGACGTACGTCGGCGTCGGGACGGACCATCCGGGCGGCCACCACACCGCGACGTTCGACGTGGCGGAGGCCTCACTCGATGTCGGCGTAGACGTACTCTCGGAGGCCGTGTTGCGGACTGCGGCCGACCCTCCCGTCGCAGAGTGAGGTCGCGACGGACCGACTCAGAGTGAGGGAGCAGCGAACCGCCGCAGAGTGAGGTGGCAGCGAACCGCCGCAGGGTGAGGTGGCGACAGGCTGGCGGGCCCACGCTCCCGTCCCGTCGCCGGAACCACCGAGGCTTTGCCTCCCCCGGCCGGAGAGGAGATGATGAGCCGACCCCGGACGGTTCTCGTAGGCGACGACGGGACGCTCGCGGCGTCGGCGGTGACGGTCGTCGACAGCGTCGCGTCGGACGATGTCGGCGAACGCCTCTCGGACGACCCGCCGGCGTGTGACGCTATCCTCACACTGGGGGAACGGGCGTTCACCCGGACGGCACGGACAGCACCGTCGGTGCCGGTAGTCCCGATCGCGGCACCGACGACACCCAGCCGCGGCGTCGGCGCAGACGCCCGGCGGATCGGCGGGCCGGTACGCGACCCAGTGGCCGCCGTCGACGCGCTCGCGGCCGACCGACTGGCGGCCGTCGACTGGACGTTGTTGTCCGTCTCGGTCGACGGCGAGGCGGTCGGCACCGCCGCACTGGACGCCGGGCTCGTGACGAGCGAACCGGCACGGATCTCCGAGTACTCCGTCGCCGACGGCGACCGGCACGTCGAGACGGTCCGTTCTGACGGGATCGTCGTCTCCACGCCGCTCGGCTCCGACGGCTACGGCCGGGCGGCCGGCGGCCCGGTGTTGGCGCCCGACACCGGGGTGGCGGTGACACCGATCGCACCGTTCGCGACCGGCGCCGGGCCGGCCGTGCTGAACGGCCCGGTCCACCTCCGTGTCGAACGGGACGAGGGTGGTGTGTCGTTGCTCGTCGACGACGAGGTGCGCCGGGAGGTGCCGCCAGCGACCCGCGTGACGTGTGTCCCCGCCGACCGGGTGCGCGTGTTACACCTCCCTGCCGACACACGCGACGACGGTGCCACGACTCGTGGGTGACGGTCGGTGACGACTCTCCAAAGACAGGCTCCGGGTGTCGAACGGAAACGTTCAAACGAGTGGTCCACAGAGACGGGAGCATGAACCCGGTTCCACTGGCGTTCCCGTTCCCCGTGAACGCCCTGGAGAGCGTCTCCGGGGCGATTCCGTACGTCGTGATGGGGCTCGTCGTCGCGAACCTGCTCACACGGTTCCTCGCGCACCGCCGCCACGTCGAACAGGCACAGACCGGTGACGGCGATGAGGCGATGTCACGGTTCCTCCCGCATGAAGCGACGAACGTCGCGTTACTGCTAGCGTCGTTCGCGTTCCTGATCGTCGAACCACACGGCGGAATGGTGTTGTCGGCGCTCGTGCTCGGGCTGTTCCTGACGGACTTCTTCGAGTACGAGGCCCGGTGTGTGGAGGCACGCAACAACATGACCGTCGAACAACCGAAGGGGTCGCTCGTCGCCGCCGCGCTCGTGTTGTTGTACGCCGGCTTCCAGTCGTTGTTCTTCCTCGTCGAACCGCTCTGGAGTTCGTTGGTGTAGGCGCGTCGCCGGTTGGCGTGACCCCCGAGGGCCCGAACGACTTTGCCCGCGGCCGCCGTCCAACCGAGCGTGACACGACAGACAACGAGGTGGTGGTCGTGACAGAGTCGCCGGCGACGCCGGACGCGACACCGTTGCGAGGCGTGACCGTGACGTTCGCGCCCGCGGCGGAGTTCTCACGGTACGACGGCGACGTGCGACTCCACACCAGCGGCTGGGTCGAGGTGCCGGAGCTCCGCCGGTTGTTTCCGCCGGACGCCGTCGCGGAGATCAGTTACTGACCGTCGATCGTCCGGTGAAAATACCGGTGCCCAAAAGATACTTGTACACATACCCGTGAACGTCGGCTGCGCGCCGTGAGGCGCGGTCCCCGGCGACGCGCCGGGCAGCTAGCACATGGTCGGGCTGGCACCCCACACCACTGCCACATGGTCGGGCTGGCACCCCAAACTGCCTTTCAGGCGAGTTCCTCGTAGGTGTCTCGAACGGTCTCTGCCAGCAGCCCGTCGCGTCTGAACACGACGTAGACGACGACGAACGCCCCGTCCACCGGCCGGAGCACGAACACCTCGCGAGCCGGCGGTGTGTCTCCCGTCTCGGCTGCGGCTGTCGTTCCCGTCTCGGTGTCCTCGCCGTCCGTCTCGTCGACCTGCTCCAACCGCGCGGCAAGACCACCCAGCGTCGGGTCGCCGCCGCCACTCTCCTCACCGCCCGGCGGCGCCTCGTCGTCGGCGGCCGGGTCGTCCTCGTCGACGCGTTCGACGAGCGGGTCCAACGGACGGCGCCCACTGCGGAACTCGTCGAACACGTCCCGGCCTGCGGGGTCCGCAAAGACGTACAACGCCCCGTTCGGCTGACCGTCCGTGTCGTGTGTCACCCGGGAGCCGACGGCGTCGCCGGCGTCCCGCGCCGCCTCCCACGTCTCGCGTGCCGCCTCGAACAACCCGGTCACGTCGTCGCCGAACCGGTAACGTGTGTGTCGTTCGACGGTCGCCGTCTCGAAAGCCGCGACCGCGTCTGGCCCGGTCCAATCGAGGCTGGCGCGCACGACGTTTCCTGGCTCTACCCCGTCGACGGTCTCGGCGAGGGCTCCCTCGTAGCCGCCGCCGCGAACCACCACGGGCTCGTACGCCTCCGCCGGGTCGTCGGTCGGTGTCAGGTCCAACAACACGACGGCCGGATCGCCGTCCCGGAGGACGCGTGCCTGGACACGGTACCGACTGGCGTCACTCGTCACACCCCACGGTCGACGCCGCACCGACAAACTGCTGTCGCTCTCGGCTCACCGTTTCAACCCTCGCTCGTCGACCTCCAGCCAACCACTCCCGTCTCGTTGTTTCAGTTTCACCACGCTGTTAACGGGGGTTTATACACCGAGCCGCACAAGCAGAACACACGATGACAGACGACGACCTCGAAGCACTCCCGGGTGTCGGGCCGGCGACGGCAGACAAGCTGACAGACGCGGGGTTCGAGACGTACCAGAGTATCGCGGTCGCCAGCTCCGGCGACATGGCGAACACCGCAGACATCGGTGACTCGACGGCCGCAGACATCATCCAGGCCGCCCGCGAGGCGGCCGATGTGGGCGGGTTCGAGTCCGGCTCGCAGGTGTTGGAACGGCGCCAACGGATCGGCAAACTCTCCTGGCAGATCGGCGAGGTGGACGACCTGCTCGACGGCGGGATCGAAACGCAGTCGATCACCGAGGTGTACGGGGAGTTCGGCTCCGGCAAGTCGCAGGTGACACACCAGATGTGTGTCAACGTCCAACTCCCGCCCGAGCAGGGTGGGTTGGGCGGTGGTGCTGTGTTCATCGACACGGAAGACACGTTCCGCCCGGAACGGATCGACGACATGATCCGCGGGCTGGACGACGAGATCATCGCCTCGGAGCTGGAGCGTCGGGAGATCGAGGGGTCGCCCGGCGACGACGAGACGATGCAAGCGTTGTTGGAGGACTTCCTCGACAAGATCAACGTCGCGAAGGCGTTCAACGCCAACCACCAGATGTTGTTGGCCGAGAAGGCAGAGGAGCTGGCCGCCGAGGCCGAGGAGACAGAGTACCCGGTGAAGATCCTCTGTGTCGACTCGCTGACGGCTCACTTCCGCGCGGAGTACGTGGGTCGTGGGGAACTCGCCGAGCGGCAACAGAAGCTGAACAAACACCTCCACGATCTCGATCAGGTGGGGAACCTCCACAACGCGGCCGTGCTCGTCACCAACCAAGTCGCGTCCAACCCGGACTCGTACTTCGGAGACCCGACCCAGCCGATCGGTGGGAACATCCTGGGCCACAAGTCCACCTTCCGGATCTACCTCAGAAAGTCGAAAGGGAACAAACGCATCGTCCGACTCGTCGACGCGCCGAATCTCGCGGACGGCGAGGCGGTGATGCGTGTCGAAGACGCGGGCCTGAAGCCCGAGTAAACCCGACGCGGGTGACCGATACTCGCGACGTAACGTTACTCTTCTAGTTCCGTTACTCTCTTTTCCAATTCTTTTATTTCATACTTATATCTTTTGTAAATAGTAATAATATCTCCTATAATTATTAATACCAAATACAAAATAATTGGATGTCCCCATACACTCAACTCGCCTGGGTCTGTTATAACGGTGATAGTGGCACACCCTATGGCGAATAAAAATCCCTTTTTTCTACTTGGCTTTTCTTTCATTTATTTAGTTTCAATTTCTTAGTGTGAATCCAGCGTTGTTGCCCTCTTGTTACCGCCGGTCGTCGTCTCGACTCGACACCTGTTAATCCACTTCTTCGAGTTTCTCCTCCATCTTATCAATCCTGTGGCGCAGTCTGTAGAACTGAAACAGGAGTTCGGCGACGACGACCGTGACGGGCACACTGTACCGCAGTTTCATTGCCACGTCGACATCCGGAAGGTCGGTCACAATCGTGAACGCGAACGGCGAAAACACGATCAGATAGTATCTCAGCCTGCTGGGCTCTCGTCTCATTGTTGTCGTGTCGAGTTGGTGTGTTAGCTCCTGTGGACACCCGGAACTGGAACCAGTCCGGTCATCTCGTCGATGCTCGTCCCGTAGCGTTGACTCACTGTCGGGAGCACGGCAGGCGTCGAAAAGGGAAGGTCGACATCGATACAGCCGACAGTGATATTACACGCCCACAGCGTCGCCAGAGCGGAGACGACCGGCACGGCAATCTTCCCCGCCACCCCCGCCGATTCGAACAGTTCATCGAAAACCACGCTGAGTGTTCCCGTGTTGAGCACCGCTACTGGCGTGGTGAACGCCACCGATACGGCAGTCCACTGGTGTGATCCGTATCCGTCGATAGCAGCACACTCCTGTAGCTTCGTCCCCCGTTTCACGTCGTATTGGACGACCGCCTCGGTCCACCTCCCCGTAGCGTCTGTGTTCTCGGTGTTCTGTGGACCTGAAAGATCCGTCGTCGTTTCGGTTTCACCATCGGTGCCGTGTCGACAGATTCCGTGTCTGTCGACGCCAACCGACACCCGCCGGTGGTGTTCCACAGTGTACTCGCCGGAGCAACTGTCTGCAAACTGGTGACTGCTGGCGTCGAGTGCCCACGGCCGGTCCGGAGTGTCCATCTCTCAAACTGCTGTTCTCCGTGTGCAATTGTGAGAGTTGTTGTTTTCCTATAAGATAATAAACAGCGGTACCCGTGGCCTCGCGGTCGGCCGAGTAAACTGGCCGGGAGCTACGTTCCGCCGTCACTCCACCTGCGTCACGTCCAGGTCCGTCAGATCGCCGTCTTTGAGCTTCGCGCCGTCCTGTGCGACCTGCCGGGCCAACACCGCACACTTGATCCGCATCGGCGAGATGTCGACCCCGAGCATCTCCGTGATGTCCTCTCGACCCATCGCCTCCAACTCCGAGAGTGTCGTCCCGTGGAGTTCCTGTGAGAGCATCGACGCCGAGGCCTGCGAAATCGCACAGCCGTCGCCCGAGAAGACGGCGCGTTCGATCGTCTCGCCGTCGTCCGCGAGGGCGATATCGAGCGTGATCGTGTCCCCACAGGAGGGGTTCTCGCCGGTGTGTGAGATGTCGGGGTCGTCCAACTCCCCGTAGTTGCGCGGGTTCTTGTAGTGATCCAGTATCTGCTGTCGGTACATGTCGGAGCCGCCGCCGATACCCATAGTGTCTGTTGTTGGGTCGTCTGGCGCAAAAGGATTCCGGGGAGGGGTGTCGCTCCAAGACACAAGTACCGGGGGGCAGTACCGTCGGCCATGGTGTGTTCGGCCGACAACACCGGTGACGACGTAGATATCGACGGCCTCCAGACGTTCCTCGACCGAGAGGACGTGGCCTTCGCGGTGTTGTTCGGCTCGCACGCTCGCAAGGAGGCAGGCGACAGATCCGATGTCGACGTCGCGATCCAGTTTACAGCAGCGACAAGGAGAAAGCCCACCCGTTTACGGGTGGGATGAATCCGACA